>Ga0307479_10002299_pt1 | contig 17370 bp, 13 predicted proteins | sample atmos_gasesECM4C_FD_203743 | JGI IMG/M metagenome (GOLD analysis project Ga0307479, IMG submission 203743) | Hardwood forest soil microbial communities from Morgan-Monroe State Forest, Indiana, United States - atmos_gasesECM4C_515 | ecosystem: Environmental > Terrestrial > Soil > Temperate... | reverse complement strand
ATTTTATAAGAGGGGCTCGACAGAGAATCGGGTGGCGAAGGGCAAATTGCTCAAGAATTATCTGTCCGCAAGTACAGGCCGACTGTCACGGTCGGGCCAATCCCAAATTCGCTCTTCCGCACCAACTTCCGACAAACGGGCTACTCCGTCGAAAAACACTCCGTAACCTGTTTAGAATCAATGAATGCGCGTCGGTTGCGTTTTTCATTCCCATAGGTGGGCTGCAGGCCCATGCGAGACGACCTTTAGTGCTAAGTAAGTCTTCAAACCGGAAAGGTTCGTTCCAGTACGAACTTGGGAGGTTACGGCGTTAATCGGGAGTTAGCCCACTGAAACGCCTGACCGTCGGTTCGAGAGAGAGCACCAGACTTGTAAGTTGATGATTCTATTTGCTCAGTCCTACAAGATAGACCATGTTTTTGCACGGTATCCGGCGCTTAGCCGACTCAAATCGGACTCAACTTTCAAACGCCGCTGACCGAGCGAAAAGCATTTTGGCACATCCACTCGCGTTGACTTGCCCGGTTGTGCAGCCTAGTATGCCCTCGAAGAGGCATTGCTCCCGATGCTCAGCCAGACGCTCGGCCATTACCGCATCATAGAGAAGATTGGCGCCGGCGGAATGGGTGAGGTGTATCGAGCTCATGACGAGCGCCTAGAGCGCGATGTGGCCATAAAAGTTCTGCCAGCTGGCACACTGGCTGATGAGGCTGCCCGCAAGCGGTTCCGCAAAGAGGCTTTGGCGCTGGCCAAACTGAACCATCCCAACATTGCCACCATCTACGACTTTGACACCCAAGACGGAGCGGACTTTCTGGTGACCGAGTACATTCCGGGAATCACTCTAAGCGACCGGTTGGCTTCGGGGCCGCTGACGGAGAAGGAAGTCGCCCGTCTCGGCGGACAGCTCGCGGAGGGATTGACCGCAGCTCACAATCAACAGGTGGTGCACCGGGATCTGAAACCCAGTAATTTACGCGTGACATCCGATGGTAGGCTGAAGATCCTTGATTTCGGTCTTGCGAAGCTCTTAGTGCCTGCTGCTGATCCTGCCCAAACGCGCAGCGTTTCGGAAACGCAAGGAGTTTCCGGCACGCTGCCTTACATGCCACCCGAGCAATTGTCTGGTGAATCGCCCGATGCTCGCAGCGATATCTACGGCGCCGGCACTGTGCTCTATGAGATGGCGACTGGACAGCGGCCGTTCCGCGAACAGCTTCCCTCACGCCTCACCGACTCCATCTTGCACCAGCCGCCAGTGCCGCCCCGCAGCCTGAACTCAAGAGTATCTCCGGAGCTGGAACGAATCATCCTGAAGTGTCTGGAAAAGGAGCCTGAGGATCGTTACCAATCGGCTACAGAACTCGGGATCGATCTACGGCGACTGGGAACTACGAGCACGGCCGCGCCAGGCGTTCGTGTTGCGCCCCCGTCGAACTCGCGCCGGCGCTTTGCGGTCTTCGCAGGGATTGTAAGCGCACTCCTCTTAGGCGTGTTGTTCGCCTTAAATGTTGGCAGCTTGCGCGACCGGATAGAAGGTCATCTCAGGGCACCCCGGATTCGATCGCTCGCGGTATTGCCGCTTGATAATTTCTCCCGGGACCCAGGCCAGGACTATTTCTCCGACGGCATGACCGAGGTGCTCACCGGCGACTTGTCGCAAATCAACGGTCTACGCGTCATCTCCCGCACGTCCGCCATGAGCTACAAGCAATCGAAAAAGCCGCTGCCCCAAATTGCCCGCGAGTTAAACGTGGACGCCGTCGTCGAGGGTTCAGTGCTTTCCTCCGGGGGCAAAGTGCGCATCACCGCGCAATTGATCTACGCACCCGCCGACCAGCACTTGTGGGTCAAGACCTACAATCGCGACCTCAGCGATGTGTTGCAATTGCAAAGCGAAGTGGCACGAAAAATAGCGGATGAAATCCAGATCGCACTCACGCCCCAGGAGGAGTTGCGCCTGGCGGGCGCTCAGCGGGTCAACCCCGAGGCGCAGGACGCCTATCTCAGGGGCAGGTATTATTGGGATAAAGGGACGCCGGAAGACCAGAAAAAATCATTCGACTATTTCGAGCAGGCCCTCGAAAAAGACCCGCGGTATGCACTGGCCTATGTGGGAATTGCGGAATACTACAGCTACCTTCCTTTTTTCACAAACTCGACTCCGGATGAGGCTTTCCCGAAAGCCAAAGTGGCAGTAGCTAAGGCGCTCGAACTGGACGACGCACTCGCTGGAGCTCATGCCGCTCAGGCCTACATCAAGATTTACTATGATTGGGATTGGGCCGCTGGTGAGCGAGAATTCAGGCGTGCGCTTTCGCTCGACCCAAATGATGCCGACTCCCACCATATGTATAGCCGGTTTCTTGCCAGCATGGGGCGCATCGATGAAGCTTTGGCCGAGGTCAAGCGCGCCCGCGAGCTGGATCCCATGTCATCGGTCGTTAAGGCAAATGTCGGAGTCGTCCATTATTTTGGGCGCCGATATGACCAAGCCCTCGACGAATTAAATGGGCTCCTCGAAAAAGAGCCCAACTTCCGCGTTGCCCACTGGGGACTTGGGCTGGTTTACGAACAGAAGAAGATGTTTCCGCAGGCCATCGCGGAATTTGAAAAAGCGGGAGGTCTCGAAAAAGGCAGTCCGAATACTGTCTCATCGCTCGGGCACGCTTATGGTGTGATTGGCAACAAGAGATGGGCGCAAAAGGCCCTTAACGAACTGAAGACCTCCGGTAAAGCAGGGATTCTGGCGCCTTATGCGCTTGCAGTCGTTTACGCTGGTCTAGGCGAAAAGGATCAGGCGTTTGATTCGCTCGAAAAAGCGGAGCGGGAGAAGATAACCTTGCTCGTGTATCTGAAGATGGATCCCCGTTTCGACAACCTGCACTCGGACCCACGCTTCCAAGACCTCATCCGGCGCATGGGGTTTCCACAGTGAGACGGAATTGGCTCGAAACGCAATCGGCCATACGGGAATAGTGCTCCTTAAGTAACAGACTTGACGCTGTCGGCAATTCCTTTTCACCAGTGAACGGGCCAAGCGGTCAACTCCTGGTAAGTCGGGTGGTCTCAATGGGTCGACGCAACACCAGGCCGAAATCCAACTGCAAGGGCCCCAGCAGCTAAGAATCATTCGCGAGCATTGATTCAAACGGAACACCATCCTGGCTAGGGTTTGGTTGAGTCTAGCCGGGCAAAACGGTTCTCCACTGGGAAGTAGTCTCCGATCAACAGATTAGATGGTGCTGCGTCGACCGTCTGAGCCAGCAGCCGTTACCGGACAAGTGGAACCTCCGCCCAACGCGTCGGAAGTCCCTTTGTTGGAAACTGCGAACTTGCGGTCTACTCCGCTTACCGAGGAACGCGGTTCACTGACCGCCAATCAGTGGGTTGAAGGCACGAGTCCTCCACCTTTCACCAACTGTTTCAACGAGTTAGCTCTTCATGATCTGTCCTTCGGACTCCAGGGTGACAACACTCTTTGCCGTCGAGTTATCGCAAAATATCTTTTTCGCGTGTTGCCTCGCTATTGTCCTGCTTTTGGCCTGGAGGCTGCGTAACGACCCGGAGGATCAGATTGCGGCCCGATTCGTTAATGTGCTGAGTGTCTATTTCTCGGTATTTTTCCTGATCTACGGAACGCGTCAATTTACTCCGAATGTGTCTAGCCTCAACAGCCTGTCCCCGATGATGGACGCGTGGCTACCGCTTGGATGCGGCTTTGCCCTTGTGTCCCACGAGCAGCCACGAAGAACGAGGCACTGAGAGAGGCGGACGTTCCGAATTCACCGAATGACACCAATGGTGCGACGTTACTCCCGATAAGTCGTGCCGGCTCAGACGGTCGACGCAACACTAGGCCGAATTCGCCTGCAGGGGCCTCAATAGCTAGGGGTCGTTCGCGAGCGTTGATTCAGAACGGAACACCATCCTGCCGCCAACAAGCGGCGGCGAGTATCTGGGGACGCGTCGCCACAAAGATTGTCTACCAGGAATTGGCGGCGGGCCGGGACTACTGCTCGTAGTTTTCGACGACATCGGGCGGGGCGCACCTTTGCATGATCCGGATCACGCCCAAATTCTCGCAGTGCTCGACGCTGACGCAGCAAATCCCAACACTAGTCCAGTTCGACCTTGATCTTCGCTAAGCGGCCACGGTCGTCATCCGTGAGTTCGGGTTGGGCATAGAGACGCTCCTCCTCCTTGACTAGGCCGTCGATGTGACCCAACACCGGCTGATCTTTGCCCTCGTTTGCCATGGAAGTCTCCTTCTGCGAGCAGCGCCGGCAGGTTCTGAGGCGCTATGAACCGCCAGACCGAGATCCACTACTCTACAACTGTACATACAACCGGACACCCAAAATTTTCAAACGAGTTTGTCGGTCGGTTGGTGCGCTATAGACGCGAATGTATTGTTGAGCCTCAGCAGAAGCGACTTGTCGCGCACTCTAACGCGGCATTTCGAATTCTCCTGGCCATGCTTCGCGGGCACCGAAGTGAAAGGCAGTAGATTCGGTGTCAAGCTAAGTCGTGGAGGTAAGAACCCAGGCAAGTCGCAACAAACTAACCTCTTGTAATTTCAAATGAAAAGCTCTCTCGCGAAGAGTAGAATGCCACACCGACGCGGGGGGCTCCACGGAGATGAATCTATCTGAAAACACGTCAGGGGAGGGGTCCTTGAGTATTCTTCCTGGTGATTTGCGAACGGGAAAGGCACGGTCTTGGAAAAGGATCTACATGCGGTGGGGGCAAGCATTGTCTTGCAAAGTTATCTGCGTTTTGCTGCTGGTCTTTCTTTTTCACGTGAGCAGCCATGGACAGGTGACGACGGGGACGCTGTTGGGGACAGTGCAGGATCCTTCAGGGGCGGCAATTCATGAGGCCAAGGTCACAGCCACGAACCTGCAGACCGGGCTGACGCGGTCGGCACTCTCAGGCGAGGACGGAGGTTACGCGATCAACCTTCTGCCGGTGGGGGATTACTCGATTCGCGTGGAATCTGCAGGATTCAAGAGCGAGGAACGATCGCCGGTGACGCTGCTAATCAACAGCCGGGCGCGCGTGGACTTCACGCTGCAAGTGGGAAACGTGTCTGAAAAGGTTGAAGTCACTGGGCGCCAACCGGTGCTGGACACGGACACAGCGGAGACAGGCCAGGTAATCGAGAGCACGCGGGTGGAACAGCTTCCGCTGAACGGGCGGCAATTTGTGCAGTTGACGCTGCTGACGCCGGGAGTGGTGCCGGAGGTGAAGGGCACGCTAAGCAGCCCGCTGGCGCTTTCGGGGCTGTCGGTGAACGCGAATGGGGCGCGGTATGAGAGCAACGCTTATCTGCTCGACGGGGTGCCGATCCGCGACGAGATTTACACCCGGCTGACGGTGTCCCCGTCGGTAGACGCGATCGAGGAATTCAAAGTTCACACCAGCAATTATTCAGCCGAGTTCGGCGGGCACGGCGGGGCCCAGATCAACATCTCGACGAAGTCGGGAACGAACGATTTTCACGGCGTCGCGTATGAGTTCCTGCGCAACGACGTGCTGGACGCGAGAAACTTTTTCGATCCGATGAGACCACCTTTCCGGCAGAACCAGTTCGGGGGCAGCGTGGGCGGACCGATAAGAAAAAATGGGACATTTTTCTTCGGCAACTACGAGGGGAGCCGTATTTTCAAGGGCATCACGATCACATCGGCGCTTCCGACCGACGCCCTGCGGGCGGGAAACTTTACAGGAATGGGCCCGATCATCGATCCCACGACAGGCATGCCATTTATGAACGACCAGATTCCCGCAGGACGAATTGTGCCGTTTGCGCAGGCGTACTTAAACAAGATTCCCCATGCTGCGCAGCAGGTGCTGGGGAGGAATTTTGCGGGGTTCGGAAACCGCGACGTGGATATGAACCAGTTCACGACTCGCGTGGACCATACGTTTAGCGCGAGCGACCAGCTCTTCGGGCGATTCGTGTTCTCGAATGTAAACGACACAGAGCCGATCCCGGCGACTGTGGATCCGACCGGGAATCCACTGAGCCCTCCCGGGTTCGGGCAGACGACATTTCAGCGCAGCCGGAACCTGGCGATCGGGTACACGCACATCTTCAGCCCGGGACTGCTAAACGAGTTCCGGTTTGGATACAGCTTTCTGGACACGGGACAGCATTCGCAGAATTCGAACGTGGATTTTCCGACCCAGTTTGGATTTCAGGGCACGAACCCGGCACCATTGGGGGCGGGCTTTCCGAGTATTGTGATTCCAGGATTTAGCAACCTGGGCGACCCGACGACGCAACTGTTCGTAGGGAACAATGTTTTTACGTTCAGCGACAATGTGGTGCGCAATTTCGCCAAGCATTCCATGCGCTTCGGGGCGAACTACAAAAAGAGCGATGTTCGGACGGAGTTCGTTTTCAACAGCGCGGGGCAATACAAGTTTTTGGGCGTGTTTACGAACAATCCGTTTGCCGATTTCCTGCTAGGTTTCCCGGCGGTGGCCACGTCGCTGACAGGAGATCCGTTGCTGCACGGCCTGGGTTACGGGTTCGGTGCGTACTTTCAGGATGACTGGAGGGTGACGCAACATTTCACCGTGAATTTGGGAATCCGCTACGACATTTCTTCGCCGTTCAAGGAGCGCGACAACAAGTTCGCAAATTTTTCGCCAGAAATCGGCGGTTTTGTGATCGCTGGAAGCCCGGGGCATATCAATCCAGCGGCCAATCCTGGGCGTTTTCCGGGCGTGCCGTTTAAGACGGCGCAGGAGTTGGGATATCCGGATGCGCTCACCAGCGTGGACTACAACAACTTTGCTCCGCGGGTAGGCTTTGCCTATTCACCGATCGGCACGCTGGCGATTCGCGGGGGATTCGGAATCTTCTTCGATGCCGGACTCGTGGGAGGGCGCTTCGGAATCCTGGGTTTCAACCCACCGTTCACTGGCTTGGGGCTATTCCTCAACTTTAACCCCGCGACGCCCATCCCGGCGCAAACGGCGCTGGTGACGCCAGCAGCGAACGTAGTACTGGGGCAAGGCCCGCAGAGGAATTTCCCAAGTGCCTACCTAGAAGAATGGAACTTCAGCGTGGAGAAACAACTTGGGTCCAGCTTTATGGTAGAGGCGGCGTACGTGGGATCGAGGGGAATCAAGCTGGACGGCACACTGTTTCCGAATCAGCCGAGCGCCAGCCCGGCACCGCTAGCGGGGAGGGTGCGATACCCTGTCCTCGGAGTGGATCTGGAAATCGCCTCCCCTGCCTTCGACTCGTGGTACCACAGCCTGACGCTGCGCGGCGAGAAGCGGTATTCCAACGGATTCGTGTTTTCCGGGAGCTACACCTTTGCGAAATCTCTGGACACCGGGGGAGGGTCGCTCTCCAATTTTTCTGACCAGAGCAACGGAACACCCCAGTTTTCCGGGAACATCGGGGCGGAGAAAGGGAGATCGAGCTTCGACGCGCGGCACCGGTTCGTGTTCAACGGGGTGTATGATCTTCCGTTTGGCCGGGGAAAACCGCATCTCAACAACTATCAAGGGGCGGCGGAGAAATTCGTGGACGGATGGCAGTTGAACTCGATCATCGTGTTGCAGTCAGGCAGGCCGGAAACTCCGCTGATCCCCTTTGATCAGAGCAATACCGGGGCCAACACTGATCGGCCCAATGTAGTCTCCAATCCCAACACGGGCCCTCGGACGGCGAACCAATGGTTCAATGTGAACGCCTTCCAGCTCCAGCCGTTCGGGACCTTCGGGAATGCAGGCCGGGGCATCATCAATGGCCCACGATTTGAAAGCGTGGACCTGGGAGTGGCCAAGATCACTCCTGTCAACGAGCGGTTGAGCGTGGAGTTCCGCGCGGAATTTTTCAACCTGTTCAACCACGCCAACTTCGATCTGCCAGACCGCCAGTTCACAACGCCGGGCTTCGGGCAGATCTTCAGCGCCAACGATCCGCGAGAGATCCAGTTCGCTCTCAAATTGCGTTTTTAGCCAGATTTCGGTAGAGATGATTTTTCCGCCGCGAGGGGAAGGTGTGCCGTGACGACCAGGAACGTGCGACTGACAGCTTGTTTTCTCATTGCCCTGCTGTTCAGCCCGATGACGCAAGCGGGACAGGCAGAGAAGCGTCCTGACAAACTTTCTCCGGCGTTTCACCGTGGCCGGCTGGAAGAGCTCTACCGCCGCTGCCCGGACGGACTGATCGTGTTGCGGGGAGAAGTAAGCTGGTACCGCAAGCGGGAGATGCGGGCTTTCGACCCCGCGTATGCGGACTACAACTTCAAACAGGAAAGGAATCTTTACTATCTGACGGGAATCGAGGTGCCGGACTCCTTTGTGCTGATCGACCCGAAGAGAAAGGAAGTCCGGCTGTACACCGATTGGAAGGGTGCGAGAGAGTTGGAAGAAGCGCGCAAGCTGGATTACGTGAGCGGGCCGTATCCTGCGGCAGCATTTCTGCATGATGTGCTGAACCGCTCGCCGGATTACTCGGCGCTGTACGCACTATATGTTCCATTCCAGGAAGCAGGAACCCTCTATGGAAAGACAGGGGCGTTGACCGGTGTTTTTCCTCCGGGCCTCGGCGAGCCCCTAACGGAAGAAACGCAGTTCGCCCGGCGACTGGCGGAGACGTTTCCAAACCTGCGCGTGAAGAGCCTGGCGCCCGTGCTGCTTGAGATGCAACGCCTAAAGCAAGAAGAGGAAATTCGGCTGCTGCGACGGGCGAATGAGATCGCCGCGCACGGCGTGGTGGAGGCAATCAAGGCGGTGCGACCCGGGCTTTACGACCACGACATCAACGCAGTGCTGGAATACGTGTTCACGCGGGAGGGTGCCGTGAATCCGACTTTCGCGCCGAACGTGATGTCCGGACCTAACGCGTTTCTGGACTTGCTACCGCTGTGGAGCGATTACGACCATCTCGACCGGCAGATGAAGACGGGCGAGGCCGTGTTTATCGACGTGGGCGCAGAAACTGCCTACTACGTGAGCGACATCGGGAGGACGGCGCCGGTTTCCGGGAAGTTCACCCCGGAACAGAAGAAGCTCTATGACATTTATCTTCCTTGCTTTCTGAAAGCGGAGCGAAGCATACGTCCGGGAGTAACGCAGCACGATCTGGAGAAGATCTGCGCGACCTGTGCGCGGGATCAGCTTCGGGATCTGAGAGAAGGCGCCCTGCGTAAGGCGGTCGAGGAGTTTGTGCAGGAGGTCGAGAGCCACCCAACACTGGGGCACTATCAGGATCTGAACGTAATGGGTGCGGGGGCGGGCTATGACGAGCCCCTGGAGCCAGGAATGGTGTTTGCGATCGAGCCGGTTCTTTACTCCAAAGAACTGAATTTCGCGGTGTTTGTGGAGGATGTGATTCTGGTAACGGCGGATGGATTCGATGTGCTATCGAAGGGGATGCCGTATACTACGGACGAAATCGAAAAACTGATGACCCAAAAGAGCATCATCGAAGAGACCGCGGGAAGAAGGTAAGCGACACGGTTCCGCAGGTTGAGATGAAACGCCACTTCTAAAGCGGTTCAGATGATATTGTGAGAAGAGCATGAAAGAGGCAGCCTAACCCTTACGGGGCCGTCCGCCGGCGGCTGCCGTCTGCGCCCGCGCACTGCGGGGCCGGGCTACTGCTCGTAGTTTTCGATGACATCGGGCGGGCGCACCTTTGCCTGATCTGGATCACGCCCAAATTCTCGCAAGGCTCGACGCTGACGCAGCAAATCCCAACACTGGTCCAGTTCAACCTTGATCTTTGCTAATCGGCCACGGTCGTCATCCGTGAGTTCGGGTTGGGCGTAGAGCCGCTCCTCCTCCTTGACCAAGCGGTCGATGTGACCCAACACAGGCTGATCTTTGTTCTCGCTTGCCATGGAAGTCTCCTTTTGCGAGCAGCGCCGGCAGGTTCTGAGGCGATACCCGTCGGCACTCCGTTGTAGATTTTAAGAGCACCTCGACCGGCTCCCACGGCCCGCCGACCTCAATAAGAGTTGGCACTCCTGGGCTTCCCAGTTCTCTCTGGTGCATAAGCCTTTCGAGTTGCGATCCGCCTGATTCGCAGTCAGGACCGCTAAGTTTCTATCCTGCGAAAGGAAATAAGTCTTTGGACAAAACGTTCACAACGTTCACGACCGTCACGCGCCGAGTACTTGCCGGATCAGGGCTTTGATCTTGTTCGGTTACCGAGTACATCTGACCCGATCCCCGACACCGTTGTATCTGCCTTGCAATGTTCACCACGTTCACGACCGTCACGCCGTCTGATCGACGACGCCCATGAGTCCGTGAAGTCGATGAGCACGGGCGCTTGATCGTCGTCGCTTGGCAATGGATAGCCGCCAAAAAGCCTGACAGCCTCCCTGATGGCGGCGAGTCGAGCGTCAGGATCGGGAAACAGGTCAAATGCTTTCTTCTTCGGATTCCATCGCGGCTGTTTTGCCTCTAGCTGCTCCTTCAGTTTTTTCGCAATCAGTGCCTCATCTACTCCAGCCGCGCGCAATGCGGATTCACACGTAACGTGCTCAGCGGGGCGCTCCCCGCTCTCTTCGCGTCTCATCGCCTCGTAGAGTTCTCTGGCTTTGCTGTTGCTCCTGGCCTCGATGAGTTTCATGGATTTACCAACCGACCTGTGCGTTTAGCTCCTTGCGCAGGTCAACCTCCATCCTCGTTGTGCCCTCAGAGGGCAAAGCGGATCCCTTCTTATCCAAACCCGCCGCTCGACATAGGGTGCACTTATCCGGAGAAATGCCTCGGAAGCTACGCCTAGCTCGGTCGACCCCGTAGGACGCTGCCAATTGGTGAAGCTTTTCCGCACCCCTTCGGGTCAGCGAGAGAACAAAACCGGAGTTCGTGCGCCTATGAGAGGAAAAACCCAGTGATGTAAGAACCGCCCCAACCTTTCGCGGCTGCAGACACAACTTCTCGCCTTCTAGCTCCAGAAAAGTATTCACCTGTTGCGTCAAATCGCTGATCCATATGGAAGTGAAGTCTTCGCGGAGATGTACCATTGAAAAGAGCGCGCGGAGGACAGCATTATGCTCGGGATCCAAGGGTTCCTGCTGAACACCCTGACCAGATTCAAAAAATCTGAGCAGGCCCTGAGATCGCTGAACATCGGCGTGAGCTGCCGTAAGAGCGCGCAGCAGATCTCGAGTACGGGGTCGAAGGGTTTCGTCACCGGCAACGGCTGCGGGCTTTACCGTTTTGTAGTGTTCAAGCCGGAATCTTAACAATTGTGCCTGAAGGTCGGCAGCCATCTGCTGCACTTTTGGTTCGTCTACTCTAACTAAAGCGGAGTTCTTGCTCTCGAACATCGGAATCAAAATACAGCGACTGTTCAATGCCGTGTCATCAGGCGGTTCTAACCAGCTAAAGACCTTCGCTCCGTAGCAATGGAAAGTGCGGTTTCTTCTCACTGCGAGAACATCTCGGGTAGTTCCGGAACGCAACATGTGGCGCAGGGTGCGGTTACCTCTGAATGAACCAGCCTCGTCGATGAGAATGGTCGGCATGAACCGGGCGCAAGCATGGTAGAAGGATGCCGAGGTAATGTCCGCGATAAGCAAGGGTCGGCGGCAGACCAAGCTCAACGCTCTTAGTAACGTCGTCTTTCCAGACTGCGGCAGCCCGACGACGGACAGATAGGGCGCCACCTCGAGCCGATCGACAAACCAAGTACTTAGTGCGAAATCTGCGAGAACCCGCACGTACTTCTCATCAACAGCTACACACTGCGAGATTAAGGACTCCAAGCGGCGCAATAGCTCCTGCACGGATCCATAGGGCATTACAGAGGTGGGAAGCCGAAGGCGGCCGAGAACCTCGTTCTTTCGAGACAAAGGCACGAAGACTTGACCGTCTTGCTCTAGTCGGTCTGCGAATCGGACGTCACCATCTTTCCAAACCGCAAAGCATGTACGGCCGGGATGCTTTGCATCCTCCACGAGCTCAACGAGCGTTCCGTCCTTTAGTTCGGCAAAGTCGACCTCGGTGACGGAATTATCCTCGGACTTGCTTGAAGGAATGCCAAAGGCATGTTTTGCATCGCTGCGATGACCAAGACCAGCGTTCTCCGTGTGCATAGCGATGCGCGATTCCGATGAATTTTTCTCCTCTGGTGTGTTGAGGACTCCGCTTGCCGCACCGCGTTGTGACGCTGGAACTGGGGCGTTGGGGCTGAAGTTTGAGTTTTTCAAGCCGCTGCGAAATCTCCTCTCCAGCTTAGGAGGGCTAGCTCTGTTCAGCCTATTGCTCTGAGTTGCCATCAAGCACCTCCTGAAAAAAGAAAAGGCAGAACTGATCTCAGCCTGATACCTGATCTCAGTCTGCCTTGAACTTAATGTTATGCACCGCAAGTTACGCGGTGCCTATTTTCCCATCAACTCTACATAAACTCTTTCGGCTGTCATCCTCCGGCGAAACTAAGTGCAACCCGGTTGCACGACTTGCTTCTGCTCAACTTCCTACTTTGACACAGCCAAAGTACCTGCGAAGCTTGCCAGAGTCAAGAGAAAATGTGCTCTCCCGATGAAATGTGGACTCGATGCGTCGTAGCGGTTCGTTACTCTCCTTTCTTTGTCCTCGTCCGAGTCTTGCCGGAAGCCTTCAGAGCCCAAAGTTCAGTTATGGCGGCTTCGATATAATTCGTAACTGATCTCTTATCCTTTTTTGCCTCTTCAATGAGTCGTCGCTTGAACTCTGTAGATACACGAAGGTTTAGTGTCTCAGTCTTCCGCATTTAACCCTCAGACATGACCGAGCGTGATGCTACCGAAGCGCAATCGAAGCGTCAAGTGCAGTGCACTTTGTAGAATTTTGTCTTGACCTGTAAAGCATATAGCGTTACAATAGCGTTACAATGGAGGTCCTTATGAAAAGAGGTTTCGGCAGACTAGCACGAAAAAACGTGAAGCTTGCTAAAGGAAAGTGGGCCGGAGAGCTAAGCAGCCATCAGCTACAAGTTCTCAGGTCTCTTACCGAAAACTACGGATTTGCAGTCGCTCTCAGTGATCTCCTCCTTCTCGATGGGGGCTGGTACGTCACCCACGCTGGCCTCTTGCGGCTGGCAGCACGCAGTCGCTGCAATAGCATTCGGGTCGAGCAGGTCCGCCACTTCTGTGATCCGATTGCCGGTCGTTGGGTATTCAAAGCAACAGTCTACAAGTCTGCCAGTTCGAAGGGTTTCGTCGGTTATGGTGACGCCGACCCCTCTAACGTGCCCCTCATGATCCATGGGGCTGAGCTGCGCATTGCCGAGACGCGAGCCGTCAACCGAGCCCTGCGAAAGGCGTACGGGATCGGCCTCTGCTCCGTCGAGGAGCTCGGGTCGATTTCCAATTCCCCGGGCCCCGCAAGGAACCATCAATCGTCAGTGCCATCACACTCCTCAAACGGTTCGAGCAACGGTCAACCTCGATTGCGAGACCGACTCTGCCTCCTGATCCGCCAGTACAACCTCGACCCCACCCAAGTCAAAGCCTATGCGGCTGACTTCTGCGGCACACCGACCCTCAAAGACGCCAGTCGCGAGTTGGTTGAGTCCTTTATCTCTCATCTGGCGGCGTCCGCAAAGGAAAACAGGGATGGCCTGGTGTGCAAACTCAATTCCTATGCTCAGCCCGTGGAGGTAAAGCCATGAAGCGACATATCCCTGGTCTTCATTTGAACCAACGTGGAGTCGAAAACAAGCTTGAAGGATTGTTCCTTGTTCGCGTGGATAGGGCTCACTACCGATGGCATCCGCAGAAGCCCTTCGTAGAGATCCGATTTGCGGTTTTGGAACCTAAACCCTTCGAAACCCGGCTCTTCTCCGGACGGTTGTACTGCACCGAAAGAGCTCTCTGGAAACTCAACTGGTTTCTTCGAGATTTTGGCTATGACACGCAACTCCTCAAGGATGACCAGGTCGATGAAAAAGCGCTCTCGAAACTTCGTGGGGTCATCCGAACCACTTATACAACTCTGAACGGACGCTCTTACCAAAACCTCGATGCTTTCGCCCCCGAGGCCGACTGGGAGGCGCTGGATTGCACATCACTGGCCCACCGCGATGGGCGGGGAGGCAGCGATGGTCTATAGCTACACGCAAATTAGCCAGTATCTTCGCTGTCCTCGCAGCTACCGCTATCGTTATCTGGATGGGTGGCGGGAAAAAGAGACACGGGCAGCGATGGTCTTTGGCCGCTGCTTTGAAAAAGCCCTGGGTGCCTACTTTTGTCAAGAAGACAGCGCTGCCGTGCTGTTCAAGGAATGGGAAGCATACCGCGATGCTCCTTTTGAATTCCGCAAAGGAGAATCCTGGGACCACCTCTTCCACAAGGGAGTCCATTTGCTCGAAACATTTGCGCGCGACAATCGCATTCGGATTCGCGGCCCGAAGAAGAATCTACAAGTCAAAATGCTTCGGACACTGCCGGGAGGGAGCGAATTCGTTGCCTACCTTGATGCCCTCGGGGAGGTCGATGGCCAGCACTGCCTGATCGACTGGAAGACAACAACCAGTCGTTATTCGGTGGAGCCCGAGGGATTGCTTTCGCTCGACCCACAGCTCATCTGTTATTCCTGGATCAGTGGGATTCCGGAAGTGGCACTGGTCGTCTTCGTCCGTAAGCATGCTCCCGAAATTCAATATTTGAGAGCGTCGATCTCGGAAGAGCAGCGACAAGAGTTCGGGCGCCTCGTGGAGACAACGATCGGCCAGATCGAAGCGGCTCAATTTGTTTCACACAGCGGTATCCGCTTCCCCCAAAACGGCTGCGTGAGTTGCCCACATCTAGGGCTTTGTCTGAACAGTCAGCCGTTAATCGATACGAATCTCGTGCGCAAAGTAGGAGCGAGCGATCTTGATTGGCTTGACGAGCTTGTGGACTAACGGGCGGACTGCCGTGGCACCGGAACTCGACCGACGACGGGCGGTGTTCGTTCTCGGAAAGATCGATGAGATCTTGAGCTGGGAGAAGACCAAAGAGCAAGAGAAGGACGCGCGGTTTGTCGAACTTGGGGAATGTCTGTGCGAGGTCAGGTCGAAGCAGTACTGGAGGTTAGAGAAACTGAAGTCTTTTGAGGAATTTCTGGAGAAGCGCTTTCCCGACTCGCGCCGGAAGGCTTACTACCTGATGGCCATTCACGAGCACCTGCCGCGGATCCCGAAGCATCAACTCCGGGAAGTAGGCTGGAGCAAGGCAGTAGAACTTGTTAAGGTAGCGAGGCGGGAGGGAGAAGAATTTGATTGTGCAACCTGGTTGCACAGAGCGAAGGAGCTTCCAAAAGAGGGGTTTAAGGTTGAGGTAGAACGACATCTGACGGGAAAAGATGTGGAGTCCTGGGAGATTATCTATTTCAAGCTTTTTAGGAGCCAGCTACCTGTGGTGGAGAAAGCCATCGAAACTGCTGGCTTGATGCTAGGAACCGACAAATCGAGGGGCTATTGCCTGGAGATGATCTGCGCGGATTTTTTGGCGGGCGCTAACTATGGAGACACGCAATCATAGAATTGATTATGCAGAATTCAGAGAACCCGATATGTCCGCTCCGCAAGCGACCACGGCTCAGATTAAATCCCGAAGATTACATCCTCCTTCGAAGGAGGGTGTTAGAGCGGGATGGTTGGCGCTGTCAAGAGTGCGGTTCCATGGAAAACTTGCAAGTCCATCACATGAAACCCAGGGGTCAACTAGGTGACGATGTGATGGACAACTTGATTACGCTTTGCGTTATTTGCCATCGAAGGGCGCATCATGGTCGCTTCTAGATATCTTTTATAGATGCCCAGCCATTTTCAACAAGGTCGGGTAGTTTTAGCAACTCTAGTACGCCATCCCTTCTCTTCCCATATTTGTCCATCGTATTTCTTTTTCGATTGTGTGCTAGAATCCGCGGCACGTTCCTTCCCGCATTGTCCCAACGCTCTTTGGAACGACAACCCGGTAACTTGGGCCTCCTTTATATTTAGGATTTTTCCGAGTGCAAACAGCCATTCGGTCGCCGAGGAGGATTGCTATGAAATCGACTGACCTTCGAGTCGCGATGCTTGGGGTGTTTCTGTTTCTTGCTCCCGCACTGTTGGCGCAAACACCCGCTTCAGGAAACCAGGGCACGGCTTCTCCCGCTGCTTCGGCGGCAGATGTTCCCCGGCTCATCAAATTCAGTGGCACGCTGCTGGATGCCCAGGACCGCCCCTTGGCGGGTCCCGTCGGCGTGACCTTCGCTCTTCATGCGCAGCAGTTCGGCGGGGCCGCGTTGTGGATGGAGACGCAAAACGTGACCCCCGATGCCCACGGTAACTACACCGTCTTGTTGGGCGCCAACAGCGCCAATGGTGTGCCTGCGGAATTGTTCTCCTCGGGCGAAGCCCGCTGGCTGGAAGTGCAAGTCGAGCGGCAAGCGGAACAACCGCGCGTGTTGCTGGTGAGCGTGCCCTATGCCTTGAAGGCGAAGGATGCGGAAACGCTGGGTGGCAAACCGGCCACAGCTTATGCGCTGGCGGGGGCCGGGGTGTCTCTTGTTACGAGCACAAGCGGAACTTCGACAGCCCCGGCGGCGGCAACGGGAGGGGCAGCGCCGGCAGCGGGTACGTCCGGGCCGCAGCCGCTGAACACGGGGACAACGCCGGTGACGACGGCAGGCGGGACGGTAGGCAATCTGGCGAAGTTCGATGGGGTTGCGGACATCACGAATTCAGTGATTTCCGAGAACGGCAGCGGCCAGGTGGGCATCGGCGCGGCGCCGTACAACTTGGCCAAGCTGTTCGTCACGCAAGATCTGACCAACTTTGGCGTAAAGTGGCTGCAAAGGAATGTCATCAATACCAGTGCAACCACCAATGGAACCAATCAGGCGCTGGCGTTTGACTTAGATGCCAGCAACATGAGCATTCCCGCGGGGGTGACCGACTCGGGCTATCGTTTGGCGATGCGGGGGCAGGCGCAAGCCAACACCACGGGCTTTGCGGGGACGCTGGCGGCGCAATATGGGGTGATCGGGTCGGCGGGGATCGGGCTAGCGAGCAGCGGGGCGAAGGTGATCAACGCGTATGCGGGACAATTCAGCATTTCCAACCAGGTGTCGGGGACGACGATCACGAACGCGTACGGAGTGTGGATCGGCAACGCGGGCACGGGCGGGACGATCACGAACCGTTACGATCTGTACGCCTCCAGCCCCAACGCAAACAACTTCTTCGCCGGTAAGGTCGGCATTGGGACAACCACCCCACTCGCAAACCTGGAAGTGAACGGCACCACCAAGTTCGATGGCTTAGTGAGTTTTGCTGGTGGGCAGGCTTTCCCCGGAACAGGCACCATTACCGCAGTGAACACGGCTGCGGGGAGCGGGTTGATGGGAGGAGCCACGTCGGGAGCCGCGAATCTG
>Ga0307479_10002298_pt1 | contig 17370 bp, 16 predicted proteins | sample atmos_gasesECM4C_FD_203743 | JGI IMG/M metagenome (GOLD analysis project Ga0307479, IMG submission 203743) | Hardwood forest soil microbial communities from Morgan-Monroe State Forest, Indiana, United States - atmos_gasesECM4C_515 | ecosystem: Environmental > Terrestrial > Soil > Temperate... | reverse complement strand
CAAAGGGGCCAGTACGGGCGGAAACATCGACGAGTACGTCGCTCGTGTGGACCAAAGCCTTACGGCCAGCCAGCACCTTTTCGGCAGATTTACGTACTTTAAAGAGCTGAGCTTGGCTCAGGATCCTTATGGCACGGGCCTTTGCAAAGACCGCTGCGCGGAGAACACACGGAGCAAGAGTCTTGCGGTGGGCTGGACCGATGCACTCAGCCAGACAATGACGGCCAGCGTGAACGTCAGCATCAGCCGTTTTCACTATCTCCGCGGACCAATTCTTGCGAGTTTCGACATGACCAAAGAGGGTTGGCCGGCCTCCTACAACTCAATTGTTCCCGATACCGAACGCACCCCGCTGACACCTTGCTTCGCAGTCAGCGATGGGTCGAATTCAGGGAATATCTCATGCAGCCAGGGGCAGAGCGCCATCAACGACTTCGATACACAGTGGAACCTCTCTCCACAGTTCACCAAAATCTGGAAACGGCACACCTTCTCCTTTGGTGGCCAGTTGGAGGAGAGCTATGACAACTATCTGCAAACGAACACCGGCGGAGGCTTGATCTCCTTCAACGGAACGTGGACCGCGCCTTTGGCGAGCAATGCTGGCACCGTTCTTGGGAATGACTACGCTGACTTCCTTCTGGGGTTCGGCTTGGGAGCGGGGGCGGCGTTCGGCAACCAGTCCACAGGATCTTTGGTTATTTCCGCACCGGTTGCGGGCAAACAGACCTACCGGGCCCTTTACGGTGGAGATACCTGGCACTTGACGAACAAGCTGACCATTAACCTTGGACTGCGTTATGAACTGGCAGGTCCCTGGTCGGAACGGTTTGACCGCTTAACCTATTTCGATCCGGCCGCCGCGACCGCTGCGGTGACCGGTTGCCTCGGGACGGCTGGCAGCTCCTGCCCAGGCGATCTCTTCCTTGTTAAGACCGGGCGAAACTCGAGCAGAAATAACCTGCCGCTCCCCAAACGTGAGTGGTCACCGAGGTTAGGAGTCGCCTACGCGCTCAACCCGAAGACTGTCTTTCGCGCCGGGTTCGGCGAGTTCTATATTCCCAACTTTGTTTCCTTCGGGACCAACCCCTATATCGATCCAACCGTCAGTGCAACTTCGACCTTCTTTGCGAGCAATAACAAAGGGTTCTTTCCCGCGAGCACCCTCAACACAAGCCAGTGCACCTTGAGCGGCACCGGTGGGGCTGCCAACTTTAACTGCGCGGCAGCGGGCCCATTTGGTCCGAATCTCCAAGCTGCCGCGGGGCGGAATCCGCAACCGAATGTATCGGCGTTCGGCATAGCGCAGACTCCACTCCAGCCAAACGGCTACACTTTTTATAAGCCTGGGTATGTGGAGCAGTGGAACCTCGACATCCAAAGAGAATTGCCTTGGGGCATCTTCGCGGATGTGGCTTACGCGGGAGCGCACGGCGTTCACCTGCAGCAATTTAACACCCCCATTGACCAAATCCCCGACAGTTTCATCAGCCAGGCGGCTGCCCAGTGTGCTCCGGTGAACGGGAAATGCACAGGCACAGTCATGATCGCCCAGCCCGTCGCTGCTTATCCCTTCAGCGTGAATCTTCCTGGAAGTTTGGGACCGGGAAATTTGATTCAGGGGCAGTTGGACCGCCCTTACCCACAGTACACCGACCTTAAGATTCAGGGTTACCCCTGCTGCAGCAGCAGGTACAATTCGCTGCAAGTGTCGGTAACGAAGCGGTTCAATGGAGGCGGAACAATTCTCGCCGCCTATACCAACGCCAAGCTACTCTCCAATACGGACACCCTGACGTCGTGGCTGGAAGGTTCCACCACCGGCGGCGTACCCAATCCGCAGGATAACTTCAACCTGAACAAAGAGTATTCGCTTTCAGCGCAAGACGTTTCTCAACGCCTGGTGATCAGCTACGTTCTCGACCTGCCCTTCGGCCATGGCAAGCGGTTCATGTCGGACGCAACCGGGGTGAAGGACAAAGTCGTTACGGGGTGGGGAGTCGACGGAGTTAGCACCTTCCAGAAGGGTTTCCCACTGAAATTCAGCGATGCCAACCCGAGTGCACTTGCCGCTTTAAGCCTGGGCACTGGAACGATCAGGCCCAACGTAGTACCCGGATGCGCCAAGGGCGGGCCCCGGACTACTGCTCAATGGTTTAATACGGCATGCTTCGCGGATCCCGCGCCTTACACCTTTGGCAATGAGCCCCGCGTAGATCCCACTCTCCGGCAAGCTGGAGTTAACGCCTGGGACTTCGCGCTATTTAAGAGGACATACTTTGGACCGGACAATAAGCTCAACCTCGAATTCCGGTCCGAATTTTTTAACATCTTCAACCACCCGCAGTTTGGGCCACCGAACACGGGCTTGGGCAACACCGGCTTCGGCCAAGTAACCAGCACGATCAATAGCCCGCGACTCATCCAGTTCGGACTGAAATTCGCGTTCTGACCACACTGGCTGTGGGGGATGCCCTTGAGGCGTCCCCCAACAGTCCTATTCAGTCCTCAGGTTATGGCTCGGCAAGCTGGATTTTCCTCCCTCGTTCTCGATTTCCCAGTTCTTACCAACGGCAGGTGCGGAGATAGGATGCAGCCTGGGGAGATTCGTGTCAAAATTCCAAGTGCTTCGTCCTAAGATGCTTCGCAGCTTCAACCGCCGCGATTTTCTGCGTTTCGGAACGCTCGCTGCTGCCTCGCCAATTTTTGATGTGAAACTTCCACTCGGTTTGGATTTCACCCTTCAGAATTCTCCCACGTCGCAGAAATACCTCATCGAAACCATGCCCGGCGGTGTCGCTTTGTTCGACTACAACAACGACGGACTGCTCGACATTTTTCTCGTCAATGGGGGGCGCGTGACCAGTCCGATGCAGATTCCAGAAAAATTTGATCGTGCCAACCCACGCTACTGGAATCGCCTTTATCGTCAAAATAAAGATGGCAGCTTCACGGATGTGACTGAGGCCGCGGGCTTGTCGAGCCCCGGATCTGGCAACTACGGCATGGGCGTCGCCGTCGGAGACTACGACAACGACGGCTACCCCGATCTCTTCGTCACGAGCTACGGAAAGAACATCCTGTATCACAACAACGGCAACGGAACCTTCACGGATGTCACCACCAAAGCCGGAGTCGCGGGCGGCGGCTGGTCAGTCTCTGCCGGTTTTTTCGACTTCGATAACGACGGCCATCTCGATCTTTTTGTGACCCGTTACATGGAATGGGACACCAAGCACAGCAAGACCTGCGGTGGGGCCTGGCAAACCTACTGCCCGCCGGGCGAATTTCCCGCAACCACAAACCTTCTTTATCGCAATCGCGGCGACGGCACCTTCGAGGACGTGAGCCACAAATCCGGCATCGCCACCAAGAAGGGGCGCGCTCTAGGCGTGGCCTTCGCCGACTATGACGACGACGGCTTCACCGACATCTTCGTCGCGAACGACGGCATGCAACAATTCCTCTTCCACAACAACGGCAACGGCACGTTCACGGAGTGCGCTCTCGAATCCGGTGCCGCGCTCTCCGCCGACGGCAAGCCGCTCTCCGGCATGGGCACTGTCTTTCAGGACTACGACAACGACGGCAAGCCCGACATCATCGTTACCGAGCTGCCCCGGGAAATCTACGGCCTCTACCACAATGATGGGGAAGGGTCGTTCTCCAATCGAAGTCTCGAAGCCGGCCTTGGCGCGCTTACAGCCGGCAGTTCCGGATGGGGCGCCGGCCTGGAAGACCTCGACAACGACGGCTGGAAGGACTTGCTCGTCGCTCAGGGCCACGTGTTGGACAACGTGGAAGCCATCGACCACTCCCTGCATTATCTGGAGACGCCCTTGCTCGCCTTGAATCATGCTGGACGTTTCGAACCCGTGGAATCTGCAATTACAATTCCAGTGGCAGGGCGCGGGCTGGCCTTTGGAGATTTGAACAACGACGGCTGGATGGATGCGGTGATGACCGTATTAGGCGGACATCCTATGGTGCTAATGAATCGCGGCGGCAATCGGCATTGGCTGACGATTTCGCTGCGCGGCACACGCAGCAACCGCGACGGACTCGGAGCACGGGTGCGCGTGAATGGGCAGACCCGATTTGCCACGACCGCGGGCAGTTATCTCTCCGCGAATGACAAGCGTCTCCATTTCGGCCTGGGCGACTCCCAAACCGCCACGGTCGATGTATTGTGGCCTTCCGGCGCCCATCAGACGTTGAAGGACGTACGCGCCGACCAGTTTCTCGAAATTCGCGAACCGGAGCACTCGTGATACGCGCAGCATTATTGTTCTGGCTGGCCTTGCAAAGTGTTTCGCCCGAAGGCGCTCAGCACATGCAGGCGGGCGTTGATGCGCATAAGCAAGGGCAGTTCGATGTGGCAATCAAGGAATTCCTGAAGGCCACGGAGAGTGATCCAAATTTCGTGCAAGCTTTTCTCGATCTTGGGGAAGTGTGCTTGGAAACCCGCGACTATCCAGCCGCCGTCGCCGCGCTCAAACGTGCGTTAGAACTAAGCCCTGAGCTCGATGCCGCGCATCTGCAACTGGGCTATGCTTTGCTGGCGCAGGGCTACGCGGAAGAGGCTATTCCTCACCTCCAGCGCGTCAACGCTCTGGAAGCATTGGGAATCGCTCAAATCGATACCGGACAATACCAGGAGGCAGTCGCAAATCTAAGTGCCGCCCTGGTGAAACGTCCCGGTGACCAGGATCTGCTGTATTACCTCGGCCGTGCCAGCGGCCTTCTTTCCAAGCGCTCCATCGACACTCTCCTCGGCGCATACCCCGACTCGGCGCGCTCTCACCAGGCCATGGGGGAGAATTACTTTGTGTTGCGGCAGATGCCACAAGCCGAAGCGGAATTTGGCGAAGCGTTGCATAAGCGTCCGGAAATACCTGGGCTGCACCTGGAATTGGGGCTGGTCTATGCTGGCGCCGCGCGATGGGACAAAGCTGAAGAAGAGTTTCGCACGGAGACCAAGATGCAGCCGGGCAACGCTGAGGCCGCATACCGGCTCGGCGCTGTATTTCTCCAGCAGGGCAAACCGCATGAGGCCAGGCAGGAACTGGAGCGCGCCGACGAGCTGAAACCTGACATGCCGGAGACGCTGTATTCGCTCGGCAAAGCTGCTTCACTCGACGGTAACCCTGCTGGGGCCGAAAAAGCATGGACCAGGGTGATCGAACTCGAAAAGGAATCCTCGCTCGCGGCGCAGGCGCATTTCGGGTTAGCAAATCTCTATCGTAAGCAAGGAAATACGACGAAGGCCCAACACGAAATGCAGGAGTATAAGAGACTGCAAGACGGAGTTCCTAAGGCCCAAAATCCACCGAGCTAGGAAATGCTTGGAAGTTTGGGGTTCTAATTAGATTATCCATCGATCTTGCCCGCTCGACGCATGTCGGCAGCACTAATCTTGACCCCAGCCTGCATCGGCAATGGCAATCGTCCGTCGAATCTTCGCCGACTATGTGGCCGGCGATTCAATCAAGACCATCGCGAAGAAGTGGCGTTTGCAGGATATTCGCGGGTTCCTCTTTGCCGACACACCCCGGGCCAAAGCGGAACTCTCAAAGCACCGCACGGCCATAACATTCACGCCGGAAGGATCGACTTTCCGAATTACGGGGGATTGGAACCTGCTTGGCGGACGTTCGGATGGTGCCGGGGGCCAGAATCGAACTGGCTACGCCCGCCTTTTCAGGGCGGCGCTCTACCAATGAGCTACCCCGGCTTTACTGAACTTTTCAATTTTAGAGACGATAGCCAGTGCTGTCAATTCGACTTGCGGGTTGGAAAGTGGGCAAGTTCTCGCTAGCCTGTTTAATCCATTACGCTCCATGCCAGATACGGCTGCGATAATATCGTCCGGGTTTTCTTCCAGACCGGGGCTCTTGCTGTTCATCGCCTTGAAGCGAACGTTTACTTTGATGTAGGGGCACTCGATGTGCGCATAGGTTCGCTGTGTTGGAGCGGAAAGACCGCCTTCCGTTCGAAATACTTTGAGCAAATCACTCCTGCGCGTGCCGGGCTCAATCGCGCTGATTTGCCTCAAGACCTTCCCGACACACTTCGTTCGCTCTTCGTTGAGGGCAGCGGACATAGGAACAGACTCGTCTTGTATCTGCGCTCGGCCCTTGGCCCATTCAGGAAGCAAGCTCTCGTCGGGTGGCTCGGCCAGTTTCTTGATCTGGCGAGCGGTCGCCGTATCGTACAGAGCATATGTTCCCTGGCGAACTCGCGGCCCATAGCAGACGGCGACTTCCTGACCGTCCTTCCAAAAATGCCAATCCAGAATCGGTGCCCCCGGCCGAATGATTTCTTTGTGGCCACCTTTTCGATAAATCTCCAATTGTAGCGACGGCACAGAATTGCCTAGCTCCTGATCTTGCATCACTCGACACCCAACCGTCTGTTGATCGCTGGCGACGCGGGCTTCCGAGCAATGCTTCGTAGTGGCCATCCAGATGAGCTTCCCCTGATCGGAACTCACGTAGATGTTTCCCTTTCCGTCAAACTCCGCCTGCTTGGCGTACTCGAACTGTTGCCCCTGCAGCGGCCCGGGCCTTGATGCTATTCCCAGCCCGATCAGGAATGCGGCAATGGCTGGTTTCCTCATGGCGGACCCTCCTCTGAGTGGAGCGCAAGTCGATTCTTGGTTCATTTTCCTGCGCTCTAATTCTTACCTTTGAAAACTGAAAACTATCACTTACTGCGAGGATTCGTCGAATTCTTTCATCCAGTTTCGGTTCTTTAGGACCTCACGCGGCTTGGTGCCGTCCGGCGGCCCGACGATGCCGTCCTTTTCCATAAGGTCGATCAGCCTTGCGGCGCGGCCGTAGCCGATTCGCAAGCGGCGCTGCAACGTCGAAGTGGAAGCGCGCCCGGCGTCACAGACCACCCGTATCGCGTCCTGATAAAGGTCGTCGTCAACATCCTCGCCGCCCTCGGCGTCCCCTTCAGCCTCGCCTTCAGCCTTGCCATTCTCATCCTTTGGCGCCGCGAGAAGCTCTTCCTGGTACTTCGCCTGAGCCTGGTCACGCCAGAAATCGCACACCGAGGTGATCTCGTCTTCCGTCACCAGCGGCCCGTGAATGCGATGCAGCCGCGCCGAACCCGCAGGCAGGTACAGCATGTCGCCTCTTCCTAGCAGCGATTCCGAGCCGTTCGAATCGAGAATGGTGCGCGAGTCCACTTTGCTGGCCACGCGAAACGAAATGCGCGCAGGGAAGTTCGCTTTAATCAAGCCGGTGATCACGTCCACGGACGGCCGCTGCGTCGCGAGAATCAAGTGGATGCCCACCGCGCGCGCCATCTGCGCCAGCCGCGTAATGGACTCTTCCACGTTGTTGGTGTCCACCATCATCAGGTCGGCCAATTCGTCGATCACGATGATCAGGTAGGGAAGCGGCTTGTGCTCGGTCTCTTCCAGATTGTCGAAGAGCGAGAGCGATTGCTCTTTCTTGAACGTGCGGTTGTACTGGTCGATGTTTCGAACCCCGCGCTGCGCCAGCAATTTCAAGCGGTTCTCCATTTCGCGCGTCGCATTGCGCAGCACGTTCGAGGCGATCTTCGGATCGGTCACCACCGGCGCGATCAAGTGCGGAATGTTTTCGTAAAGATTGAGTTCCAGCCGCTTCGGGTCCACCAGCACCAGCTTCACTTCTTCCGGGCTCGCTTTGTAAAGAATCGACATCATCAGCGAGTTGATGAACACGCTCTTGCCGGTGCCCGTCGAGCCGGCGATCAGCAGGTGCGGCATGGCCGCGAGGTCCGTCACGCGAATCCGCCCGTGCAAATCGCGCCCCATCGCCAGCGTCAGCTTGCTCGGGGAATTGACGAACTCCGGCGCCTCGATAATTTCCCGCAGCGCAATCGTCTGCCTCTTGTCATTCGGAACTTCGATGCCAATGGTTGACTTGCCGGGGATGCGCTCGATCAGGATCGATTCCGCTTGCAGTGCCAAACACAGGTCCTCGGTAAGCCCGGTAATCCGGCTGTACTTGATCCCCGCTTCCGGTTTGAATTCGAATGTCGTAACTACGGGTCCGGGGTTGATCTGTGTCACGCGTCCTTGCACGTCAAATTCGAGGCATTTCGCTTCAATCGTCCGCGCGCGCAGTTTCAGCTCGTCTTCATCGAGCTTCTGGCCACGCTCTCCCTCGCGCAGCAGGGAAGGGGAAGGAAGCTTGTAATTTGGGTTGCCTTTCGCAATTTTAGGCTCGCCTGCTTTTTTGCCCGCGGTCTTTTCGGAGTTGAGGACGAAGATGGGCGTCTTCCGCGCCGCTTCCTTCGTCTCCTTGTCCTCCTCTTCTTCGATCTCCGCCCGGCCCTTGAAAATATTGCTCTCGTCGGCGATTCGAATCGTCTTGGGAGGCTCGTTCAATACTTCCGCCTTTCCAATCGACTGCGGCGGAACGGGCTTCCTGCCCGATAGGCGCGACTCTTCCACGCGTCGCCGCATGCGCCGTTGTTCGCGCTCCTCGCGCCAGGCATGCCAGCGCGCTTGCGCCTTCTGCAGAATGCCCAGTTTTTCCACTTTTCCGATCGGCCCATTCGGTCCACTGGCCCAGGCATGCGCCCCGGAAAAAGAAAAACGCGTGGTCATGAACAACGCCGTCACCAGCAGCGCCACCCCCACAAGATTCGCGCCCCACAGGTTAAAACCAGTCCGTAGTCCACTGGAGATCAGCGCGCCAAGGAATCCGCCCGGCGGGACTGCGCCGCGCACATCCCACACGTGCCACAAAGAAAGCAGCGTGGGGAGAGAAAGCAGCAGCAGGGCGAACCCAACCAGCGTCGCCACCTGCGAATCGATCGCTCGGCTGCGGAACCACCGCCACCCCAAAACCAGAATCGCTGCCGGCAACAGAAACGCCGCAAACCCGAAAATTTGGAAAAGTAGGTCCGCGCCGTAGGCTCCCGCTGGCCCAATCCAATTTCGCGCCGGGCTGCCGTCCGCGGGCCCAGCGCTTACGTTAAATGCCGCATCCTTCGGGGAATACGAAAGCAACGCCAGCGCGATCAGGATCGCCAGCGTGATGCACAAAAATCCAATCAGCTCATTGAGCCGCTTATTTCCAGTTGGAGTCAGAAAGCGCAAGAAGGTCTCCTCAGCTTTTTGGGGAAGGCTGAGTGTCGCGGCGGGTGCTGGCGCTATCGCAATCCCGCCTGGAGGAACTTCCAAACAAACACGATGATACCAAACACCTGCCAATCGACAACAAATACTTTCAAATCGCGTGTTTGCAAACTACACATAAGCAATGATGGCGCCACCCAGCCGGCTATTCCCCCAGTCGCGAAGCCCAATACAAAACCGCCGTGCCCAGGATAATTCGGTACACCGCGAACGGCGCGAACCCGTGCTTCCTCACCCACGCCAAAAACCACGCCACCGCTCCGTACGCCACCACGAAAGACACCACGAACCCGATCGCCAGCACCAACCAGCCGTGCGGATCAATGTGCGTCACTCCGATCGCATTCTCTCCCTTGCCGCGCAACGATTTCAGCAGGTCATAGCAAGTAGCCACCACCATCGTGGGTATCGACAGGAAAAACGAAAATTCCAGCGCCGAAGCCCGCGACATTCCCGCCAACTGTCCCGCCGCAATTGTCGACATTGACCGTGACGTCCCCGGGAACACTGCCGAAAGAATCTGGCATGCCCCGATCCACACCGCTTGCAGCACGCTCATGTCCTCCATATGCCAGGTGCGAATTCGCGTTCCGGTAGCTCCCATTCCCGCCGCTTCCGACGCGCCATTCATCTCGTCCACGATCCACATGACGATTCCCCCGATCAGCAGGGCCCCGCCCATGATGTACAAATTCTCCAGATGCTTGCCGATGATTTTGGTCAGCAAAAAAGCCGGGATCGCCGTCACCACAAAGGCCACCATGACCAGCCCCAGGGGATGCGTCAAGAATGTCCGGTCGCCTCGCTCCCCTTGCGGGAAAGTAGCGAAGAGCTTTTTTATGCGTTCGCGGAAGTAAACCGGCAGGCAAAGAATTGCGCCCAATTGAATCACGATCGTATACATCTTCCAGTAACCGCTCGTCAGGCTCACGTGAAACAGCGCTTCGGAAATGCGCAAATGCGCCGTCGAACTTACCGGCAGAAATTCCGTCAATCCCTCCACGATCCCCAGCAACACCGACAACAAGTAGTCGCTCAAACTCCGTCTCCTGGATGCTTCGCCGTTTTTCCCGCGCCCGGCAGGATTTTCCGCATTTCGTACGCGTCGATTTGCCGCAAATAATACCGCTTCAGTGTCGCCTCGATACGATAGCCATGCCGCCGCCAGAACGCAACGCCTGCTTCGTTGTCGGTTGCTGTCTCCAGCAAAATCGTTCGAACGCCGCGCAGTGCCAGGTTCTTCTCACTCTCCGCCAGCAGCGCCGAGCCCACGCGCTGCCGCCGGTGCGTTTCCGCCACGTCCAGCGTGATCACATGCGCCAGCGGCGGATTTTCCTCGGTCAAAATAAATCCCACAATCTCCCCGCCATCTACCGCCACCATTCCGTCCGCCGACGGCAGTTTCAGGAAATACCGCAGCATTGTCTTTGAATACGCGATCCCCGGAGGAAAGCACGCTTGGTCCAGCCGCAGCAGCGCGGCAAAGTCCCGCGGTTCATGGGCGCGCAGCGTGACCGGCATGGCGCGATTGTAGGCCGAACTCTCCCCGCTGAACAGCGCAGCTCAATCACTGCGCCGCGGCGGGCATCTTCAATCCCAGCGCCTTCACGGTAACCGCATCGGGAACGGCCGCATGGCCCTCTTGTTTCGTCACCACCCCGAATCCGCCGCTGTAATCCCACATCGTCCATCCCATCCCATATTTCTCCAGCGCCCTTCGAACGTCCGATATCCACGCCGCGCGATCTTCCGGATTCGCCGCCTTGCGATAAACTCCAAACTCGTTGCAAGTCACCGGCACGTGCCATCGCAGCGCCCACCACGCGACCTGCCAAATCTCCCCATCAATCCGCGCCGCGTTCCAGCGTTCCAGCCCGTAATGAATCGCCGCCAACCGATTCACCGCGTCCGGAATCAACGCCGCCGCCTCTTGCACATTTTCCGGCGTCGAGGGATACGGCAGCTCCTTCAAGTAGTGCACGTAGTTAGTGCTCCAAGTCGCGCCTTGATGCGTAAAAATATGCGGATCGTAAAAATGAAAGTTATAGATGATGTTCGGATCGCGCAGCGGGTCAAAAAACAGCAGCTCGCTCTCCGAAGACCAGTACGCTCCCGCCACAATAATCGTATGCTTCGGCGCCCCCTCGCGAATCGCCACCGCTAGCTTCGACTGCACGCCCTCCCACCGGTAACGGTCGTGAAATTCCGGCTCGTTCAGTATTTCGAATGAAACGAGATCCGGATTCATCGTCGAATAATGCCGGGCCAGCGCCCGCCAATAGTCCGCGAACTGTTCCACAAAACTGTCATCCGTCGCCAGTTTCTGTTTGAAATCGCTGTCGGGATGAATATCTATGATCACCGCCAGCCCTCGCGCCAGAATCATCTGCACCGCGCGATCGAGATACCCCAGGTACTCCTCCGGAATCCGGTCAGCCTGCCCCCGCCGGAACATCGGCTGCGGATTCACGCTCAGGCGCACATGGTCAAATCCCATCGCCTCGATCAACTCAATGTCCCGCGCCGTAGTCCACTCCTCAAAATGCTCCTTGGTGTAGCCTTTCTGGTCGTAAACCTGAGCAAACCACTCGCTCAAATTTATCCCATGACGCAGATGGTCGGCGTGACGGAGCAGATCCCTCGTGTCAGGCGCGGCGCTTGACTGGATTATGGCGACGAACGAATCCTTCGAAGATTGCGCATTGCAGTCCTGCATCCCGCAGAGCAGAGCCGCAGCGAAAATCGCGGCTGCCCCAATAAAACGCGGGGGCACGATAAATCGTGCCCCCGTCTGCACTCCGGCTCGCGTTCTATGTTTCATAGTTTAATGGTTACGGTTTTCACTTCCGTATAATTTGCCAATCCGTATTCGCCCAGTTCGCGCCCGATTCCCGACTGCTTGTACCCCCCGAACGGCGCTCCCGCGTCGAACACGTCGTAGCAATTCACCCACACCGTTCCCGCGCGCACGCTGTCCGCGATAGCATGCGCCTTGGTGATGTCCTTCGTCCAAACCGCCGCCGCAAGTCCATACATCGTTTTGTTGGCGCGCTCCACGACCTCGTCGAGGTCTTTGAACTTAAGAATGGTCATGACCGGCCCGAAAATTTCCTCCTGCGCGATCTTCATGTTGTCCTGCACGTCGGCAAACACCGTGGGTTCGATGAAGTAGCCCTTATCCCCCACCCGATTGCCCCCGGCCAGCAGCTTGGCCTTCTCCTGCTTCCCGGAGTCGATGTACCCCATCACCTTGTTGAACTGCTCCTGGTCCACCTGCGGCCCCTGCTCGGTATTCTTGTCAAAGGGACTCCCCACGGTGCGCTTCTTCGCCCGCGCCACGCTCCGCTCCACGAATTCGTCATACGCCTTTTCCTCGACGTACAGCCGCGACCCCGCGCAGCAGCACTGCCCCTGGTTGAAGAACAGCGCAAAGTGCGCCCCCTCGATGGCCTGATCCATGTCCGCATCCGCGAACACGATGTTCGGGCTCTTTCCGCCCAGCTCCAGCGTCACGCGCTTCAGGTTGGTGTCCGCTGCCGCGCGCATGATCAAATGCCCCACTTCCGTCGAGCCCGTGAACGCCACCTTGTCCACATCCATGTGGCGCGCGATCGCCGCTCCCGCCGTTGGCCCGTACCCCGGCAGCAGGTTCACCACGCCTTCGGGGAACCCCGCTTCCAGCATCAATTCACCGACGCGCAGCGCCGTCAGTGGCGTCTGTTCTGCCGGCTTCATCACCACCGTGCAGCCCGCCGCCAGCGCCGGCCCCAGCTTCCACGCCTGCATCAGCAGCGGAAAATTCCACGGAATGATCTGCCCCACCACCCCCACCGGCTCGTGTTTGGTGTACGTGAAATAGTTGCCGTTAACCGGAATCGTCTTCCCCTGATTCTTGTCCGCCCATCCCGCATAGTAGCGGTAGCAAGCAATCGTCAGCGGCAGATCCGCCGCACGCGCCACGTGCGCTGGCTTCCCGTTGTCCAGCGCCTCCAGTTGCGCCAGATCATCCGCGTGCTTCTCGATAAGGTCCGCCAGCTTGTTCATCAATACGCCGCGCTGTGAAGCGCTCATCTTGCGCCATGCGCCCTTGTCGAACGCCGCGCGCGCCGCCGCCACCGCCTTGTCCACATCCGCCGCGTCGGCTTCCGCCACCTGGGTGATCACTTCACCCGTCGACGGATTGATCGTCGGGAACGTTTTCCCCGATACGCTGTCCACCCATTTCCCGTTGATCAGTAGTTTTGTCGGTCCAATCTTGATATTCGGTTTCATCACAGTTATTGCCGTTGCCATTTTGAACTCCTCCTTAGATGGTGCTCGTGCCAGAAGGTAGGTGCGGAACTTGACCCCTCAAGCCCCGCCAGTCGCGAGCATGCTGCGAGGGAGAAGCCTATACCCCTCCGTGCCCCGTGGCAAGATGGTGAGTACCCTTGTTCATCGTCGCTCTTGCCAATCACCCTCCGTCCGCCCAGTCTTGTAGCGATGCGATAGTCCATCTTTGGGCGCACCCCTCCCACTGGTTCTTGTCGTACTGCTATCCTTATCCTCATCCATGAAGCCCCAGAACAAGATGGTCGCCGCAGTGATAGTCCTTGGCGTGGTCATGGCGATAGCCGTGGCCGTGGTGACGAAAGGACCCGGCTGGCGGAAAAGGGCGCAGGAACGTCATCAAGAGAGCATCCTGGCCCGTCTGACGCCCGAACAAGCCATGGCACTGTGTGGCAGCCCCATCCTCGACGAAACCCAGACCACTCAGTCCCCCATCACGCGCCGTTTGGTCATCCGCAATGACTATGCCTTGGCCGTCGAGCTGGATTTTGCAGCCACGGGTGCCGAGCCCCCAGCGTGGCGCCTCACCGCCATTCAAGATCCCTCCGGCGACATCAAGTACCAGACTCCTGCCAGCCAAATCGGTGTCCTGCCGTGTTTGGACCCTAAGCCAGCGAACAAGCCAGCTCAGAAGCAGCAATAGAACTTGCCGCCCGCGCACAGGCGTCCGGGCGCGCAACTTCATCGCTCTACCAAGCCGTGGGCCTCCCGCGGCCCTACTAGGGGAAATACCTGACACGAAATCAGGGCGAACGCTCGATTGCGGCAATCGCATCCTCGGTCAAAGATGCTCGCACATCGGGACAGTGGGCCGCCTCCGTGTCCAGGACCCCCACCTCAACAACCCCCGGAACCTTTCGTTCTGGCGCGGAGGCACCCACTCCATCTTGTTGGAGCCCCCCGGAATTTCTCGTTTTTCGTGGCACAGCCACTCCTGGCTGTGCTCTTCCCTCAACGGCAGTCGGGCCCCATAGCCGGCTGGCACACAGCTTCCTTTCGCCCTCTTGCCATCTCTCGCGTATCTAGATATTATCTGGACAGATTCTATGAAGAAGCAACATGACTTTTCGAAATTGAAAGAACGAAAGAACCCGTACCCCGGCAAGAAAAAGGCCGTGGGAATCAACTTGAGTCCACAGGTTGTGGACTATTTCAAAGGACTGGCCGATGAGACCGGCCTTCCTTACCAGAAATTGATCGATCTTTATCTTCTCGACTGCGCCAAAAAGCGCAAGAAACTCACCATGAAGTGGGTGGCGTAACACAGGCTCGAGGGAATTCGTCTTGTTGGGATCGTGCCCTCACTGAACCTTGCGCATCGTATGCTATCATGATAGCATATGGAACATGGCCCAACTCATTGTTCGGAAGCTCGAAAACGAAGTGAAAGACAAACTCAGCCGGCGAGCGAAGCGGCACGGGCGAAGCGTCGAGGAAGAAGTGCGTGAAATCCTACGCGATGCCACCAAGCGCGAAGGCCAAAGAAGCAGGCTCCTGGGAACCGAGATCGCCCGGCTCTTCCGTCGTTCCGGGCTGAAGCCGGGCGACGAAATCCGCGAACTGCGAGAGATCGAGATCCAGCCACCGGATTTCGACGAATGATCGTCCTCGATACAAACGTCATCTCCGCCCTGATGCGCAAGGAGCCGGAAAAACCCGTCGTGAAGTGGCTGGACGCGCAGCCTGCCGCATCCATCTGGATCACCGCCATCACGGTCATGGAAATCCGCTTTGGCTTGCAGACCATGCCGAAGAGCAGACGTCAGGATGCCTTGCTTAGGTCGTTTGAGCTGATGCTCAAGAATATGATTGAAGGGCGCATCGCTTCCTTTGACGCCGAAGCCGGAATTCATGCCGCGGAGTTGATGGCCCAGCGAAAGCGCGTAGGCCGGCCGGCAGAGGTGCGCGACACCATGATTGCCGGGATTGTTCTGGCAAACCGTGCGACGCTGGCGACGCGCAACACTCAACATTTCAAGGATTTGCCACTCACCGTGATTAACCCCTGGGAGATTTAGGACCACAGGCGGACCGACCTCTATCTTCTCGACTGCGCCAAGAAGCGCAAGAAACTCACCATGAAGTAGGTCGCATCAGCCAGTAACTAGATATTCGGAGAGTTGCTCGTTCTAGTTGCGCTTCCCAAGTATTTCGTTAAACGACTTTTCCTCGCGCGGAGTGGTGTGTACCCAATGGACTGCACCCTGAATGTCTCTTCGTGCTGCGAAAGGGTAGCGTTCCTGCAGTGAGAACGGCCACCACGATTGTCTATACGACACAACAAATTCTAGCTCAGCGTTCATGACGGCCCCAGACCATGCACCGATGCCTCCGATTACGGGAGGGCAGTCCACTGTGCTGCTCGCGCCTGCTTCCAACTGTGGTATCTCGTGATGAACGTTTGGCAGTGGTCCCAAGTTAACAACGCTGAAGTTGTTGCCACTCTGCATATTCCGAGGCCAGCAAACAGCATTAATCTTGTAGACGCCGAACATCGGATTTTCGTTTTTGACGTTGAATTGTGTCGTGTATGGATCGACGGGATTGAGGGTTATAAGCGGCTCAACAGACATATGCGGCCGGAACACGACATACAGGCCGATCAGCGTAGCCACCACTACCACCAGAGCCCATATTCTGTCGAGCGCGATTGAAACGATCCTACGCACTAGTGGAATCCTGGCAGATTCCCTCTCGCGCTGCTTTCTGCGCTTTTCCTCTGCTCGTTGCGCTTGCCGCCGCTCTTTCCTGCCCATCTTGACCCGATTCTAACAGACATCGGACGGGTGGCCCACACGGCGCTTTTCCGTGTGGGGCCTGTGACTCTTTCTGGCGTCGTTACGCGCGCAGTATCAACACAGAGCGCGCATCCCCGTCAAACTGCAAGATGCGGTTCGCCTCTGCGCGGATGATGCGCGCAGCGACATTCGTCGGATAGTCACAATTGTCCTGCAAGATCACTTTCGGCGGATGCCCAAGTGTATCAGCCAAGGATAGAAAGTCATTGTCCGCGGTGATTATCGCGAAGCCGTTTTGCCCCGCATAATCCCACACCTGTCGATCGGATGCCCCGCTGCTGATCCCCACGCGCGTAACGTGCGCCGAGCCTGGAAAAAGATCCTCGACCAATGGCACTAATTTTCGGGAAAGGTTTTCATCAAAGAGGAGTTTCATTCGCGCTAACGAATGGCGTGCTGGTCCTTCAACGCCGCCGCCCACTGCAAAGCGGCGAGAATGTCTTCTTCGGTAAGCTCAGGATAGTCGCTGATGATCTGCGAGTGTGACGCCCCCGTTCCGAGCCACCTCAGGATGTCCCATACGGTGATCCGCAAGCCGCGTATGCACGGCTCTCCGGAACGCAGCCCGGGAGTGATCGAAATTCTCGAAAGCAAGGTGCTCACCGTGTCTTCTCCATCCCGTCCGGGAGCTTCACCGCTATCTCCATAATCGTATTATACGCCTCGCGGGGTGCCCCACCCTCGGATTTTCGAGGATGGGGATTTTTTCTTCGTAGTTTTCCATTGACAACCAGGTCACTACTCTGGTACATTATTCCCGTAAAGAAGTGCGCCTCGCTTCCGCGAGACTCCCCTTACAACTCAAATCTAACTTTTCAGGAGACTTCTATGTCCACGAACCGCTCCGTTGGCCGCTCTGCGGCCAAACCTAAGCTTGGCCGTTTTACGGCCACACGTGTAAAGGACCGTTCCGGTCTGTGTGCTTTCACCTTTGCCGATGGCCGCCAGTGCCGCACTCCGCGCCGCTCCGGTCACCCGCATCTCTGCTACTTCCACGGCCAAAAGGAAGCCGAATCCCTGGCCGCAAAACAAGCCGGCAAGGACATATCTTCCTTCTTTTTCGCGAATTTGCTTACCGCTTGTGATCTCAGCGCCGCCATG
>Ga0307479_10002297_pt1 | contig 17371 bp, 13 predicted proteins | sample atmos_gasesECM4C_FD_203743 | JGI IMG/M metagenome (GOLD analysis project Ga0307479, IMG submission 203743) | Hardwood forest soil microbial communities from Morgan-Monroe State Forest, Indiana, United States - atmos_gasesECM4C_515 | ecosystem: Environmental > Terrestrial > Soil > Temperate... | reverse complement strand
ATTGAGCCATTCAACAGGAGAGCTACTGAGGAAGTCGAATGAAGGCCGGCAGCGGGGTGAAAAATGTGCAGATCGTCGGGCGAATTGCGAATGAATCGGTACCAGCGGGAATGGAGGAAGTGCAAGCCGCTAAGCCGCTCCTAAGCTCGTTGCCTGTGTCCACTAGTCTGAGATGGTCTTGCCTATCATCGTTGAAATCATTTTCCGCCGGGCACGCGGCGCTTCAACTCTTCAAACCAGTTTTGCACGATGTTGACCTTGTTCACCGCGGGGGTATGTTCCGTGCCTGGAGTCTTCAACACGGCGAAACGTTTGCCGTCTGGGTGCAGATCAAAGTTATAGTCGGCGGCGCGGTCGGCGAGCTGGCCGGGAGACCAAAGCTGGGGCTTGTCGGCATGGAAGGAGTCGCCGGAAGCAGTGTAAGTCACCGCCATGATCTTGCTGTCCGTCGTACGATAAAAAAGCTCCTTGCCGTTGCGCGACCATTTGGGAAAGACGCCGCCGCCCGTGGAAATCTGCCATTTGCCACCTGGGCCGGGGAACGGCTGAACGTACACTTCGAAGTTGCCGGATTCAATTGATTGAGAGGCAAGCCAGCGGCCATCAGGCGAGAAGGCTGGCCCTTGTTCGAGAAACCGTCTGTTCAGGAAGGGCTTCGGCTCCCCGGGCTTCCAGCAGCTTCCAGCCAGACTGCTCGCTGCCTTCGATGGGGAGAGTTATGATGTCCATGCCGGCGCCAGTGTCGGGATTCGGTTGGCTGAAGGCCAGAACCTTGCCGTCTGGTCGGAAGGAGTTCGCAAATTGCGGGTTCTTACTTTCAGTGAGGCGCTGTGCATCCCCGGCGCCGTCGGCACGTATCCACCAGAGGTTAGGCGTCCCACCTTTTTCCTGAGAGGAATAGACGATTCTTTGGCCGTCGGGAGTCCAGACGGGAAACCTGTTATCCTCGCCCGCGAAGGTCAGGCGCGTCAAGGCATCGTGCTCCCATTGGTACACCCATATATCCCTTCTTTTCCCGTCCAAGATCTCCAGAGCCAAACGCTTCCCGTCGGGGGAGAACGCCGGATCGGAGTAGGCGCCGGGAGTCTCGCGGAGAGGCGTGAATTCGCCCTCGTGGTCCATCCAGTAGATGGAAACGTTTTGACCCCCGCTGCGACCCGCGACATACACCAGGTTTCCGGTCTTGGAAAAAGAGACCTGCGCCCCACCAGCGCCGGAACTAGTAACCACCCCCTCGAGGACTGGCACGGCCTGGCCGGTCACCTCTAGCCGTTTCAGATCGAACGGCACGGCAAACAGCGTGCCTTCGTGCAGATAGACCACGTGCCCGCTGGGCACATAGCGGGCGTAGAAGCCGCCGCGCTGCACCGTCTTTCGCTGTCCGGAGGCCGTGGAGTACACGATGATCTCTGCGTCGTCGTAGTAGTTCCCGTGGGTGTTGGAGGTGAATAGCACCGCTTTGCTTCCCGGCAGCACCTGGGGCCAGCGTTGCGTAATTTCGCCCGTCTGTTGCTCGAGCGTAGTCAGTGGCTGGGGCGTTCCCCCTGCCGAGGAGACTTTGGCTAAAGGCACCCGTGTGTTTGGTGCGAACACGATCGTGCCGTCGTCGCCCCAGCTTCCGCCGCGGTCGTCGGCGGCGTCGCAGAGCGGGATCGCCGCGCCGCCTTGCACGGAAATCTGCTTCAGCTTGCCATCGGCGAAAAAGCCGATCCACTGGCCGTCGGGCGAAAAGAAGGGATCGCGGGCATTCTCCGTGCTAGAAAGCGCGGAGGCCTGCAACTGGTCGAGTGAGCGGACGTAGATGCGCCGCTTCTGGTCGGAACCGCTGGCGGCAAAAGCCAATCGCGTGCCATCGGGTGAGAAGATCGCGGAACTCCCGAAAGCCGTGTATAGGCTTGCGTCCACGCCGATTTCCGCACTCAGCTCGACCGCTTGCAGCGGCTGCGGCGGCCTGGGCTTCAGACTCCAACTGGCCAGGCTCGCAATCGCCAGACCTAACAGCAAAGCGCCCAGACTGAGGACCAGCGTTCGCCGCCCGAGCATGCGAATGCCTCTCACTGGAGCAGTCGTCAGCGATGAAACTTGGAACCCGCCGTCGGCAATCCACTTCAGTTCGTCAGTAAGATCTTTTGCCGACTGCCATCTGTCCTCTCGTTCCTTCGCCAAACACTTTTTGACTGCACGGTCGAGCGCGTGCGGCGTCATGTGCTGCAGTGAGGAGATCGGCGGCGGATCAGACGACATAATTGCGGAGATGGCACTGGCTTGACTTTTGCCTTCAAAAGCCCTCCTTCCCGTGGCCATCTCGTACACGACGACACCGAAGGCAAAAATATCCGTCCGGGCATCGGCATCTTTGCCTTCGAGCTGTTCGGGAGCCATGTAATGGAGCGTGCCGAGAATCGTCCCTGCCGCCGTCACTGGATCATTCGCGGTGGGCAGCTTGGACAGAGAAATATTCGCAGGCGTATCCGTCTGCCGTGCCAGCTTGGCTAAACCGAAATCCAGCAGCTTCGTGCCGGTCTTCGTCACCATGACGTTGCCCGGCTTCAAATCGCGGTGAGTGATCCCTTTGCGATGCGCCTTATCCAGCGCGTCTGCGATCTCAATCGCGCACTGCAGCACTTGCTCAATTGGCAGCGGTCCCTTGCGCAAGCGTTGCGCCAGCGTCTCCCCTGGCACCAGTTCCATCACCAGGTAATGCATACCTTCAGCCACTTCCAGTCCATGAATCGTGGCGATGTTGGGGTGGTTCAGTGCAGCTAGCATCCGGGCTTCGCGCTGGAAACGCGCCAAGTGCTCAGGATCGTGTACAAAGGCCGCTGGCAAAACTTTGATAGCTACGTTGCGCCCGAGCTTGGTGTCGTGCGCCTGATACACCTCTCCCATCCCGCCGGCGCCAAGCAAGGAAAGAATTTTGTAGGAGCCGAGTTGCCGCCCGACCAGTGAGCGCGTTGGATCTTCCGCCAGCACGTTAGCCACTAGTTTGGCACCAACGGATCCGAGAAATCCGTCCGTCCGTTCCTCCTGGGCCAGTAGCGACTCGACGTCGCGGCGCAGTTCGTCGTCTCCCGCACACGCCTGTTTCAAGTAAGTGCGTCGCTGGCCCTCTTCCCGCTCCAGGGCGGAGTGATAAAGCTGCTCGATTTGTTGCCAACGGTCCTTCTTCATGTCAGTTCGATGTTGCCTTTCTCTCGGTCTGGCCCCGCAGACTTCTCAGATTTTCCCTTACTCATCTCCCGCTTGAGCCATGCTTTGGCCAGCCTCCAGTCGCGCAGGACCGTGTCGGGAGAAACTTTCAACACCTGGGCAGTCTCCTTGACACCGAGGCCGCCAAAAAAGCGCAGTGCCACGACGCGGCTCTTTCGAGGATCCACTTCCGACAAGACTTTGAGCGCGTCGTCGAGTGCGACCAAATCCCGACCTTTCTCTTGCGGTCCGATCAAGGCTTCATCCAGGGTGACCTTGGGGATTCCTCCGCCACGTTTCTGGTAGCCGCGCGCACGTGCGGAATCCACCAGAATCCGCCGCATCAACTGAGCAGAGATGGCAAAGAAGTGGGCACGATTCTGCCAGTTGACGTGCCTGGAATTCACCAGCCGCAAATAGGCTTCATTGACCAGCGCGGTCGTTTGCAAGGTGTGGCCGATACGCTCCCCAAACATGTGTCGGCGAGCCAGGCGGCGGAGTTCCTGATGGACTAAAGGGAGCAACTCGTCCAGGGCATCATCTTCGCCCTGGCCCCAGGCCTGGAGGAGCTTAGTAACTTGCTGGGTGGAGGGCCCGACCATCGACTCCTCCCATTGCTTCTAAGGGAAAACTCGGAAAACCAGCGCCGACGCTAGGGTGAGTATAACACCCGCAGGGTGATTGAGTTAGGGGAATACTAGGATCTTCTTTATGACCTTCCAGTTTTCTGCCTCCGTTCCCGCCTTCCTAGGTGAGGACAGGAGCGAAAGTCGTGAAAACGGCACTGAAGACGAGGTGGCTAATGTCCCTGGCGATGGTAATGGCAGGAGCGTTCGCAGGTGTTGGCCGAAGCGCTGCGGCTGGTTCGCCAGAAACGACCTCGATCATTACGATTCACGTTCACAACTATGCCGGGGTTGACGAAAAGACTTTGGCGGAAGCGGAAAAAGTTATGACGGAGATTTTCCGGAAGGCAGGGGTGGAAATCCGTTGGGTCGATAATGATCTGACCTCACAAAATAAGCTGGAAAATCCGATTGACCAGGAATCCTCCCACCTCTTCAACATCTGGGTCAACTTCTACCCGCGGTTGATGGCGGAACGCTTCCGCCTCTCAAGCGATGTGATGGGTTTCGCTCCCGGCACGCAACGTAACCGGGATGTGGTTTACGTCTTCTATAACCGCCTCGAAGTCGTCTATCAGAAACAGATGAATGCGCGATCCGAAGGAATCCTCGATCGAATTGCAACTATGCCTCAGCTGCTGGCCCATGCGATTTCGCACGAGATCGGTCACGTGTTGCTGAATATTGAGTCTCACTCCGAGACCGGAATCATGCGTGGTAATTGGGATCTGAATGATTTGCGGGACCTTGCCTATGGTTACTTGCTCTTCACAAAGGAACAGGCTCCCATTATACGGGCCGAAGTAGTTCGGCGGGCCAGGCAGCAACAGACTGCAGATGTTGCTGGCCTTGAGTCTCCGACGCTGGCACGCTAGAGCCAGATCAAGACGAACTGCTCATCGGCAGCCGGAGACTTGAAATTAGTCAAAATGAAACAGAGAAAAAAGAAGAATGCATTTCGACTGAGGCGCGACGCCGAAGTCCTACTGCAACACAGAGAGCGGCAAGTTCAATTGGGGGCGATCGCGGGACGGTAGATCCGGTTCGTTGCCCTGCATTTAGCAGGCGAAGTGCCTGCTCGCAAGGCCCAATACAGACCCACGATTTCTCACCAACGCCTCAACTCGCATCGCTTTTCATGAAAGTTAAGAGGAGCCTTCGAGGTCTTTTGGCCCCTCTAGCGAGGAGTTAGCGGATTCTTATCCATGACCGGTCGCTAACTTTCGCATGAGTGGAGAGACGCTGCCCGGCGCGGGATTGACGCAGAGCAGACTCAAAAAGACTTGACCTGTCAGAGACACGAACAGGGAAAGACTTCCGAGAGGTACCCTGCCGCTAACTCTGGGTTCGACTCACGCTTACAACGAACGAAGGAATTCGAGGAGCGCTTCCTGATCGTTGTGCTTCAGCTTCCTAAAACGCTCGGTCACTTCTTCGGCTTCGCCGAGGTGACGCAAGATAGCATCGCGCAGAGTTACGGATTGTCCGTCGTGCATCAGTTGGGGACGCAGGCGAACTCCCCACAACGGTGCCGTACGCACCTTGTTTTGAGTCTTCGCGAAACTATCGAGTGAGAGATTTTTCCACTGAATCTGATACATGTTACGCCCGTAGTGTTCTTCCATCGCCATGACGATTCCATCGCCGGTTCCCACATTATGCAGAAGGAAGTCCCCAAAGGGAGAGAAGGTCTTCCGCGCGAGCGCGTCCGGGATCGTAAATGTGCCGCCGTTGATCTTCGTTCCGGCGGCCGCGGTGTTCAAGGTTCGGACGTGGCACACGACACATCCGATCTTGTCGAAAAGATCCGATCCTTTCTTGGCCACAGGAGTCCCCGCAAGCTGTGTGTCGCGCGCCGGAGCTTTCGTCGCCCGCATGAAGCGAGCGAAGTGATCGACATCGGCGAGCCCGTCCGGACCGGGTTGGTTATTCGGCTCAGAAGCGGTATTGCAGAGTTTTGTCACCTCGTCGGGAAAGAGCCGATTCGTGATGCCCATCTCATTGAGGTAAGCATCGCCTGAAAACGACAGCAGGCTCGCCTGTTGATCCTTCCAACCGAACCGCCCAACCCCGGTCTGTCCCGGGGCCTCCACGATCGGAACATAGAGCACCTGGCCACAGATCTTGCCGTGCGAGGCCTTGCATTGCTCGTGAGAAAGATCGAGGAGAGTTTGGTCAGCAACCGCTTCGACGAAGCCGTCGCCGAGGAGATTGAGCGATAGCCGCGTGGCCCGGATGGATTCGGTGTCAGGAACCCGCTCTTGAATCTCGGTGTTCGGGAACGCTCCGCTGGGACAAATGGCGCGAAGATTCACAAGAGATCGGCCGGTGATGGTTTCCGCTCCATGAGCGATGGGGATTTCCGGGTTGCGGAAATGTCTGTCCGGCCCCAGATGCCCGACGCGCAATTCGGTGATCTGGCTGGGACCGCCCGATGTTGGATTCTGATGGCATTCGCGGCAGGATTGGGCGTTATAGAGCGGTCCAAGCCCGTCATCTAACCCCTCGACTTCATCGAATTTTGCTTGATCGGCCTGGTGGGTAGCATCATCCACCACTCCGTTACTCTTATTGTCGAAGCCAGTCGGCGCTTCGGGAAACTGCGAGGCTACAGAAACGACAACAAAACTCAGGACAGCCGTTCCAACGAAGAGCCTCATAAATTCTCCTTCCTCGAGCCGGTTAAGTTGTGAATACCACCTGGTTGGCACACGTGAAAGACCAAAAAAGAAACAGGCTGCTCAAATCAGCAAGCCCCCGGAGAAGCTCCGTGGCCGCGGGCATGGACGGGCTCAAGGAACGTTATATGGCTCAGTTCGGGGCGGAGTTCTTCAATTTCCGCAACCGTGCCGACTTCGCAGTCCCCAGCGCCGTTGATCCTGAAAAAGGTTTAAGGTTGTTCCTGCTTCTCGCCAAGCCTGCGGCGTACATGAAGCAAATACCCTCCTAGCGAGGCAAGGCGCCTGGCCGTCTGCGCTGTCAAGGGCGAGCAGTGTGCGTTGATCGGAGCAAAGCGAAGACCCTTTACAGGAGAAGCGGACGGTCCAGGCGCAAGTTTTCAGCGGGAAGGGCAGGACGAAAAAGGTTTGAACATAAGAGTGGGTGAGTTTGGGCGGCTATGAAGGAATGGAAAATGCAAGAGGTTTTATGAGCTACCAACCGGGGGTAGACCAAACTAAGATGATCGATGGTCTGCGATATGTCCCGGGTTACCTGACCATGGACGAGGCGGATAGCCTGCTGGATACCATCGATGCGAATCCATGGATGAATGACATTAAGCGGCGCGTTCAACACTACGGCTGGCGGTATGACTACAAGAGGAACACCATTGATGAGACCCTGTTTCTGGGCCCGCTCCCGAACTGGGGATTGATTCTGGCGGACCGCCGTCATTGAAATAAATCAGTGCCATTCTGTTTCGTTCGAAACAACAAAATGGGCGCATTTATTTGAGTTACGCACCTTCTAGCGGACGGCGCTCCGTTCAATATGGCTCTTCTGTTCGGCGCTCCAGCCCCGCACGACTTGGCCATACCATGAGGCGCGGGCTGACTCGCTCGGGGCCAAGTTGGAAAGCTCGCGGGGGTCCTGATCCATCTTGAAGAGTTGTTCTTTGCCCGATTCGATCTCATACACGAACTTCCAAGGCCCGTCGCGCAGACCGAGAAAACCTAAGGAGTAGTCCGCAAAAAAAAGAGCCGTGCGGGGAACGCCGTCGAGCATTGTCCGCCCCTGATAATTCGCTGGCGGGGAGATCCCGAGCAGGTCCAGAACGGTCGGCGCTGTATCCACCAAGCTGACCACCTTGCTTACGCGTTCCTGGCGACGTATCAGCCCAGGGGCCGCGATGAGAAACGGGACGTGGATATTTTCATCATACAAAAAGAACGTGTGACCGTAGTTCCCTTCGTGCTGCCCGAAAGCTTCGCCGTGGTCGCCATAAACAACCCAAACCGTGTTCGCGTCTAGCCCTCGCGCGCGAAGGCCGTCCGCGAGGGTGCCGAGCGAAACGTCCCCGTAGTGCAGCGCGTTGCGGTATTGCGTGATCTCGTCCGGTCCAACGAAAGGACCGCGGCCGTCCGGTGTTGCGTATGGGTGATGCCCAGCAATGGGAAGGTAGGTGAGAAAGAAACGCTGGCCGTCCGGAAGAGCGTCGATCCATGCCAGCATCCGTGCAACTGTGGCCGGTTCGTCGACCCCGAAACTCGAATTATAGTTGCCACCGATCTCACCGGCGTCTTCCAGAGTCTGGTAACCACGGTTGCGAATGACCGACTCCATGCCCAGATAGCCGAAGCGTCCCGAGTGGAACATGGCCGTGCGGTAACCGGCGCCTGCCACAACCTCTGCCAAAGAATGGCAATGTACTTTCCCATACTGCTCTGGTTCGGTATCGAACGCAGGAAATTCAGAACACAGCACTGAGAACAAGCCTTTGATACTCTCGGGATAAGCCGAATAGGCGTTCTCGAAGACGACTCCTTGTTGGGCCAGCGCGTTCAGATTGGGCATCACCTCATACTGGCCGCCATATAACGATAGATATTGGGCTGCCGTAGATTCGAGAGCCACCATCACCACGTTGCGTCCTCGCGCGCTCCCCTCGAGCCACGAAAGATTTTCCTGTGCGCCGCGGCCCACATCGCGCAGACCGTCTTGGGCGGTGAATCGCAATGCGCGCCAGTCGCTCGCATCAGCGTTGGCGATCACGCGCGGCAGCGCAGTATCGATGAGCGCGGTTACGGCGTTGCGGTCCATACCGCGAGTGTCTGCGCGCGTCCTGGCGATCAATCCGAGCAGCGCGAAGATTGCGGCGCATGTTGCCCACGCCTTCGCACGTGGCTGCGGCACACGTCGGAGCAAGTGGGGCAGAACTGCGGCTAACAACAGAATTAAAACGATCACGAGACAGTTTGTCGGGGTCACGTAGAGAAGGATGGAATCAGCTAACGGTCCGCGTGCGGAACGGATCATAGGCCATGTCAACGGCGTGGACACCGCTCGGGCGACTGGGACATTGATCGCCGCGTATATCGCCAGTACCCAATAAAGGCCCCAAGAAATTCTGGGAGTGACTCCGATCTTATTCCGTAGCCCGTGGTCGAGCCCGGCGAACGCCAAGGCGACCAGAACGTCCTGCCACGTGTAAGCGACTAGAGACCAGCCCGTCAGCGAGGAGACATGGCCCCATGCCATAGCCAGCTTTGCAAGCAGTAAAACCAGCAACAGACTGGCACCCTTCATTGCCGCACCAGGTTGAGGCGCTTGAGCAACGCGGCAGAGATTATGGTTCCGACTCCGTGGCGACGCCAGATCCAATCGTGAATTAGCACAGCCGATCGGGACGGACAGCGATAGATGACCGAGCGGTCCCCGTCCAAACTCAAGGGGATAACAATCAGGTCGCAATCCCGCCATTCGCCAGGGACATAACGCTCGTTGCGATACTCAATGTTTTCACCGAGGAGCTCACGCGCTGTTTGGAGGTTTCGCGAATTGTGATCGATTATCGTGAGATGCGCCGCAGGCAAAAGTTCCCGCAGAATCATCGCGGTCCTAGGAAAGAGTCCGCCGCCCACAATGGTGGCGCGGGTTATTGGCTGTAACTGCGGGAGCAGCGCTCGAAAAGCTCGGCGATGACATTGGAGGACGAAGCGCTGTAAAGTGCGGGACCGCAGCACTACACGCTCTAAAACCTCGAGCAGGGGCACATCGAGCCAGCGGAGCAGTGCGGGCCAGCGGCTAGTGACTGCGCTAGGGTCGACGAGTTGTGGTAGATCCCGCCAGGGAATTGCGGGATTGGCGTGGTGCTCAGCGTGGTAGCCGTCGTTGAAACACAAAAAATTATAGATCACTCCGTAGTGGCTGATGGGTCTTCCTGCCGCGTGTTCCCACTGGCCTTGCATGGCGCATAGCCCCAGACCGGCGAAATAACCAGGCACGTAGGCCTCCACGAAGAAGCGTGGGTATAACACTGCCAATGTGAACCACAGGCACAGGACGAGCGCGGTCTCAATCACAAGTTGGCGCGAAACGCGAAGCCGCCACGACACTTCGGCGTGATGAGCCAGATGCCGTTCGCGCCACAGTGTCTGCGGGATTCCCAGCAGAACACTGAGGGCGGTGGAGAACAGTCGATTGATGGTCACCGATGTAAAAAATGGGCGATGGATGAAATTGTGCGCGATGGTGTTCGAGTTCCACCATACTCCGAAGCCGATGATCGGCGCTATCGGCCAGGCCACCAGCACCGTAGCATGCAGAGCCGTTAGAGACACCAAGACGGAATCTCTTCGGGAGAATCGCCATACGCCGTTCCGTGGTTTCTCCAATAAGACAGATGCCATGTCAGTTCAGCGACCTTTATAGTCCAATAGTGCTTTCGCGTGTGGCTCATCGGCATTCAATTTTTTTACGCCGAAGTTCAGCGTATATGGGTCCGGATCGTTCGCCGCCTCGGCAGAGGACTTTCGGACCCGCACCTTAGCCATCCAACCGCTTCCGAACGCCACCACTTGACGCGTACCGGCGACAGACTTTAGATCGGACCACTCCCGAAGGGCCAGTTCCGAGTTTTGCGTAGGCAATGTGAAGCAGAGGTACCCGCGCTGCGGTTCCGAATACGCATTCCCGGCGTTCTCGGCAGTACTGAAGACGCCGTAAATAACGATGCGCTGCGGGCGGTCGGCGTTGGGTTCGAGTGTAACCTTGTCGATTAGCGCGTAAACGGCTGTTGGCCCACTAGCGCTTACGACCTTTACAAAGAAGGTGAAAGCAAGAAGAAAACAGGCCAACGTTACTAAGCGGGATATCGGTTTCATTTGTTTATCCTTCCGCAAGTCTAAGTAGCTGAGATTTTCGATCGGGGTTTTGTGAAGGAACGCGAAAGCTTTGTAGGTCGGGCACTGGGAACGCCCATCTCGGAATCGACGCACAAACATTCCGCCTCGCCTAGTTCCGCGCCAAGCCCAAGCTTAACCGCACAGTGAGACGCATATCCTGTGCCATCGGTTGCTTCCGCACAAACCGGAAACGGCTATATCAACGACCATAATGAGCAAATGCGTCCAGCTGTTCCAGACAAGACAGTCGCCTCCCTGCGTGCCATGACCGGAGCCGCGGGGCAGATCACACCACCGCGAGCGGCCGCGCGAACTCTTCTTCCCGTGTTTCCTTCTGCAATCCCAGATGAGTCCGGGTCTTCGTGAAAGTAGCGAACATATTCCGAGAGTAGGCGTTTCAAATGGGCCTCATTCATCGCGATCACGTGGTCGAGTAGGTCGCGGCGACAGCTTTCCACCCAACGCTCGGCAATTCCGTTTTGCCAGGGACTTTCGAAAGAAGTTCGCACCTGGATCAAGCCCATGGACCGGACCGCGATCGGAGTTTCCAATCCATACTTGCTGTCACGGTCGAAGATCAGGAATCTCTGACCGGCTTGATACGGGAACGCCTCGCGCAGCTGTTGGAGGATCCAAGTGCTGGTCGGCTGACGCGTGACGTTGATGTGTAGGATCCGCCGACGATCATGACCGATCACGAAGAAACAATAAAGCAAGCTAAAGGTCACCGTCGGAACCGTTAAAAAGTCCATCGCAGCAATGGCTTCGCGATGATTGCGAAGAAACGCGAGCCACCGTTTCGCGGGTTCCGGGTTTCTCGGCGCTCGTTTCATCCAGCGGGAAATCGTTCGTTCCGAGATATCGAAACCGAGCATGAGAAGTTCGCCGTGAATACGTGGGGCGCCCCAGGTGGAGTTCTCTGCCATCATCCGAAAGATCAGATCGCGGACTTCCTTGGAAATCCTTCTCCGGCCAACGATCCAGCGGTCTCTGGAAGTGGCCTACCAATAGAGCGCGAATCCGGACCTGTGCCAACGCACGACGGTCTCGGGGCTCACGATAATCAACGCTTGTTGCCATCCGGACCAGAATCTCCGCACGACGACCCAAAAGAGCTTATCGAATGCTGCCAGTTTGGTCGGGGATGTCTTCGCTTCAGTACTGCGAGTTGCTGGCGAAGGGCGAGGTCTTCCAGAAGCAGCCTTCGATGAGTGTCGAAGAGGCCGCCGGATCGCTCCCGCTAGGAGCCAAATGATGTTTATCATGTGCCGGTGCTATCGCACTCTCCCTGTGGATGGCAACGCCGTATGCTGTTGAAATCACAGGCGGACAGAATTTTGGCGAAGGACAGGGGTCCGTCCGCTGGTGCAAGAGATCCCGATCCCCAGGTCGAAGGATCACATTCGAGCATCGCTTGCATCCGCTCTGAGCCGCCGGAATCTCCGTTTATTCGAGGTACTTGCCCACTTCCGCGCTGCCGGTTCCGGTGCAGCCAGTCGCACCATAGCGCAAAAACTTCTGAGTTCTCGCAGCGCCATCAACCTCGCCGACGTAAACATTCCCCTCGGAATCGGTAGCAACCACGTGCGGCCAGTGAAACTCGCCCGCTTGGCGGCCGCCACCTCCAAACCGACTCACTTCCATCAGGTTCTGGCGGTTGATCACATATATCAGGTCGTTACCCAGATCGGCGACGTACATGCAGCTCTGCTTCGGATCGGTCGAGAAGTTCACCGTACCTGAGGTGCCGCCGATAGTCTGGGGAGCAACATGGACTTCGCCCACAAAGCCACATTTGCCCACCTCACCGCCCGGGTTTGAGCAGGGCTTTCCTACGTCGGATACTCGAAAGATTTGAACTCGATTGTTGCCGCGATCGCATACATAGAGCAGGCCATCATTTGCCAGCTTGGCGCAGTGAACAGGACTGCGGAAGAACTTCGGTTTCGTATTGCCAGCCTTGAAGTCAGCCGGCCACGAGCCAGCGCCCTCACCGACGTCTTCACTGGCGCGATTTTCTCCTATCACCGGGTTCTGTCCGTAAGCGCCAAAATGTCCCATGTACTTCGCGGTCGCTGCGTCCACAATGAGCACGCGCCGGTTCCCATAACCGTCGGCGATGTACATGAGGTTCGTCTTCGGATCCACGACCATATCGGCCGGCCAATAAGGTTCGGGCGTCCCATTGACGCCGCCGTTGGTATCGTTGCTGTTCGGCCCCTTCGCGCCTGCAGTGCCGATCTGGTAGACGAACGTGCCGTCCGCCTTGAATTTCAGAATCTGTGAATCGTTCCCGAAGTTCGGCGCCCACGGAAACTGACCATGGAAATTACGGGCTTGGCCATTGCCAGCGACATAGACAAAGTCGTTCTGATCAACATAGATGCCATGCTCACGCGCAGGCCAGAAGCAACCGTCCTGCTGGCGGCACTTAGTTTCCAGGAAGCCCGGATCACCCGGACCACCCCAGGACTGCAGCAATTTGCCTGCTTTGTCGAACACGAGAACCGACGGCGCGGGCATGCAGCAGCCGTTGATCTGTCCATAAGGCCTTGCGAATCCGAGTGCGCTGATCGGCACGCCCTTCGAGTCCGTGCCTGCTACGCCCTGCATCCCGCTGTCAGTGGAAGTGACTGAACGGGGACGGTGGTAAACCCAGATCTGGTCGTGTTTATCGACGGCTATTCCGCCGACATCGCCGATCACCCAGTGGTGGGGCAGTGGCTGGGGCCAAGCAGGATCCAGCACAAAGCCTGGCGCGGTTCCTTTGTGCTCAACCGACATCCCCTCAGCGAGTCGATCCACAACGTGGGCCTTCTGCAGAGCGTCCGTAGCGCTCGTGGCGGACTGCTGTGCGCCCAACGACGGAACGAGGCGTGACACACTCAACGCGCTGGCGAGCATTCCCGCCCAAACAGCATACTTGATCGTTTTCGAAGTCATCGTGATCCTCCCATAATGACAATGACGTTTCGTCTGCTGGCGCTTCGTCGTGGTTTAGACCTGGATTTCTGTATTGACCTCCTGGAGAGGCACACTTATACACCCGAGTTCCTTCCGAAAGAACCAAATTGTTCTTCGTCGCACAACTCCGAGAAACGACACTATCGGAACCTGACTTTTCGCTGATGGGGCTATATTCCGAGAAACAATTGACTAAGCTTCGCCCAGACAGAAACGTAAGAAACTGGGCAAAGTGGCATCACAGGAAATACAAGACCGTCTTGACTCGTACCAGCCTTCTCATGGACTTTGACTCAACTTCGGAGTCGGAATTTTATAGATGTTCCTGCGTGGGCGCATGGTTATGAAGTGCGGCGGTGCAGATTCCCTGCAAAGCGGCACTCATGAAGCTGAGTTTACCTACAAAAGCTGAAGACCGCCGGCGGCTACCATTCCATGTCTGATTGCCCGACTCACCAAATCACTTTGATCGCGAACTGAATCTCCCTGGCTGTCGTAGTTGTGGAGGTCAGCAAGCCGGCTACCCCGGTCGGAGAGCCGGTAGAATCAAAAATGTCGGTATGGTCAGGTGTTACGGGCACGGCAAAATTCGCGCGATTCAAAGCATTAAAGATCTCCGCTCGAAACTGCACATTGAAACTTTCGGAAATCCGCTTTACGGGATTGTTCTTAAATACTGAGAGATCCAGGTTCGAGGTGCCGGGTCCGATGAGGATGTTGCGACCGCCATTGCCGCGAAGGTTGAAACACTGTGGGAATGGCGCTGGGACCGGAGGAAGAGTTGGGTCACTTGGCTGGAGTGTTGCCGGGAATGGATCGCAACCGATCCCGTTCGATGCGCTCCCATTGTAGAAGGGGCAGGTCGCGGCCGTGGTTCGTGCTGGGCAAGGAGCCGTCGGAACCGCAAAGCACTCGGTCTTGATGTAATTGTTGGGATTCCCGGGATTGGTGAGTGTTGCGCATCCAGGCCCCGTCAGGCGATTGGGAAAGTCCCAAGTATCACTGCTATTCAGCCCCTGTGGGTCAGCGTCAGTGCCGAACGTAGCAGTAAACGGTGCACCATCGCTCACCTTATATATGGCCCCTAACTCCCAACCACTCGCGACCCACGCAGCTAATCCTGAAAAGGACTTAGGCGAAGGAATCTGCCAGGTCGCGCTGACCACCAGGGTCCGGCCGATGTCGAAGTCGGAGAGACCACGAATAGATTTCAAATCGTACCAAGGCGGGGCGCCTATCGAATTTGAGAATTGGTCACCGATGCCGCCTGCTGAACCAGTATCGATACTTTTGTTCCACGTGAAGGAGCTTTGCAGGGCGACGCCGTAGCTCATAGCCTTTCGAACACCCACTTCCAGGCCATGATAGAAAGAATCCCCGCCGTAGAGTATTCCGCCGATATCACCGAAGTTGGGGTTGATCTGTATTCCGCTGCCCACCGGATTGGGGAAGAGATATCCTGCGGAAGTCGGAGTAGGAAGCACGATGTTGCGGTCATTGTTCGAGTTGGGCAGATGCACCCCGCGCGAACCTACGTAGCCCACCAGCAGGGTCAGGTTCCGCGCCAATTCTCGCTGCACATTCAGGTTCCACTGCATGTCGTAGCTGCGATGCCCAGTCTGGTCAGAGAAATTCGCCAGGCGGGACTTCGGAGTCAATCGTGCAGCCGCTCCCGCATAAAATGTATTCGGCAAAACGGTTGGGTCTTGCAGGAATCCCGTCTGGCTGAAGGGGAAGCCCCCCACAGGGGGATAATAGACGTTGACCAGCGGCAGCACGTCAAAAACTCCAAACCCGCCCCGTACCGCGGTCTTGCCATTGCGAAATGGGTCCCAGGCAAATCCCACACGCGGGTCGAAATTGCGAAGCGTGGAATTTGGAACCGGCAAAGGCGAGCCGAGCTGCGGGCTCGCATCCGTTATGTGGATCAGCGTTCCGATTTTGCCGTGGACTTCACTCGGCAATGTTGTCATCTCCCAACGCAGGCCCAGGTTCAGCGTGAGATTGGTGCGGGCGCGCCAATCATCTTGCACATAGAAACCCAGCAGACTCTGGCGAACTCCTGCTTCCGTGTTGCTCGAGATAGCTGCCGTGAATCGGCTGGGCTGATTGAGAAGAAAATTAGCAACCTTAGGAAAAGTAAACGTGCCGCTGGCTTCGCTGAGCTGGTTTATGTTGAGTTGCATCCGCTCGATGGCGGCCCCGAATTTCAGCGAATGGGTTCCGTGAGTCCAAAAAGCATCGTCGTATATCTGAAAAGAGTTCCAGTAAAACTGGCCGGGACCATTGGCCTTCACACCGCCGGTGAACGGAGTCACTCCGGAAACCACCACTTGCGCAGCGAACTGCCCGGGTATGGCGGCGAGCGTAGGATCATTCGCTAGAGGATTGATGGCCGTTAATCCTACATTGTTCAGCACCGCAACCCGGCTGTAACCAATACGCACCGAATTGACCAATGCGGGGCGAAAGATATGCGTCTCTTCCAGAACCCCGAGCTGACGATTCGTTCGAGAGTTTAACAGCACGTCGTTCAGCGAATCAGGCGAGCTGTAGGGAGTAATATCGCCCAGATAGGTGGCGGCTAGACTGTCCTTATCAGAAAACTTGTTGTCAACCCGAACCGTGAAGAAGTTCTCCCTGACCACCTGCTGGCCAGCAAAGCTGAATAATCCGATGTCGCCGTCTGTGCCCGGCTGAATACCTCCGTTAGGAGTCGGCCAGAAAGAAAGATATTTCTGGGCTGATGGATCTACTTTTATCGAGCTTGGGCTGCACTTGCCTGTATCTGGCACCGAGCACAGGGTTCCCTGTCGCGCCGTCAGAGAAGGTACTGTATCGAGGTTGGTGATGCCCTTGGACTGACGGATCCCTTCGTAATCGCCGAATATAAAAGTTTTATCCTTGCGAATCGGCCCCCCGGCGTCGGCCCCGAACTGATTACGCCGGAAAGGCGGAATGGCCCCATCGAAAAAATTGCGTGCGTCCAGCCCGCTATTGCGCAAAAACTCGTAGACGCTGCCATGGAACTGATTGGTGCCAGAACGCGTAATGGCATTCACCACGCCGCCGGAGGTTCTCCCGTATTCAGCGGAGTAGTTGCTCGTCAAGACCGAAAACTCCTCGATCGCGTCCACGCCCAAGTCGCCACCGATCACACTTCCCGGCGCGGCATTGTCGTAATCATTGATACTGATCCCGTCCAGCCGATAATTGTTCTGCTGCGGTCGAGCCCCAGCCACAGTGATCTGATTTCCGAAGCCGCGTTTGCCGCGGTCAGGCCCGGCGCTGTAAGCTGCTTGAGTCTGGATGCTGTCAACGCCCGGCTGTAGTGTTGCTAGATCTGTCCAGCTCCGCCCATTCAACGGCAACTCGCGTACGGTGGTCGCAGTCACGACCGCGCTGATTGCGGAGCTCGCCAATTCCACCGTGGGTGCTGCGGTAGTGACCTCTACCGTTTGTGTGATCTGCCCGACCCGCAACGTGAAATTCAGGATCTGCTGCGCGCCGACGGTAAGCGAGATGCCGTTTTGCACTTCAGCAGAAAATCCCGAGGCGCTGGCCGTGACGTCATAATTTCCCGGCAGCAGGTTCGGCGCCGAATAGAATCCGGCGCTATCGGTCGGGACCGTGCGGGTGACCGCCGTAGCAATGTTCTTGATGGCGATGCTGGCGTTGGGGACTACGGCACCCGACTGATCCGTCACGGAACCGGAAAGCGTCGCGCCTGCTACCTGGGCGTAAATC
>Ga0307479_10002296_pt1 | contig 17375 bp, 12 predicted proteins | sample atmos_gasesECM4C_FD_203743 | JGI IMG/M metagenome (GOLD analysis project Ga0307479, IMG submission 203743) | Hardwood forest soil microbial communities from Morgan-Monroe State Forest, Indiana, United States - atmos_gasesECM4C_515 | ecosystem: Environmental > Terrestrial > Soil > Temperate... | reverse complement strand
GTCGGTGCTGCCGGTCGAAGGTGTTGCCGTCGGGATCTCGAAGAGCGATCACCGCTTCTTTTCTTCCGTCCGGGAACACGCGAAAAATCTTGTTGATGGTTTCGTCGCTGACGTAAAGGAACCCGGCCGGGTCCCACATCGGGCCCTCGGTGAACCCGAAGCCTTGCGCTACCGTTTCCAGCCTCGCGTCGCGGTCGAAAATGGCCCAGAACTCAGGGGAGAGTGCTTGCATAGAGAAGGGACGGAGATGCGCTTGTGCTTTGAGCGATATGGGAAGAGAGCCAAAGACGCCAGTGACGAGGATAGCGATCGTTCGCCTGAATGCGAGTAGACCCTCATGGAACGGGTCGCAGAAGAACGGAGACGGCCGCCGGTGCAAAATCACGGCTGATCTTCACCGGCGGAAGACACATCCTCGACTGTGTTCAGATTGTGAAGATAGCTAACAAGGTCGTCCAATTCCTGCGAGCTGAGCCGTACGCCGTAGTCCGTAGGCATCGGCGCCTGGGGTTGATACTCCAAACTTTCCAAATCCGTTTTCATCAGAAAGTGAAATATTCCGTCTGGGGACTGAATCTGCAGAGAGAAATTGTCCTCGTTTCGGATGACTCCGGTTAACGTCTCACCCGACCGAATACGTGCGACCGCCAATTGGCCGTTCGCAGGGCCAAGCTCCGGACTCGTGATCGCCCGCCGAATTACTTTTGCGGGCAATCCGTTTGCATAGTTGGAGAGATCCGGTCCGAAGAATGCGCCTTCGCCGCGAACTCGGTGACAGGATGAGCAAGTGGCTTTCCCGATAAAAAGCAATCGGCCTTTCTTAGGGTCCCCCGGGATTGTCGCGGCTCGGCCTCCACCTTGGAGCGCACGTAGGTACTCGACGACTTGTTTAACCTGCAACGACCCGATGAGACGAAACGCAGGCATGCCGAAATCGGGCCGGCCATTCGCGACGATCCGTTGTAGTTGAAGATCGGACAATCGTTGCACTTGCGAATTAGAAACAATGTTGGGAGCACGTTCGCCGCCCCGGCCGTCGAGCCCATGACAGCCGGCGCACCGGGAACTAAAAGTTCGCTGCCCTGCGGATGGGGTTCGAGGTGAATTCTGGTACTCGGTTTGCTTGTCCTGTGTTGGTTGTGCTTGCAAGCTCGTTGCCAAGAGAACGAACCACAGAGCGCAGCAACGAGTTCTTGTTGTGGACGATCGCATAACTCTCCAATCAGATCAGCACCCTAAGTCGAATTCGAGTCAGAGCTCTCGCCCGGGAAAGCATTTTCGCCAAATTAAAACGATTGAATGACGGTTTATCCCAGGCTCGTGCAATGTGTCAACAGATTTTGTTTGGAGGGCCAGATTCTAGCAAGATTGTGCAAGTCCAGCGGCAGCGCATAAGGCGGACAGGGAAACGCGATTGCGGAAACGCGAATTTCATTCGATAATGCGTTCGCTGCTCGGGCAGCCCGCCGCCATGGTCGAACCGAGTTCTTACGGTCCACCCGTTTGAGAAAGATTCCAGGAATGCGTTTAGGACTCTGCCTGCTCTTGGTTGGCGCCGGTTTGGTCGCTGGCGGGAAAGACGATCCAGCAGTTCCGCCGACTTCCACCGACATCAACGTTCGCTCCGAAGATCTGCTGGCGCAACCTCTGGCCGCCAATTGGATTTCCTACAACGGTGACTATTCCGGACGTCGGTTCAGCAGTCTGATGGAGATCAACACCAGCAACGTGGCTCAGCTGCGCGCACAGTGGGTATTCCACGCACACAATTCCAGCCGGCTGGAAGTCAGTCCGGTGGTCGTGAACGGGATGATGTTCGTCACGGCTGCGAACGACGCCTTTGCCCTAGACGCTCGCACTGGGCGGGTCGTGTGGCACCACGAGCGACCGATCTCTAATGGGTTGGTGGACGATGCTGCCAGACACATCAACCGAGGTGTTGGAGTCTGGCATGACCGGGTTTATATGGAGACCGATAACGCGCATCTCCTGTGCCTCGATGCGCGCTCGGGGAACCTGCTATGGGACGTTGCCTACGCTACGTGGAACAAGAACTATGGAGCGACCAGCGCCCCCTTGGTTATGAACGACAAGGTCCTGGTCGGAACGTCAGGCGGCGACGATGGGGTCCGCGGCTTCGTCGCAGCCTACGATGCGCAGACAGGAAAGCTAGCCTGGCGTTTCTGGACAATTCCCGGGCCCGGTGAGTTCGGCTCCGAGAGTTGGCCCGGCGATGCATATCTGCACGGCGGCGGAACCACGTGGATGCCCGGCACCTACGACCCCGCGATCAACACCGTGTTCTGGGGCACCGGCAATCCTGCCCCTGATTTTGACGGGAGGGTCCGCCCGGGAGATGACTTGTACACAGACTGCGTGCTCGCGCTCGATCCGGATACGGGCAAACTCAAGTGGTATTTCCAGTTCACCCCTCATGATTTGTTCGACTATGACGGCGTGGAAACGCCCATCCTGGTGGACGCGATGTATCAAGGCGCGCCGCGCCGGTTGATCGTGCAAGCTAACCGCAACGGGTATCTGTACGTGCTTGACCGGACCGACGGTAAATTTCTCTCCGCGGTGCCGTTCGTGCAAAAGCTGAATTGGGCCAAAGGGATCGATGCGGAGGGAAGGCCGATTCGCACCGACGTGCAGCCTACACCGAAGGGAACCCGGATTTGTCCCGGATGGGCAGGCGCGACCAACTGGTTCGCGCCTTCGTACAACGAAGCAACGCGCTTGGTGTACTTCATGGCATTAGAAGAATGCGAAACGTTCTTCTCCAAAACGGAGCCCCAGCGCTTCAAAGAAGGAGAGACCTACAATTCGACCGGGGTCAAGCGCATTCCCGGCGAAGATTCGCGAAAGCTTCTACTGGCCTACAGTCTGGATTCTGGCAAGCTGGCGTGGAAATATCTGCAGGTCGGGAGCGGACACTCCTCCGGCGGCACCATGACGACTGCCGGCGGCCTTGTATTTTTCGGTGACGACGCGAATTCCTTCGAGGCGGTTGATGCTACGAACGGCAAGCCCCTCTGGCACTTTAATTCGGGCCAGGATATGAGCGCTTCTCCCATCAGCTACGCAGTCTCCGGAAAGCAATACGTCGCTGTCGCTGCCGGCAGCGACATTTTCAGTTTCGCGCTTCCATAACCACACCGTCAGTCCCGTGTAAGCTCAAATGCGTCGCACCTTTCCTTCTGCGGTGGCGCGGTTATTGCGAACGAGCAGCAATACCAGGATCATCCCTGCGAACGGGACCAGTCCGGCGATCACCATAATCGGATCAAAGGCGTGAGTGGCCGTTGCCTGGCGCGCGTCGGAGAAATATCCAACCAGCTTGAAGGCAACGATCGTCCCAATTCCCGCGCCCGTTCCGCTCAATCCACTCACGGTCGCCACCGAGTTGCTGTGGTATAGGTCGGACGGCAAGACGTTCGCGATCGTTGTGAACGATGCATAAGAGAAGGTGGCAAGTGCGAACAGGATTGTGATCGCGAACAGGTTGGTCGTGAATATGGTAGGGATCAGCAAAGTGACTCCGATCCCGCCAAACACCACGAGCGCCTTCCGCGCCGCTCCCACAGACCAGCCGCGCTTGATGAGATAGCCCGACGCAGCCCCACTGAAAAAATTCCCCACGTCGGCTGCGATGAACGGGAGCCACACCGCGAGCAACCCGCTCCGGAGCTCAATTCCCTTGGCAACCAGGTAGATCGGGAACCAGTCCGTGATAAAGAACCACACCGGGTCGGTGAAGCTTCGGGCGATGATCGTTCCCCAGGTCTGCGGAAAACGCAACAAATCGAACCATCTCGCGGGCTTGCGATTGCCCTGGGGATCAGCTTCGCCTCTGTCCGTAGTGATCAGGTGTAGCTCTGCTGCAGAGATGCGAGGATGCTGCGCAGGCGGATAGTAGATCCAGCTCCAGGCGATTAACCAGAAGAATCCGAGCACGCCGGGAATCATGAAGGCTGGCCGCCATCCCCAGCGGAAGAAGATGGGCAGGATCACGAAGGGGGCGACCGCTCCGCCGATTGAGGAGCCGCTGTCAAACAGGGCGGTGGCGAGGCCGCGCTCTTGCTTCGGAAACCATTCTGCTACGGCCTTGGTGGCGCCGGGCCAGTTTGCGGATTCTCCCGCGCCGAGCAAGAAGCGAAATCCGGTGAACCCGAGCAGCCCGTTGGCCAGTGAGGTGAGCATCGAGACGGTCGAATACCAAGTCACTGTGAAGGTGAGACCCCGCCGGGTGCCGATGCGATCCATCAGGCGCCCAAACACGGTCTGGCCGATCGAGTAAGCAACGCGGAACGCAATCACGATGTTGGCATAGTCGTTGTTGGAAAAGCGGTACTGCACCTTTAAATAAGGCGCGAGCAGTGACAATGTCTGGCGGTCGATGTAGTTGATCGCAGTGGAAGCAAAAAGCACTCCGCCGATCCACCAGCGCAACGATGGAATCGGCCGGCTTGCGCGGGAAACGGGCTCCTCAGCCATGAGCATGAGGCAGGGAATTCGCCCTCAGGTGCCCACCGTCGCTTGCGCCTCGCGAAGAAGTTGATTCCGCAACGCCGGACCCAGCAGAGAAGCCGAGTCTTCGTCGAGGTATATCGTTACGTTGGAGTGCGTGCGCAAGATCGAGGCCGGTGCCATAGAACTGACCGGACCCTCGAAAGAGGCTTTTATCGCTTGGGCTTTGCGCCGGTCCGGGACGACAGCCAGAATTTCTTTGGCCTTGAGAATCTGGCGGGCGGACATCGAGATTGCCTGCCGCGGTACTTGCGAGATGTCGGCGAACCACGCCTCGCCCACCTGCTGCCGGCGGCACGCCTCGTCTAGTTCGACAACGACATAAGGCTCTTCCGTCAGAAAGTCTGCGGGTGGATCGTTGAAGGCGATATGGCCGTTCTCGCCGATGCCGAGGAATGCGATGTCGACCGGACGCGACGCCAACTCCTTGCCCACCCTCCGCGTGACCTCGACGGGATCGCTGGCATCACCCTCAAGCAAGTGGTAGCGCGTGATTCCAGTTCTCCCGATCAATTGCTCAAGCAGCATCTTACGAAAACTACCCGGATGCGTGACTGCCAAGCCGATGTATTCATCCAGATGGAAGGCTTCCACCTTGCCCCAGTCGATACCCGGTTCCCCAGTCAGTGCATCCAGGAACTCCAACTGCGACGCTGCCGTTGCTGCAATGATGCGGGCCTCACGGTTGGCCGCGATCGCGTTGCGGATTGCGCGCGCCGCTTGGCCGGCAGCTGCCTTGCCGAGAGATGCCTTGTCGGAGAAGACCTTCAGAAGCATAGATTGCTCCCAGCCCATTTGCCGGGGCTCGACCGAGCTGTGAATTATACAGAAAAGCCACTTCCATAGGCTCTTAAAACGTTTGAATAGGATCCCATTCACATGGTCACAGAGCCTTGTGATCCACTTTGTCGAGGTGTGTGTCCGGCACCGGGCGGCTCAGGTAAAAACCGATGTCCTCCACATTCCTGAGGACAAACCCCGGCGCGTCTCCGGTACGCTGGGTCTGCACGTGAATGAAATCCCCGCCTGCCACGTCCTCAAGGACGAAGCCGGGTCGCAGATCCTCCTTCACATAGCGAACTTCCACGTCGCGCACATCAATGCCTCGCACGTGACGGATGTAGAAGCCGTGAGCCGGCATCGCGCCGAACCGGTTGGGCTCAGGATAGGCGTTCTCGATCTCCGCCGGTTGAACGGCAGCGTCTTCCCGGGTGCCGCCGCCCTCATGAAGGATGAAAATATTGCTGAGCTTTACGTCTTGGATGGAGTGCCCGGGAATGCCGGTAATGATGCAAGCCTGATGCGAAGCGCAATGCGAGACGACGATGTCGCTGATGTTCACGCGTCGTAATTCGCCAATCGGGATTCCTTCCGGGCCCCGCATGCGGCTGCCCAGGCGGAGAAACAGGGGGACATCGGTGATATCGCGCATTGCGATATTGCTGATGGAAATGTCTTCCAGCAGCGCGCCGTCCACCGTCTCCAACGCAATTCCGCGGCAATCGTCAATGACGCAGTTGGAAATCGTGATATTTCGGAATCCTCCGTTGGACTCCGTCCCCAGCTTGATCCTCCCGTTGCGGGACGCTTTGTAGTCGGGCCCGATGCGCTTGAACGTCGCGTCAAGCAGCGTGCCTTCCTCGTAGCCGCCAGTTACGTAACAGTTCGTGATTGTCACCTGGTCGGTGGATCGGGCGAAGCCGAGCCCATAGCAACTCTTCAGGCAGATGCCGTCGTCCCACGGGGAATTTACGCTGCAATTGGAGACGCGTACGTTACGGCAACAATCGATGTCGATGCCGTCACGGTTGGTATCGATCTTGAGATTGTCGATCGTGAGATTGTCAACGCCGGTTGCCAGAATCGCAAAGTGACCACCGTGCAGGATGGATACGTCGCGAAGGATTACATTTCGGCAATTTTTCAGGCTGATCGATTTGTTACCAACTCCGGCCGGAAGAGCTTTGTCGCCTCCGCCGCGGCTCAGGCCTTTACCCCAAATGCGCCCCGGCCCGACGATGCCGACATTCTCGATGCCCTCACCCCAGATGAGGCTGTTGTGCCAGTGACTGTGCCCGAAGTCCTGATACTTATCCCAGGCGTTCGGCTCCGGCGGATCGTAGCCGCCCTCGGTGCCTTCCGCCGGCGACTCAGCCGCGACGATGGTCGAGCCCGGGCCCAGATAGAGTTCAACGTTGCTCATCAGATGGATCGAGTAGCAGAGATAGGTTCCCGCGGGGAAGCGTACGGTTCCGCCGCCAGCAGCGGCGGCCGCTGCAATAGCCTTGTTAATGGCAGGCGTATCTAGCGTCTTGCCGTCGCCGATGGCTCCGAACGCTCTTACGTCGTCGACACTAGTAACTTGAGTCGGAGCCTCTGCTGCGGCGGGCACAGCCACCGCAGCGCCGATCGCGGCGCCCGCAATTCCCGCACTCGTCTTTTTCAGGAAGTTGCGCCGTGCCGTATTTTTTTCTGACATGATTCGCTTTCTCCGGTACGAGGAATCACTTCGAGGCCATCAACAACACCACTCCATGCTTGGGGACTTCCGCGGTGTAGGAGTCCTGCACTTCGCCAAGATCCTTGTGCTCCCAAAGATCGCGCAGTTTAAGCGAGGACGTGTCGCCCAGCATTTTGAAGTCGAGAGTGATTTTAAGGCTGGATTCGCCGCGGTTGAAAAGCCCCACGGCATGGTTCCCGTTCGCGAGAGGCTTGATCCAAACCTCCAGTGGCCCCTCATCCCACGCGCGGTGGCCCTGCACGCCCTTTGCGTCCTGATCGACCGCCAGAACTTCGGCATTGGTGAGCATTTCCTTCGTCTCGGGCGTCATGCTCCGTAGATCGTTGCCCGCCAACAGGGGCGCAGCTAGCAAGGCCCAGAGCGCCATGTGGGTACGGTACTCATCGCGCTTCATCCCCCCGTTGCCCACCTCGAGCATGTCCGGGTCGTTCCAGTGACCGGGGCCGGCAAATCTCGCGAGACCATTCTGTGAGAACCCAATAACCGACATGCGGTCGTAGGTGTCATTAATGTCGCCCGTGGTGCGCCAGAGGTTGCCGGTGGCCGGTCCCCACGTCCAGGGTGCGTTCACTCCCCAGTTGCAAATACTGAATACGATGGGCCGGCCCGCCTGTGCCAGCGCGTCACGAAATTTTGCGTACTGCACTTCGGGATCCAGCCCTTCCGCGTGACACCAGTCGATCTTGACGTAATCGACTCCCCACGAGGCGTACGTTTTCGCATCCTGCACTTCGTGTTCGTAGCTGCCGGGTCGCTTCTGGCAGGTGAGTCGGCCAGCGTCAGTGTAAACGCCTAGCTTCAGTCCTTTGCTATGGACATAGTCTGCCAGTGCCTTGATCCCGGAGGGAAACCGTTTCGGATCCGCCACAATCGTTCCCTGAGCATCGCGACTGACCTGCCAGCAATCGTCAATGTTGACGTACTGATAGCCTGCGGCCTTCATGCCGGTGCTCACCATGGCATCTGCAGTTTCACGAATCAATTGCTCGCTCACGTTGCACGCGAACTTGTTCCAGCTGTTCCATCCCATCGGTGGGGTTTGTGCCAACTGTGAAGAGGATTCGTTCTGACCCAGGGCTTGTGCCTCCGTGCCCGTCCGTGTGAGTAACACCAGCGTCGTCAGGAACAGCACCAGCAGCGCGCATCGACAGATTCTCATCGCACCCCTCCCTAAGATCCTTCCTGTAGATCGCCGGCGAAGCGACGGGGACGCGCCCGAGGAAACGCTTGCGCTAGCCTTCACAGCGACACTCCCCGTTTCCACGGGATGAAATCATCCTGGCCCAGAAATTCCGATTTCGTCCGCGTCTCGCCGCTCGCCACTTGGACGGCGAATTGCAGAATTGCTTCCCCTGTTTGCTCGATCGTCGACTCCCCCGCGATGATTGGCCCAGCGTCGAGGTCGATGATGTCCGGCATACGTCGCGCGAGTTCCGTATTCGTCGAAATTTTGACCACTGGCGCTACGGGGTTGCCGGTTGGCGTACCGAGGCCCGTGGTGAAGAGAACGATGTTCGAGCCGGCGGCCACTTGTGCTGTCACACATTCGACATCGTTGCCTGGCGTGCACAAGAGATTGAGTCCTGGTTCTGACGAGTATTCGGGGTAATCGAGTACTGCGGTCACCGGGGAAGACCCGCCCTTGCGGGCTGCGCCAGCCGATTTCATCGCGTCAGTCAGCAGGCCATCCTTGATGTTCCCAAACGAAGGATTCATTTCGAAGCCCGCGTGGACCGCCTTTGCGCGCGCGGCATAGTCACGCATGAGCTCGATAAACCGGTCACCGACCTCTTTCCGGCTGCTGCGGTCGATCAGCGATTGTTCGACCCCGCACAACTCGGGAAACTCGGAAAGAATGGTCCTGCCTCCAAGGGCTGCGATCAGGTCAGACACGTGCCCGATGGCGGGATTCGCCGAAATTCCGGAAAACCCGTCCGACCCCCCGCATTTCAGACCCACGCAGAGCCGAGAAAGTGACGCCGGAGCGCGGGAGTTCTTATCCGCGTCCACCACGCCTAGAAACGTCGCGCGAACCGCTTGCGACAGCATGGTGAACTCTGAGCCGGTTTGTTGCTGATCGAATACCAACAGAGGTTTGCTGAAGTTACGATCGCGTCGCGCGATCTGTTCGCGCAGCATGGCTGCCTGCGAGTGCTGGCAGCCGAGACTCAGCACAGTTCCCCCGGCTACGTTCGGATGGTGGAGATAGCCCGCAATCAGGCCGCAGAGATTGCTGGCGTCTTCCCGAGTGCCACCACAGCCAGCTTGATGCATTAGAAACTTGATGCCATCGACGTTCTTGAAAATCCGGCGGCACGCCTGCCGGCTGGAACCTGGCTCCGCTTGTCGCCTCTCGATCTTGTCGAGTTGTCCTTCTTCGTACAGCCTCACCAACTCCGCGACTTGCTGCCGGTAGATCTTCGGCGGAGCAAAGCCGAGTTCCTCTTCGAACGCCTGTTTCAGAACCTCGATGTTCCGGTTTTCACAGAAGACCAGCGGGACCACGAGCCAGTAGTTTCGGGTGCCCACTTGTCCGTCGGCGCGGTGGTACCCGAGAAAGGTTCGGCTCCGCCACCGTGATACATCCGGCTCAGTCCAGGCATACGCGGCGGACTTTTCTCGAAACGGCAGTGCATCGTGCCGTAGGTTGCGCGTGGTCAACACCGATCCCTTGGGGATCGCCTGCGTAGCCTTCCCAACCAGAACTCCATACATGAACACATCGGAGTTGGGAGACAGTTCCTCCGTTGCGAACTTGTGTTTGGCAGGAACGTCCGAGGTCAGAACAAGAGAGTGCTGAGGCACGTCGATGTGCTCGCCCTGCCGTAGATCTCGTAGCGCGATCAGGACGTTGTCGCCGGGGTGCAGCTGCAAAACGGCACGTTGCATCACAGTTTTATCCACGCAAGTCTTATACTCGTTTTGCGGGTGCTGCGGGGCGACTCCCGTCTCTACCCCGGTACTGCGGTATAACAATCGCAGAAGGCAAATTCAAGACAAAAAACCTTTGAGCTTAGCTGAAGGTCGTCTTTAGTTTTTTGTTGTTTGACACAAGGACGACACGCTTCTTATCCTGCAAGCTTTCTTTAGCCATCTCCGATGATCCATAGCTGAGTTCTCAACCACGCCCGCTCGGATTCGGTTTGAGCGACCTTATTCAATTCCATCTTCGGAGGGACGCTGAGAGTTGATGACTGGCGCAATGCCCGGTAAGGTAAACGCATGGGATTAACCATTCGACCCAAAGAAGAGTGTCGCTGGGACCTGGTGAGCTTGGGAGAGGTCATGCTACGACTCGACCCCGGCGACCGGCGTATCGCGACCACGCGCAGCTTTGACGTGTGCGAGGGCGGTGGAGAGTACAACGTTGCCCGCGGATTGAAACGGTGCTTCGGTCTCGACACAGCAATTGTCACTGCATTCGCAGATGACCCCGCCGGTCGATTATTACAGGATCTGCTCTACCAAGGGGGCGTGGACCAGTCGCTCGTCCGCTGGGTCGCCCACGACGGTGTCGGTCGCACGGTGCGCAACGGCCTCAACTTTACGGAGCGAGGGTTTGGCGTTCGGGCCGCACTTGGGTCTTATGATCGTGGCCACACGGCCGTCTCGCAACTCAAGCCGGGAGACTTCAATTGGGACGAAATCTTTGCAAAGCGGGGCGCCCGTTGGTTGCACACCGGGGGCATCTACTGCGCTCTTTCCGAGACCAGCCCCGAGGTCGCCCTCGAAGCCATGCAAGCAGCCAAGCGGCACGGCACAATCGTTTCCTATGACCTTAACTACCGTGCATCGTTGTGGAAGTCGATCGGCGGCAAGAAACGCGCGCAGGAGGTCAACCGCCGCATCGCACCTTATGTGAACGTCATGCTGGGCAATGAAGAAGATTTTTCGGCGGCCCTGGGCTACGAAGTCTCCGGCATGGATGAGAGCCTGTCTAGCTTCGAAGTCGATGGCTTCAGGCAAATGATCGCGAAGGTTGTGAAAGACTACCCAGTCCAGGTAGTCGCAACGACGTTGCGAAAGGCAAAGACCGCCACTCGCAACGATTGGAGTGCAATCTGCTATTGCGACGGAAACTTCTACCAGGCCCGCGAAAGGGAAGACTTGGAGATCTTTGACCGGGTTGGAGGCGGCGATTCGTTTGCCTCCGGCCTCATCTACGGTTTTCTGTCGGGCAAGGACCCACAATGGGGGGTGGAATGTGGCGCCGCGCACGGCGCGCTGGCCATGACCACCCCTGGCGACACCAGCATGGTGACCTTGCACGAAGTGGAGCGCGTGATGGAAGGCGGCGGAGCGCGCATCGCTCGCTGAGTTGTTTACCGGGCAAGGAACGATCAATGAATAAGCAGCAAGTTCGAGACAAAATCGTCGAAATCGGAGTTGTGCCCGTTGTCCGTGCATCGTCGCCAGCCGAGGCTCTGGTGGCGACTCAGGCAGTGTGCGATGGCGGGATCCCCATAGTAGAGATCACTATGACTGTCCCCGGTGCTGTAGATGTCATACGCGAGCTGCGCAACAGCGCGCTTTCGGGCGTTCTGGTCGGAGCCGGCACGGTGCTCGACGCGGAGACGGCGCGTCGCTGCTTGGACGCCGGCGCGGAATTCCTGGTCAGTCCCGGATTGAACGTGCCGACCGTGGAGTTTGCAGCACGGGAAGGGAAGTTGATCATGGCCGGGGCGCTCACGCCGACCGAGGTCATCACGGCCTGGAATGCCGGTGCCGACTTCGTGAAGGTCTTCCCCTGCGGCCAGGTGGGAGGGGCGAAATATATCAAAGCCCTGAAGGGTCCCCTTCCGCAGATCCCGCTGGTGCCGACCGGCGGTGTCAACCTGAACACAGCGGCCGAGTTCATCGAGGCCGGATCCGCAGCGTTGGGCGTAGGTGGAGAACTTGTTCAGAGCGATGCGTTGAAGTCAGGGAAGCCCGAGGTGATTGTCGACAATGCGCGCAAGTTTCTCGCAATCGTCAAGGAAGCGCGAGCACGCATGGCAGCCTCACACGTCCCTGCGGTGGTCGTGCGATAGAACTGCCAGCTAGTCACTGGTTGACGCCGCTGGCCATGATCCCGCCATCGACTACTAGCAAATGCCCGGTGACAAAACTGGCGGCATCCGAAGCCAGGAACACGGTCGCGCCCGCTAGTTCATCCAATTTCCCGAACCGCCCCATGGGAGTACGCATCAGAAATTCCCGCCCGCGATCGGTTCCGTCAAGCATCGCGGCATTCAGGTCCGTGCGCAAAACGCCCGGTACCAGCGCGTTCACGCATACGCCGAACTTCGCCCATTCCACGGCCAGAGCCTTGGTAAGGGATGCAACCGCGCCTTTGCTGGCGCAGTAAGCGGCAACTTGGTAAAGCCCAACAAACGATGAAAGAGAGCCGATATTAATGATGCGGCCGTACTTTCTTTCGATCATATGCCGGCCAAACACACGGCAGGCTCGCATGGTGCCGTTCAAATTGGTTTCCATGATCCCGTCCCAGTCTGCCTCGGGGACTTGGAGTGTGGGCATCCTCTTGGTGCGACCAGCGCAGTTAACAAGGACCTCGACGCCGCCGAATTCGGCGCAAACGGTTTGCAGCAGTTGTTCCAGGCTCGCGTTGTCCGTAACGTCGCAGGTGGCTGTGAGGGAACGGCGTCCTAACTCCTCAACAGCCGCGGCGGCCGCACGCACCTGTTCCGAGCGGCGACCGGTGGGAACGACGTTTGCGCCGGCTTGCGCCAAGCCCTTGCTCAGAGCCAATCCAATGCCGCTGGTTCCGCCGATCACCACTGCGGTTTTGTCTTTTAGTTCAAGAAGAGGGTGACCCATGCCACAAGTCCTCCAAGAAGTGTTTTTTTAAGGGCGAACCGACTCTACGAAGACCCCTTCTTGTTGCTAACGCAGAATGCGATCGCTTCTCCCATGGCCCTCGTCGTCGACGTGCCACCAATGTCTGGCGTGCGAACCTGAGAATTCGCCAGGACTTCACGTATCGCGTGCTCAACCGCATTTGCGGCGGCTAACTTGCCCAGGTGGCGCAGCATCATGGCACCCGCCCAGATCTGTCCGATCGGATTCGCAATGCCCTTGCCGGCGATGTCGGGCGCAGACCCGTGCACCGGCTCGAACATCGAGGGGAACTCTCGTTCTGGATTCAAATTTGCAGAGGGAGCAATCCCGATCGACCCGACCACTGCGGGCCCGAGGTCGGAGAGAATGTCCCCAAACAGATTCGAACCCACCACCACGTCGAACCAGTCCGGATGCCGCACGAAATGCGCCGTGAGAATGTCGATGTGGTACTGATCGGTGCGGATATCGGGATACTCTGTCGCAACTTCGCGGAAGCATTCATCCCAGAAGGGCATGGTGTGAATGATGCCATTTGACTTGGTCGCCGAAGTCACATGCTTTTTCCGGGTCCGGGCGAGTTCAAACGCGAAGCGCAGTACCCGATGTACGCCACGCCGCGTAAAAATCGTTTCCTGAACGGCCATTTCTTCGTCTGTCCCTTCGTATAGACGGCCACCGATCTTGGAGTATTCGCCTTCATTGTTTTCCCGCACGATGGAGAAATCCACTTCGCCGGGCTGCTTCAAGGGACTCTCGATACCTTTGAAAAGCACTACCGGCCGCAGGTTGATGTACTGGCGGAAGCCTCGGCGGATTGGGATCAGCAATCCCCAGAGCGAAACATGGTCAGGTACGCTGGGATGCCCCACGGCTCCCAGAAAAATCGCGTCGAACGGCCGAAGTTGGTGAAGACCATCGGAGGGCATCATCTGCCCGGTTCGAGCGTAGGTTTCGCAACTCCAGTCGAATTCCTGCCAGCCGAATCGGAACCCGAAGTGCGCGCCCGCGGCTTCGAGGACTCGAATTCCCTCAGGCACCACTTCTTGGCCGATCCCGTCCCCGGGTACGACTGCGATCTTGAAAGTTTCCATGAAAGGTATTGAACGCGAAGCTATGTTCGTTTACTCGATCGAGTTACGGATGAATCGTTGCTGCCCAGCCCCCACCAGGCGCCAGCTTAAGTTTGAGTTTTGTGCTCTTGGTTACCTGGCTCTTCACCTGTCGGTAGTCGCTGCCGTAGCGGTCCGCGTTCACCCCGTCCTGGTAGGCTTCCATGGAAAAGTTGCCATCGGGTAGAAAAGAGAGATCGATGTCGAGTTCCCGAGGCGTCCAGTTCGTCATCGCCCCTACGTACCAGTCGCGGCCGCTCCGTCGAGCAACCACAACATACTCTCCGATGCGGCCATCGAGTACTTTCGTATCGTCCCATTCGCTGGGCACGGGTGCCAGAAACTCCATCATCTGTGGTTCGCGCAGATAATTCGAGGGACTGTCCGAGAGCATCTGCAACGGGCTTTCGTAAACCACGTACATCGCGAGTTGATGGCAGCGCGTGCCTAGGCTCATGGGACGGTCATGAATCGGCCGGAAACTATCCTTCTGTGCGTTGAGCATGGCGCCCGGTGTGAAGTCCATCGGTCCCAGGAACATCCGGGTGAACGGAAGGGTCACAGTATGCGGAGGATCGGTCTCCGCGCTCCACTTGTTCCACTCCAGGCCGCGGACTCCCTCGGTGCTGATCAGGTTGGGCCAGGTCCGCGTCATTACAGCGGGTTTCTGGTCTCCGTGGAAATCGACCAGCATCTTCCGCTTCGCGGTCTCGCGGCTGACCTTGTGATAGTAGTTGACCAGCAACTGGTCGCTCCGCTGCATGAAGTCCACTTTGATCCCCTTCACGCCCCACTTAGCAAACTGATCCAGCGCCGGTTCCAATTCATCATCGAGCGTCTTCCACACAACCCAGAGAATGATTCCAACGTTTTTCCGTTTAGCATACGCGCTCAATTCCTCCATGTTGATTTCGGGCACGACTGCGAGCACGTTGCCAAGTTTGTACCAGCCTTCGTCCAGGATGATGTAGGGGATCCCGTACTTCGCGGCGAAGTCGATGTAGTACTTGTAGGTCTCGGTGTTCACTCCCGACTTGAAGTCGACACCGTAGACATTATTTGCGTTCCACCAGTCCCACGCCACTTTGCCGGGCTTGATCCATGAAGTGTCTTGTATTTGTGACGGCTTCTCCAGCAGCCACACCAACTGGCTCGTGAGGAGGTCTCCATCTCTTTCCGCGATGCCCAGGACGCGCCAGGGAAACGGCCGCGTCCCATTAGTGACGGCGATGTAGTCCGCGCTTTCCACCACCTTGAAGTCTCGATCCCTCTCCAGTTGTTCCTTCAGGGGATATGGAGGGAAGGTCGCGGAAAGGCCGTGGCCACTCGTGCCGCGCAGCCACAGGCCGGGATATTCCTCCAGGTCCGATTCCGCGATCGCAAGCTTCACGCCATCCCCCACGTCCACGACCGCCGGTAGAGACGCCATGGACGCAGCGGCGATCTGGCTCATCTGCTGGGGAAGATATTTCCTTTCGTTGTGCGAGAAGAAGCTCTCCTCCTGGGGGTAGAACACGGTGTCGTCCGCAGCGAATTTGAACGCGGCTTCTTCGCCATAAACATGCACCTCGCGTTGGGGCAACGACGTTTCGATGCGGTAAGCGGCACCTTCATTGTAGGCGCGGAAAACAACTGCGAACTGGCCCTCGAACTCCAGCCGCAGTTCGTTGTAGTTCTCGTGAATCTTTGCGAATTTCTGTCGGACAACCGGCTCCAGAACCTGATCTGCGCTGCGCTGCTTGCTCCCGACTACCTTGGGATTCAGACCAAGCTGGTTGTGATCGATGTCAATCGAGATCCGGGAATCTCGCAGAAGAGGCTGGCCTTTGAAAAGGACGTCGTAGCTGATTCGGTCAGTGGTGTGCACCCTGACTTCAATTCGCTTGTTGGGGGATTCCAAGGTGTAGCTGGATTGAGATGCCGCGTCCCCCGCAAACGACAGCACGCACGTCGAGCACAGCAGAACTTTCCAGACAGCGCCGCAAGTCATGAGAATTCCCCTTCAGAGTTGCTCAATGAATTTCTGGTTCGGGGATCGGTGCGGTCCCCTCCAGAAAATCAAAGTCGCATCCTTCATTTGCCTGCTTGATGTGCTGCATGAAAAGTTTTCCGTACCCGCGAGGATAGATGCCCTCTCGTGGTTTCCAAGCGGATCGCCTGCGTCCCAACTCCTCCTCGGAGACTCGCATATTCAGCGTACGGGCGGGTACGTCGAGTTCAACCAGGTCCCCCTCCTTCAGCAGAGCGAGTGGACCACCCACGAAAGATTCGGGTGCGACGTGAAGAACACAAGCTCCGTAATTGGTTCCGCTCATTCTCGCGTCCGAAATGCGGACCATGTCGCGTACTCCTGCCTTCAGTAGTTTTTGAGGAATCGGCAGGTTGCCCCATTCCGGCATGCCGGGCGCTCCTTTCGGTCCCGCGTTACGCAACACCAGAACACTGTTGGCATCAACATTGAGTGCGGTGTCGTCGATCCGCGCATTCATCTCGTCGTAGCTGTCGAAAATGATAGCTGGCCCTGTGTGCCTTAGCAGTGCCGATTGGGCGGCCGCCGGTTTGATTACGGCTCCATCGGGTGCCAAATTACCGCGCAAAATCGCCAGTCCTCCCGATTCGAGCACAGGACTGTTAAGGCTGCGAATAACATCCGCGCTATAGATCTCCGCGCCTGCGATATTCTCCGCCAGCGTTTTTCCCGTCACCGTGCGGCTCGTCAGGTCCAAGTGCGCCTTCAGCGCGGCAAGCAGTGCTGACAGCCCGCCGGCGTAGTAGAAGTCCTCCATCAGATACTTGCCGCTGGGACGCAGATTGGCCAGAAGAGGCGTCTTTCTCGAAAGCTCGTCGAAACGATCGATGGAGAGCGGAATCCCCGCGCGCCCGGCAATCGCCAGCAGGTGGATCACCGCATTGGTGGATCCACCCAGCGCAAGCACCGCCGCAACCGCATTGTCGAAAGAACGACTGGTTAGAAAGTCGCGCGGCTTCAGGTCCTCCCACACCATTTCGACTATGCGCCGCCCGGAAAGATTCGCCATCTTGGGATGGTTCGAGTCGACCGCTGGAATCGAACTCGCTCCTGGGAGACAGAATCCCAGCACCTCCGCCGCGCTGGTCATGGTCGACGCCGTGCCCATGGTCATACAAGTGCCCGCAGAGCGTGCAATGCCATCCTCGATCTGTGTCCACGCTTGCAGGTCAATATTGCCGGCCCGCCGCTCCGCCCAGTACTTCATTACGTCAGAGCCGCTGCCCAGCACTTGCCCGTGCCAGTTTCCCCGCAACATCGGTCCCGCGGGCACGAAGATCGCCGGCACATTCATGCTGATGGCGCCCATAAGAAGCGCCGGCGTATTTTTGTCGCATCCTCC
>Ga0307479_10002295_pt1 | contig 17376 bp, 21 predicted proteins | sample atmos_gasesECM4C_FD_203743 | JGI IMG/M metagenome (GOLD analysis project Ga0307479, IMG submission 203743) | Hardwood forest soil microbial communities from Morgan-Monroe State Forest, Indiana, United States - atmos_gasesECM4C_515 | ecosystem: Environmental > Terrestrial > Soil > Temperate... | reverse complement strand
TTTGTCTTTTTTGATCGGTCCGCCAAAAGCCGCTCCCGCCTGCACCCGCGTATACGCCGGATTCGAGACGGTGCTAAAAGGATTCACCGCCTGGAAATTCCGGTTGCGCAAGTATCCGAATACGTCGCCGTGAAAATCGTTCGATCCAGACCGCGTAATGATATTCACAACGCCGCCCGCCGCGCGGCCGTATTCCCCTGCGTAGTTGTTGGTGATGATCTGAAATTCCTGTACGTCCTCCTGGGAAACGGTGGCACGCACGCCGTTGATCGAGTTGTCGGTGGCGTCGGCGCCATCTACGTTCACCAGGTTCGAGCGGCCGCGCTGGCCGCTGATGTTCAGCCCAGACGTCGGCGCAGCCCCGGTGTTCGGCGCGTTATCGCGGACGACCTGAGAATCCGTCAGCGTGAAGTTGATGTAATTGCGGCCGTTGATCGGAAGATTGTCGATGCGGCGCTGGCCGATCGTGTCGGTGGTCGAGGTGCGCGATGTCTCCACCAGTTCCACGGCCGAGCTGACCTCCACCACCTCTTTGCCGGTGGCGATGGCCAGCGCAACTGGAAGCTCGACCAATCCGCCGACCGTAATCCCCACGTCCTTGGCCTCGGCCTTGCCGAAGCCCGGCGCTTGTACGGTGACCGTATAGCTGCCCGGCGGAAGCTGTTGCGCACTGTAGCCGCCCTGGCCGTCGCCGGTGGCGATGCGCTCCACGCCTTTGGCAACATCGCTGACCGTGACGGTCGCATTAGTCACGAGATTGCCCTTGGCATCTTTCACGATTACGTGCAGGTCGCCGGTAGCGGAGCCGCCTTGGCCCAAGGCAGCCGAGCAAAGCATCAATGCAAGCGCTGAAATCACGAGTATTGAGACGGAGAAAGTTTTCATTTTCTGAAGTATCACGCTGCAAAGCATAGAGTCTCCCTTGGCTCCGCCAATTCGAACGTGGCGGCAGAAACCGCTTCAATGGCGGTTGGCCAGACTAAACGCGAAAACATGTACAAGATTTCTGGGGCTGGAAGGTTACCGCTGCTTTTTACACCATTAGGGGGGACGAAAACAAGGCGAGAGTGATCAAGAGTGATGCGCAAGTTAACCCGGCGAGTGGCGAAAGCACGGCGCTGCCGTGGGGGAAGATAGCAAAGACACCATCGCGGTGTCTGTGACGGATGTCACAGAGCCGACAGCCGGACCGCGGCCCTGGGATTCTGCAGCCTGCCCAAGAGCATGGCCGCTCCGCTCACTCGCTCGTAACGCTCAAACACGCGCGCAGCCGCGAACCCGGAGTTGGGCCAGGCCAGCGCCAGATAAATCCGTCCCAGCGCCAGAATGCAATTGCGGCGAAGCAGCAATGCATCATTCACCAGTTGATGAGCAGCTTCGGCAACTTGCACATCGCCATTTGCGACTGCGGCATCGCCCACACGCACCAGCACGGCGGCATTGCCCGCCGCAACGTGGACATAAGCGGCCATGGCGCGCAAACGTTCGCGCCGCACCGTCCGAAACTGAGCGGCCGGCAAGCGGCGGCGCAGGTATTCATCCTCATCAGGGTCGATCAGATTGCGGAACGCTTCTACGTCGATAGGACGAATCGTGCCCGTCAGACAGGCACTCTGTTTGGAGGTTTGCAGGCTTCGCGTGACGGCTACGCTCAAAATCGTGGCGAGCGCAAATACAGCAGCGATGACAAGAACGATGGCCAGATTCATTGGTGTAGTAATCGCTCCAATTCCCGGTTCCAGATTGCGAGGTCGTGCTCGGGCAATGAAACCACAGACGTAGTGACACTTTCTTGGGGAAGAAGGAGATAGTAAAACCAGATTAAGACGCAAACATGGTATGTGGCCATGTTCATGAAATCCAGAAGGTATGTTCTTTGCCCAAGGAACCACTCTGCCATTAAAGCCCAATATGCCAGATAGACACCGGCAACGATTCCAAAGCCCAGAGTGATCCCAAAAACAACACGTCCCCAGCTCAATCGGAAGTGAGCAGCGAAAACAAAAAGAAAAACAATTAGTCCGCACTGAACCACGCTCACGCTGCGGCCCAAGATGCGCGTTGCCGAAATGAGCCAGAAGGCTGTGGGATTCGCATAAGCGGCGATGATCGTCGCTGTAAATACGAGAATGACGCCGACGCCACTCACTAAGACTTTCGCCAATTTGCCGAGCGGCTGGTAACGGCGCAGGAGGTGGGTGAAAACTTCACCGATGACAACGAATTTCACGAACGCTTCAACAACCAAGAAAAGAAAATAACTCCACCAATACGTCGGACCCGAAACCGAGGGGCTAACGTCTATGGCATAGATAGCGCTTCCCCCCGCGGCCTCGAAGATCGCGTAACAGAAGAAGGCAGGGAACTCCCTGTGCAATCTCCGCTTCCACATCATGAAGGCAAGAACGACAAGGAGGACATTCGGCGCGACCCACAAGTAGTGCCACAAGACTGAATGCGGCTGCAGCATAACGGTAACCGGGCACTATAACGCACCAAGTTGCCGTTAGCAACGTCAGGGTGAATCGCGTTCGTTTTTTGTAACTGCCGTGGGCGGCTACGGCTTGCAGTTGCCAGTACTGCCGGAACAGTTGCCGCCGCCGCTTCCGCCATCCGCGTGGACAAGGGTTGGAACTACCAAAGTATTGAGGAACATCAGGGCTGCCGCAACGATCAGTAGCGCACGTTTCACGTTTGTTTTCTCCTTGTTTTGGAAAAGCAAACGTGATATTTTCATAGCTCCTCCAGGCCGCAAAGGTCACTCAAGGTCCGTGTACTGTTCGGAATTCGTAACAAGGATTTGTAGCCCATGACGTTGAAGTCCGCCCTACAAGATCTGCGGGAAACCACGCTGGACGCCGTTTCTGGGCTGTTGGCAAAGCTGGCCTATCTGGGCTCTCTGCGCCGCCGCGAAGGCGGGTATCTGCACTGGGGCATGTCACTCGTGCATGGGGAAGAAGCGTCGGACCGCGCGCTGAAGGCGGCTCACACTGAAGCTTTGTCCAACGTGCTGAGAAGGCCCATAGGAGATTTGACGGAGGATCTACAGAAGTCAACCCAGAATAGCGAGCAAACCGCGGGCGCTTTCGTCGATGACATGCGCGAGCAGTTCAACGACCTGCTGCCATCCCCGGAGGACGCGGCCTCCGCCCGTCATCTTAATTCAGTGCTGGTGGCGCTTTCGAGCCTGGAGAAGAACCAAAAGCGTGCCACTCCGTCAGCTTCATCGCCACCCCTACCACCTGGCCAATGATCTCGGCTTCCTGCGGATGGCGCAGAATCCGCACCGGCACCGGCGACAAGGGATGCGGCTGTAGAATCACATCTTCTTTGCGCATGCAGCACCAGCAGCAGGTGTAGCCGTCCCGCGTTTCCACAAAATAAATTGGACGCTCATACTCGGAGCGCCACAATCCTTCCACTACCTTATTTTTCTCTTCGTCTACCTGAATAAAACTGCCGGGCGGAAGGATCGGGTACATGGTGAAATCCTGGTTGCCGATGTAGCCGTAGGTGAACTCGCTGTGCGCGAATTGCGCCAGATACGAAAGCGGCACCAGGCCCCACTGTTCCACCATGCGGCCCAGATTAGCGGTGCGTTGCTGGTCAAAGCCCGGGTCCATGCGCACCGGCATTTGCACCGAGCCCATTCCTGAGAGCGCTTCCGAAACATGCGACCGCGGCGGAGAAATCAGGCTCAAGTCGGCGGCAATGTTGTTCATGTCCACGCCGTACCACGCCATCAACTCGCGCAGATCGCGGCGGTAAATCACCGCCAGCGTGTAGAGCCGGAAAATACTGGGCAAAACGCCTTTGGTCTCGATGTCGGACAAACGGCTGGGAGGAATGGAGAATTCCTCGTTGCGGTATTTTTCTGCCATACGCGCGCTCGAGGTTTCGATATCGCGCATGGTCAGCCCGAGTTTTTCGCGCAAGGTTCGAAGGCTCTTACCGGCCGGGAGCATGTCAGGCCTCCATGAAAGTGTGGGACATCATAGCAGGACGCGCCGTTCTCTGCCATGAAGAGTGGAAGAATTTTAAACGCAGGAAGCTTGTTACGAATTCAGAACACCCGGAAATCACGATCAGACATAGATTTACAGTACCCTGTCACCCAGCGCGCGCGCCGCAGCCAGTTGTACCCGTTTTTTCGCCCACCCTCATTTTTCCGGATTTCGTAACAGCCCGCATCGTTTTTTGCAGAAACTCCGTTTTCGCCCTCCCGGTAATTCCTGACAAGTGGCGGTGTTTTGGGCTCATGACATTTGTCAGTCTGATCCCGTGAAGAGTGACACTGGCGCTTCCGCAACCGCCCCGCGATCATGTTCCCACAGGCATGTTTGATCTTGTCGGGCCGATAATGTGGCCAGAGAAACGGCTCTTAATGATCGCAACCTTGGAAGAAACGCGGAGCACTCGGCGAGCGAAATCCGGCAGTGTCGTAGCCAGCCTGGAAAACGTCAGTAAAAATACGGAAGCATCCGCGCCTTGCGCAGAAGGCTGGCTCTAAAGCGTTGGTTCATACTTCAGCCCTACGGCGCAGGTTGCGCAAGGTCAAGACTATGGCAAGCGCCCCAAGTGTGATGAACACGCAGGCGCAGGTACTCCAAGCCGGGTACAACTGCTTGGGTGGGGCGAACGACGCAGTCAGGAAGAAAAAGGGATTTACGTACATCGGAGCGCGGATGCTCAGCGGGATGTCGTACCAACTGTGCCCAACAGTCGCCTGGCGATGGGCGGATTCGTACATCGTCAGGCGCACAAAGAATGCGATGGCGGTCACCACGCTGATTGCGACCACCGTGGCATAGCTCACTGCAGTCGCGTGCACGCTGCGCTGGAACGCCGACGAGCAATAAAGACCGATCGCGCTCATGCAGGCCAGGATAATAATGGTCGTCAAGGTGGCGCTGAAGACTTCCCATGGTCCAATGCCTCCGAAGGCAAACGCCATGCTCAACACAGGCAGGCTCGTAACCAGTAATAGCAGGACGAATAACAGCGAAGACACGAACTTGCCCCACCAGATTTGCCCCGAAGTCAGCAACGAAGTGAGCAGGCTGGCGAGGGTCCGTTGCTCCTTCTCGATGGTTATGGAGCCGGCACTGAAGATCGGCACCAGCATCAACAGTAGCGCCAGCTGCGAATACGCGAGCGTCAGAAATAGGACAACACCCACCGTCGATCCCTGGATGCCCGTCGCACCCCGTTCCGTTGTTGTCAGGAAGTAGGCAAACGTAACCACCGCTCCCAGAACGACCAGGTAAAGCGAGGGCAGTAGCCAGCCGCGCCGTTCCCTCATGCGCTGCCGCAGTTCCTTTCGGATCATTGGGTTCAAGGGCGTCCCTCCCGGAAAACCATCCTATATCGCTCCTCCAGGCCCAGCGTGCGATGGTCAAAGCGTAGAATGTTCACGCCACCCACCACCAGCGTCCGCAGCAGCGCCGCAACCTGCTCGTCTGCGCCGGCTATCTCCACCACCAGCCGGCCAGCGCTGGTTTCAAGCGTACGGGCACCGGCGGTCGAGTTCACCACTGCCACCGCGGGAGCGCTGTCGCCTAACACATCGATCTCGTAGATCCGCACTGGCGCTTGCGGCGCGCGCAGTTGGAGAACCGAGCGCCCCTCGGCATCCGTAGCATTGCGCCCGCTGCCAATCAAGGCGATCTGCGTGCAGATGTCTTCCAGGTCGCTCAGAATATGCGACGAGATCAGCATGGTTATGCCTTCTGCCTGCAACTGCTTCAGCTGTTCGCGGAGCTCGATGCGAGCAAGCGGATCGAGACCCGTGGCCGGCTCATCCAGCAACAGTACCTTGGGATCGTGCAGCAGTGTCTTGGCCAGAACCAGGCGTTGCTTCATCCCGAACGACAGTTGTTCCACGGAGTTTCGGCTGCGGTCGGTGAGGCTCGAGCGCTCCAAGGCCCGCTCCACAGCGGCTCGCTGGCGCGCCCCGGTAAGCTGGAACGCGTCTGCGAAGAACTCCAGGAATTCGCGCACGCTCATGTCCTGGTAGACTCCCGGCTGATCGGGCAGATAGCCAATCCTGCGTTTTATCTCGCGCGCCTGCCCATTCACATTCAGCCCGTCGATCTGCGCCGTACCACTGTCCATTGGCAGGAGTGTCGATAGCACCTTCATCAGCGTCGTCTTGCCGGCGCCGTTTGGGCCCACGAGTCCGAATAGTTCTCCGGTGCCCACATGCAGCGTGAAGCCGTCGAGAGCACGCGTGCCGTCGAAACTCTTGCTCATTTGTTCGACGTCGATCATGGCTGCTCCAGGACAACAACAATAAGCGAATGGACGCTGCCCTGATGCAAAACGTTCAACTCAGCCGGCAGCTCCGGGCCCCCGCTGAGCCCCGCAAACATCCGCCCCCAACTCGAAAACGGCAGGCCGGCCGTGAGTGCCACTTGCTCCAGCGTTTGCTTGCCGGCATCGCCGTTAGGAGGAGCCAAAGCCTGCAATATCCCGCCCTTCGTGTAGATCGGCGTCGGCGTGATTGCCTCCAGCGAAATTTCCTCCCCGGGCGCCAGCGCGGGCAGTGAGTAAAGGTTATTTGCTGCGTAGTCCAAGTACACAGCTTCCTCAAAACCCTGGCCGGTATCGTTGCGCAGCCGCTTGGGGGCCACAAAGTGCACGGTCCCATGAAATTCGTGCAAGCCCTGCAAATTCAGGTCGTGAAACGACCACTTCAGCATCGGCAATGCAACCTGGCTTGGCGGCCCCAGATGAATGTCGTATGCGCTGCGCGCCTGCGCCGCCTGCCGGTTCATCTCGGCCCAGATCTGGCTGTTGGAATCTTCCACCGCAAAATTGGAGGTGCTGAAAATAGCGGGGTCGGCAATCGAGACCACGATATCTCGGCGCTCGGGAGCCGAGACGCGAAGGTTGTAATCGGCCATCGCCAGCGGACTTCGAGCGTCAAGGTAATAAGTCGCCAGATTGTCCAGTCGAAAGTCTTTCGGACGCCGGCTGGCGCTGGAGAAATAAAAGCCGGCGGCAAACAGCAGCGCCAGGCCGCACACCGTGATCCAGCCGAATTCCAACAAGCGCAAGCGCCGCAGCACGGCGAAGTTCAGCACTCCGATCGCGGCTATGTAAACCGCCAGCCAGATTAAGACCCAGCGCAACCGTGGAAAATCGAACGAAGTGGCGAACCGGCGGCTTAGCCAGTTCGTCTGGTTCACGTTCCAAAAGTAGGGTTGGCCGAAAATACCCGTCAGATTCCGGCCCGCGAATACGTTGCCGAGTTCGGTCGAGCTCAGCCCAGACACGCGAAAGAGAGTGCCCTTGCCCACACGTTCGCCGTTGGGCGGTGTGGGCCCTTTGCGATAGGTCGAAAGGAAGCTGGCGTCTGCCATCTCTTGTTCTAGCAGAACCAGGCGTCCGCCGCTGCGAAGAAATCCTTCAAGAGCAGTGCGCTGCGCAGGTGTAAATTGTCCCGTTGGCATTGCGAGCACAATCACCCTGCTGCCCAAATAGGCCCACCAATGGTCGCGGGGATCGTTAACCGTTTCGAACACCGCCTGGCGGTTTTTGTCGGCTCGCTCCTCAATCGTCCCGCTGAACTGGATTTGCGATTGCGCCGTCTTGCACACGCTATCGCTGGCACACATCAAGACGAACAAATTGGCTTGGCGCAACGATCCCTCATAAGTGTCCTGACCCAAAACGGTGGCTGCGACGCTGGCTACGGCGCTGATCGTGGTTTTTCCCGGAAATATCAGGATCGGCAGCTCGACTTCGCGCTGCTCGCCGCCGCCCAGCTCAATATCGGCTGTAACCGAACCGCTTACTTCATTCTCATTTCTAGAAGCCAAACGCAGATGAATCGTCTGCTTTTCCGATGAAGGATTTCGTACAACAATGCGGACAGCGCAAGTACTGCCGGAGTAACCGTGCAGCCCGACGTCAGCGATGCGCAGGTTGGAGTCGGCAATCAGCGATGTCGCCACTACTAACAGGAAGCCCGTGCATAGAAAGAAGTGTCTCATCGGTAGCAGCCGTTGTACGCTCACGTGGACGAATTATCAACCGGCAGCGCCGCAGCGCTCGACTCCGGCATCTTCCTTCTGCATCGTTTTCACTGCCCAAGCCATGCGCGGCGTGTTGTGCGCGATGCCGAACTGTCCCTGCGCATTCAGCGCAATGATTCCGCCGTGTCCATTCAATCGCTGCTTCAGATAGTTCATCGCTTCCTGTGCGGCCCATTCCGGCAAGTTCCCCGCTGAGACGCGATCCGCGGTCCATTTCGCCAGCACGAGTTTCATGATCGGTTCGCCCCAACCTGTGGTTGAGACTGCTGCGCTCTCGTTGTTCGCGTAGCAGCCGCAGCCGATCAGCGACGAATCCCCTAACCTTCCCGGAGCTTTGTTCAGCGTTCCTCCCGTCGAAGTTGCGGCTGCGATGTTGCCGCTGCGGTCGAGCGCGACCGCGCCAACTGTGTCGTGCGAGATCGCTGCATCGTGAACAGCGGGCGCGAATAAGTCGTTGCCGTCTTTCGCTTCTCCGGACAACTCCCGTTGCGCCGCTGCTTGCTGATACTCGCGCAAGCGCTCGATCTCGCGCGGAATCACCAGCTCTTCGTTGCGGCACAACTCAATGCCATGCTCGGCGGCAAAGCGCTCTGCACCTTCGGCCACAAAATACACATGCGGACTCTCACTCAATATCTTCCGCGCGGCGCGCACCGGATTGCGCAGGCGCTCGACGCATCCCACTCCTCCGGCGCGCAGCGTCGATCCGTCCATCATCAGCGCGTCGAGCTGAACGCGCCCATCGCGGTTCAGGAAGCTGCCGCGTCCGGCGTCGAAGGTGTCGTCGTCTTCCATGATGACGACCGCTTCCTCAATCGCGTCGAGCGCCGCGCCGCCGCGCGCCAGCACGTTCCAACCTGCGGCCAGCGCGTTGCGCACTCCGTTAATGTGGGCTTCGACCATGTCGTCAGGCATGGCCCAAGCTCCGCCGTGAACTACCAGAACTGGATTGTGTGACATCGAGAGTTAGTCTAGCAAAGCGGCTTTGGGCTTTCAGCCGGAGGCTTCAGTATTCGGCTTCTAACTTCTATATAGAAGCTACGAGGTCCGAGCTTCGAGCCAGAATCTTTTCGCTTTGCGTTTACACTTTCGGGCTTTGAGAATCGGAGTTTTAAAATTTCCCCGGGCGAAACGGAATCCAGAATGTAGCTTCGACGTCCACTGCGGCGCCGTTCTTCGTGGCCGGCTGGAATTGCCATTTGGCGATGGCTTGGGTGGCGAAGTGGTCGAGGCGGTCGTCGACGCTGCGGAGGACGCGCAGGCTGCCTACGGTTCCGTCGGTATGAATGACGCCATAGAGAATGACGGTTCCGCCTACGTTTTGCCGCATCAGTTCCAGGGGATATGCGGGATCGACTTTGCGCGTCGCTGACGGCGCAGAGAGATCTGTTGATGCAGCGGACGAAGATGAAGTGCCGGAGGAAAGATCTCCCGCAGCGGCGGCGCGCGCGGCGGGACTGGCTGGAGTGGAATCCGGCTTGACGGCGGCGAAGCGGATGATCCAACTGCCTCCGGCGGAGTTGAGGTTTGGCATGTTGAGAGTTAGCGAATAGAACTTGCGGTTGCCGAAGACGGCGCGCTCTTCGGAGGAGAGTTTGCTGTCATTCTCAGGTTGCAGCGTGCGCGCCGAAACCCGCGGCGGCTGCACGTTGGCAAGCAGGCCGGGATTGAGGGTGTTTGCGACAGGGTTCGCGCCGGAGTTCTTCGCCGGGTCACCGGCAACGGGCGCGGCGGCGTTCGATGTCTTGCCTACGTAGAGTCCGGACGGCAAGTCGCCGCTGGTCTTCTTCTTTGTGTTCCCGGAACTGCTTCCATCTGCTTTTCCAGTTCCGGCGCTGGCGCCGGGTGCCCCGGAGGCTCCGTGATGTCCTTCCGGTGTCGCCGCGAAGCTCCCGCGGCGATTGCCGGCTGGCGCTTCTGGCGGCGCGCCCACTGCGGGATGAAGATTGAGCGCAATCACGGCTCCGCCAGAGTGCGAGCGCCCTGATGCGCCGAGTGACGGCGGAGGAGCGACGACCTCAGGAGCACGTCCGCTCAACCCAGCGGCCGTTCTGCCCGGGAATGCGCGCTGTGCGTCCAGAGTCAGCTGCGGAGCCGGAGCGATCACGGCGTTGTTTGCGATGTTGAGATCGCCCCGGCGGCGCGCGGATCCAGCTTCTATCGCAGGTGGCGGAGCGATCACTGTGGCCTGCGGAGCATGAGGAATCTGCCGGGACATTGTTTGCAAGTCTGGCGGAGGCGCGATGACCGTGGGTTCCAGTTGCGGCGCTAGGCGCGTGATTTGCGACGCGGGGACGGCGGGAGCCGGGGCGATTGCGAGTTGCGGCTTATCCGTCCAGGCGACGATGTTTGGTAGAGCGACGTCGTGCTGCAAATGGAGATTGGGCGGAGCGACGATGGTTTGCGAGCGATTGTCGGGCTCAGGAGGCAGGGAAATAATGGGCTGAGCGGAGAATTCGGGATCGGCTTTGCGGGCGCGCGTGGGAGTGTCGGGGCGAGTGTCGAGCGGCGGCAGGTATTCCGACGGCGTGTAGTAGATGACGTCGGCCTGCGTGAACGTGGGCTGGGCCGTGGCGCGAGGCTGCAGGGCCAGAAAGCGCGAGCCTGCCCAGAGAAGAGCTAGCGCTAAGACATGATAGGCGGCGGATTGCAGGAAGCTGCTCCAGGGCAGGGCGCGGTGGACGAAGACGTCAGGCAGAAGGCGTTAATGGGGGGAGCGCTGGCATCGGAGCGGCGAAAGAGGTCGGCGAAATTGTGGAAGAAGTTTCGCAGCCAGGGTTCGTGGGAGATCAGGAAAAGCGGCTCCGGGGATTCAGGCTGTTCCAACTGCAGCGGTGCCGGGGCTTCGCGCATCGTTCCATGTTAGATGCAACGGCGGCTTCGCGGATAGTCGGGAGGGCGGCGTCGCAAGTCAGATTTAAGATCTTATTTCACTAGAGGTTGGCCTGGCGAAGCGATCGCCAGCTTGTGCAACTTGGCGAGTATCCGGTTGCGGTCGGCGTCGGCTTGAGCCGCGGCGAGCCGTTTGCGAAGAGTAGAAATCTTGTGTTGACGGGCGCGGCGCCGGCGAATCTCCGGGCGGCGGCTGGGTGCTGACATCAGTTGTTCTCCTGCACGATGGGATTGAGTGGCAGCAAGGATTCTATCAGAAGCTCCGCCGCATTGGGCCCGCGCGGCATTGAAGTTCCCACCGAAAATCGTCGATAAGAACCTATGCAGCGATGGCATATCTGCAACTGGGGAGCACGCCTCTGTGAGTCAACTCTACGATCTCCGGCTGTTAATAGAAAACAAGATCAAAGCCAACGGCCTCGACGCGATGGAGGTGAAAGGCAAGATTGCGCTGCGTTTGGGCCGAATGTTGGCCTTCATCACCCCCACCACCGAGGATGTTCCGGCGTGTCTTCGTCGACCTGCTCGCCCATGTGCCTGAACTGCAGGAAAAGGCCGGAACTGCAAAAGCAGGACGATGAAATAAAGTCAGAGGATGCCGCATCTTCGAGTCCGCAGTTATCCCCGGCCGGCTGAAAATCTCCCCCGTTAGCTGAATCGATTCAAAGTCGATTCTCACCTGCTACAATTCCCGCGACACCGGGCATATGTGCGCGCCCGGCCCACCGCGATGAGCATAGACAATTCACCATTGCAATCGAGATTAACCCGGCGCGACGCTTTGAAGCTGCTCGGCGTCGGGGCAACTACGCTGATCGCGACGGATCGGCTGCACGCTGTCGAAACTCCTGAGCCAAGTCCTGCGAACCGCGCAGACGTAGTGATCGTTGGAGCAGGATTTGCCGGATTGAGCGCCGCCAGATTCCTGCATCGCCAGGGCAAGAAGGTTGTAGTGCTCGAAGCGCGGGACCGCGTGGGCGGCCGCGTCAAAGCCGCCAAGATTGCCGGCCGCGCCATCGATGCCGGAGGCATGTGGGTTGGCCCGACTCAGACGCGCTTGCTGGATCTGATCAAAGAGTACGGCCTGCACACTGTGCCGCAGTTCGAAACCGGAACTAACATCGCAGAACTGGGTGGCAAACGCCTGACGGCGAACGGTGAGGCGCTCGGATTCGATCCCGACACGCAGGCAGAATACGACCGGATCGTTCGCGAACTGACCAAGCTCAGCGATCAGGTCCCGCTGGACGCTCCCTGGACCATGCCTCGCGCCGAGGAGTACGACCACATGACCGCCGACGATTGGTTTCTCTCGCAAACCAAGAACGGTGCCGTTCTCGCTTTTCTTCGCGCCTATGTGCGCGGAGTCTTCACCGCCGACTCGTATCAGATCTCGCTTCTATTTTTTCTCTTCTATATGCGCTCGGGCGATAACTATGACACGCTGTACGGCTTCGAAAACGCTGCCCAAGCCTGGACCGTGAAAGAAACCATGCATCAGGTAGCGGCGCGCATGGCGGCAGAGCTCGGCAACGCAATCGTGCTGCAAGCGCCCGTCCGGGCAATTTCGCAGGATGGAGCCGGCGTCACAGTGAGTTCTGACAAAGGCACGTGGAAGTGTGCTTACGCAATCGTCGCGGTGCCGCTGCCGCTGTCGGTGCGGATCGCTTATGATCCGGTGCTGCCGTCCGAGCGCGACATCCTGGCGCAGCACATGCCGATGGGATCGGTCATCAAATACTGGGTCGCCTACGAGAAACCGTTTTGGCGCGAGCGTGGGCTGAACGGCATTCTGCAGAGCGACCAGCCTCCCAGTGAATTTATTTCCGGCGACTTCACTCCCGCCGAAGGACATCCCGGCCTGCTCGCGGGATTCATCGAAGCGCACAACGCCATGGCGTGGACCGGTCGCCCGATGGTGGAACGAAAGAAGCTGGTCGTCGAACGCCTGGTGAGCTTTCTGGGACCGGACGCCGCCCACCCGATCGACTACGAAGACCAGGACTGGCCGGCCGATCCCTGGAGCCGCGGCTGCTATGGCGCGTCCATGACGCCCGGCATCATGACCACCGTTGGCAAGGTGATCCGCCAGCCGCATGGCCGCATCCACTGGGCGGGGACGGAGACCTCCACGAAATGGATGGGATATATTGACGGCGCGATACGGTCAGGGGAACGGGCTGCGGAGGAAGTGTTGGGGAGGCTAAGAACGGAACTGCGATCTCAAAAGCCTGACAGACTTTCGATGTGAACCCCGCACCATTGCCAGGCAAGATGCCGGACGTGTGGATTGTGCTTGTGACGTAAAACATAGAGGCCGCCGACTAGCGTGTGGTGGGTGGAACGTCGGTCTTGGCATCTTTTGCGGCTTTGGTACCCTCTATCTTGCACTTATATTCTTTGCCGTCTTCGCGGCGTATGTAGAGCCTCTCGCCATCCACTCGGTATTCCACGACTTCCCCAATTGCGAATTTCCCTGCCTGGAAGGGACCGCAGTAATCAATCTTATAAACCAAGTCGGGCCCTTCCAATTCGTATACCCTCGCGCGGCGCTGCGTCGTCGTAACGGGTATAGCGCCGGTACCGCCAGAGGTGTTCGAGTCGACCCGGATATCCCAAGCCTTGACCGTTCCCCTCTGATAAGGAGGTGGTGTCTTTTCGGCGGCTGCAATCGTGGCGGCTAACAGAACGAAAAGTGCGGTGCGGAGGACTGCCATTGGGTTTCTCCGACTTGCCTTTATTGCCCAAGTATACTCCCCTCCGCTTGAAAAACTATTAGGAGACGCGATGCGGAGCAAAATTCGAGCCTCGCAGACGCAAAAAGGCAGGAGAGAGAAAAATATGGCAGCTGGACCTGTAAGCCGAATTCTGTCCGCCGGATTACTCCGGAGGCACGCTCATCCCTCTGGGCCACGCATCGCTGCGTGGCTCTAGCGCCAACCGCATGGCCGCATCCACTCAGCGGGGACGGAGACTTCCACGAAATGGATGGGATACATCGAATGCGCGATTCGCTCGGGGGAGCGGGCGGCAGAGGAAGTGTTGGCGAGACTCAAAACCGAACTGCACCGCGGCAGGCAGGCAGACTTTCGGTAGGAAAATAGTGGCGATACGCTAAGTAATCCCTTCAAGGTAAATACGTGAAATGGCGACGTTACGCCAGTCATCGTAGCCCCCTTACAATTGCGTCGCGGATACGCGTCTGGAAAAACTGCGCGGTTGTACTAAGGGTTTATCCCGATGTACCTACAGAGATGATGACAGCAACCGACGAGAAGGGGAGGGGCATCCGAATCGCTGCTCGTCCGATTTCCAACTCCTCACTGGAATTTGAGAGGTTGTATGCCCCACAGAGTCTCTGTATGGTTCGCAGCTTGGACAGTGATCTGCGCCAGTGCACTTCTGGCTTCCGCTCAGGTCACGTCGTCACCAACTGAAGTCAGCTCCCCACAAGCCAACTCCATCCCAGTGGCTTATATCTATGTCTCGAGCTTGATCGGCAACCTAAAGGATCAGGTTGTCGGGTATGAAGCTGCCGCCAACGGATCGCTTACGCCGATTCCAGGATCGCCGTTCGCCTACAATGTCACTTCTCTGGCATTGAATGGAGCGTGGCTATTCGGAGTGGATCCGACTGGTCAGAAGATCGATTCGTTTTCCATCGCCTCGAATGGCGCACTCACTTTCAAGGACCAGTACACCACGAGTTTGACGGGCGGATCGCTCTACGACCTTTTTCTCGATCACACGGGATCGTCGCTCTATGCGATTTACTACACCACGAACAATGACTATCTCTCGCAAAGCATCGACCAGGCAACGGGACAACTCTCGTTCCTGAATGACTTGGCGGGAGGGCCCGACCACAACGTGCCGTTGAGTTTTATCGGGAACAACCAGTTCGCGTATGCGTCGAGTTGCTACCACTTTGGGCCCGAAATCTTCGGAGTGCAGCGAGCCAGCGATGGAACTTTATCGTATCTCAGCCTCAATCCGCCGTTTCCGGCTGAGAAGTCTGGAGGATTCTATTGCCCGTGGGCGGCCGCAGCCGATCCGACGAATCACCTGGCGATCGCGTTGACTCCCTTCACCTCGAACTGGGGCAGTGATGGATCGACGCAGCTCGCAGTTTACACGGCGGACAGCTCCGGAAACCTGACGACCACGAGCACCTATCAGAACATGCCGTCCGTGCTAACGCAGGGTGCTCAAACCTACTGGATGTCACCTTCGGGCAAGTATCTGGCGGTGGGAGGGGCCGGATTGCAAATCTTCCATTTCAACGGTGCGAACCCGATCACGAAGTTTACGGGCCTGTTAACGACGGATACGATCGATAAGGTTTATTGGGACAAGGCCAATCACTTGTATGCCATCAGCCAGAGCGCTGGCAAGCTGTATGTATTCAGCGTGACCTCGACGGGGGTGACGCAGGCTCCGGGCTCGCCACACAAAATCAACAGCCCACAGAGTCTGATCGTACTGCCGAGGCCGTAGTTACATTTCGCCGCGAGAAGCCCCACTCCTCGTCAGCAGATACCAGACCAGGATGGGTCATTTTAATTCACGCGGGCGTCCCAAGTCGGAAGTTCGCCGCAGCAAATAGAGGAGACAAAGAAGTTTGTGGCAGCCGGACCTGTAAGCCGAATTCTGTCCGCCGGATTGCTCCGGCGGGACGGTCATTCCTATGGGCTAGGCATCGCTGCGTGGCTAGCGATCTACCCGAAGGCTGGACGCGCCGAGCCGGCACGTGTCCCGCCCCTTCCGCAAGTCCAGTCCCTGCGAAGTCATTCCGAATGCCGCTGTACCGCCAGCAATGAAGGCAAGAAATAAGGCGGGCCAGAAGGGTCCGCCTTTGCAGTTCTTCAAAATGCCAAGTCTTACTTTGGAAGCGTATATTCGCCTTCCACCTCGAAGGTAGCGCTGCCATCCGGTGCAGCTTTGCCTTTGTAAGTGCCGCTCCCTTTAATGCCCTTGAGCTTGCCCGTGCCGCCAGTGTAACTCCACTTACCGTCCGCGGTACCCTCTTTCACTAAAGCTGTATCCTGGAAGCGAACATAGGCTTTGTCGCCGTTGGCCATGTTGTCCACGTAATAGCCGTGCGTTGCCGCGCTGTTCCCGCGGATCTCTTGCGTGCCGCTAGTGACGCCGTCTTTAGTCTTTATTCCCGCGACTTCCATCGGCTTCGTCCAGGTGCATTTGGCCTGGCTAATGGCGAGGGAATGACCGGGATGGTCGGGGACTTCCACTGCCGCCTGGGTATCCGGTTTGCCGCACTGGGCGGTGCCGGAGATTTTGGTTTGTGCTTGGGCAAGTGTGACGAACAACAACACGCACAAGCCCGCCGCAACTGCTCTGGGGTGCATATCGGTGCCCTCCTTGGAAAAGTCGGCAAGAAGTATAGCACCCAGGGTTTAGGGTGCTGCGAGATGATTCGAAATTGTGGCAGCCGGACCTGTAAGCCGAATTCTGTCCGCCGGATTGCTCCGGCGGGACGGTCATTCCTCTGGGCCACGCATCGCTGCGAGGCTCTAGCGACCTACCCGAAGGTTGGACGCACCGAGCCGGCACGTGCCGCGACCGAAGCCGCGGCTCCCTTCCTATTTGGTCTTGCTCCGTGTGGGGTTTGCCCTGCCCGCGGCATTACTGCCGCGGCGGTGCGCTCTTACCGCACCTTTTCACCCTTACCCCGCCCATTCTCGAAAGAGCGCCCACCAATCGGGATACTCCTGCCAGAATGGGCGGGGCGGTATATTTTCTGTGGCACTTTCCATCGAGCGGACTTGAATCCGCCCTCCCGGACGTTATCCGGCACACCGCTCTGTGGAGTTCGGACTTTCCTCTCCCCGCGTCCGAGGACGCGGAAAGCGACCGTCCGGTCCAGCTGCCAACAGGATCATTATAGGGCATGCCGCCCACGCGAATGGATCCTATGATTGCCTTAGGGGAACCCGCCAGCGACGAAATCCGTATGACCTAAGAGTGGGAGTCTTCGGCTCAGCCGAGATTAAAGACGAGGGCGCGTAATGAAACGAACGGTGCGATGGCTTTGTGTCGTGTTCTTTTCCGCACTCTATGCGCAGGGCCAGGGCGCAGACTTGCCGCACCCCGATCGAGTCGACGACTATATCAAGCGTGAAATGGCTGCACGAAACGTGCCGGGCCTTGCCTTCGCGGTTATGGAAAATGGCAGGGTTATCCGAGAAGGCGCATACGGTTTGGCGAACGTGGAGACCGGCGCTCACGTCGGCATCGATAGTGTGTTCGAGCTGGCATCTGTAACCAAATCCATCACGGCTGTCTCGGTCATGATGCTGGTGGAGCAGAGAAAAATTGGACTCGACGATCCAGTTGACAAGTATCTGGCCGAGGTCCCAGCAGCTTGGCGTGAAATCACTGTTCGGGAACTGTTGAGCCATACATCGGGACTGCGGGAATACGGCTT
>Ga0307479_10002293_pt1 | contig 17377 bp, 24 predicted proteins | sample atmos_gasesECM4C_FD_203743 | JGI IMG/M metagenome (GOLD analysis project Ga0307479, IMG submission 203743) | Hardwood forest soil microbial communities from Morgan-Monroe State Forest, Indiana, United States - atmos_gasesECM4C_515 | ecosystem: Environmental > Terrestrial > Soil > Temperate... | reverse complement strand
CAGGGGATCATGGGGACGATGGCCGCTCCCGCCGCACCCACGGTAGCCACGCAGGGTGCGACGGGAGCGGCCACGTGGGGCTACAAGGTGGCGGCAGTCGGCCAGACAGGCGACACGATCCCGTCCACCCAGGGCCAGGCCACCAACGGCGTGACGCCGCTGACGGGGACCAACTTCCAGCTCATCACGCGTCCCGCGCTCCCCGCCCATGCGACCGGGTGGCGGGTGATCCGAACGGCGTCCGGAGGAACCCCGGTCGGGGTCAACGTGGACATCAGCGGCATCATCCCCGCGTCCACCACGACGTTCAGCGACACCGGGATCGCGGGCGTGGCGTACACCGCGGCGGTGGCCGCGCCGCCGGTCGACCTGGTGGTGTCCGGGCCCCCGGAGCTGTAGCGGATGGCGTACCAGGACTACCAGGTCACGACGGCAGGGGACAAGAGGGTGATGCACAACGGCCGCGTCGTCCACGCCGGTCGCCTGGTGGGTATGGACGCGGCCAAGCCGGAGACGGCCGCCGCCCTGGCCAGAGGGCTCATCACCGCAACGATCACCACCGCCACGCTGCATGACGCAACCGTGGCGGGCCCGTCGAGCGAGGGCTTCCAGACCTACCACGTGCAGGCCGGCATCCCCGTGACGATCAGGCACAACGGGGTCAACCTGGCCTCCGGCGCGGCGATCGTCCTGGACCCGCTGGACGAGCCGGCGGTCACGTTCCTCGCCAAGGGGTGGATCGCCTGACCCATGGCCGGGGAGGACCTCCGCGAGCTGCTGGCCACCCTGACCGCAGCGACCGGGGAGACCGCCGAGCAGGTCTACGCCCACTGGGCTGGGCTCACCATCAACGGCGGTGACGGCCTCGAAAACCTGGTGCGGCGCAAGCTAGTCGCTGGCGGCAAGAGCTCACAGCTGCGGGAGAGCCTGACGGCAACGCTGCGCGCGGGGGGAGCTGTCGGAGAGTCGCCCGAGGAGATGCTACTCAAGACCGCCCTTACCGGCTGGAGCTAATCCGAGGGGGGAGGGGCCAACAGGAGGGGGTCTCTCCTGTCGGCCCCGCGGTTCGACCTAGAAGAAGTAGGCCCCGTCCACGCCGCCGGTCTCGGCGTCCGAGAACACGAACTCGCCGGCCTGCTGCGCGGGCGCGACGTTGGCGTACGCGATGGCGGAGGCGGCGTCCGCGAAGTGGACGAAGTGCCACACCTTGACGCCCGCGGCGAGGCTGAGCGCCTCGCGCCTGGCCTGCTTCTCGTCGGTGGATGCCGGAGTGCTGGGAATCGTCATCAGAGCTCCTTCAGGTGAGTCGTGTGCGCGCCAACGCGCACCGGCTGAGGAGCGTCCGAATAACCGCAAGTTGCCCACGTCGCGACAGGTGGATCGGGCAAATCGGGGGCCCTGGCAGGTTTGGCGCCATGCCCGACCCGCTCGAGACCAGCCCGTAGGGGGTGCCATGGCCGACTTCACGACGGTGACCCTGGACTGCAACATCCAGTCCACCGCCACCCCCACGTTCCAGTCCCTCACCGCGTTCGCCCAGTCGGGTGCGCCTTCAACGGGGGTGGAGGTGCGCTGGTCCGGTACAGCCACCGGCCTCCGATCCACGGGTTCGGCGAGCTGGCCGGCGGACATCCGCCCTGCCTCGACGGGCATCGTGACGGCGACCTACGTCTTCACAGCCGATACGACCGGCTTCGGTTTCTACGGCGGCGCTGGCACCTCGGCCGACCCCGCCGCCTGGTCGAACAACTCGTACAAGTGGGCGAAGTGGCACTGGGACAACACCGGCACGTTCGCCAGCTCGCCCATCATCACCGCGTACGACACCTCGGGTGACACGACCGCGACGAGCGGCCTGTTGGGCGGTAGCACGGACACCTCGTCCAAGAGCTACCTCAAGGGGAACGCCTTCGGGTCCAACACCGCGACGATGTCGATCCCGGCCGCCGCTCCCACCAACGCCCCCGTGGTCACGGACGGCACGGCGGGCGCGCTCACCTTCGCCGGCGCCGCCGCCTGGCTGACCAACTACCAGGACCTCCGCGGCGACACCGACTACATCCAGCACGGCGCCACGCCGACCGCGGTGACCGCCCAGGACTGGTACCTGATCTTCGCGCTGTTCAACGGCCCGAACATGACGCCCTCGACGTACGTGTTCGACCTGGCCTTGAAATATACATGGACGTGACCTAGGTCCAAATATCCGGTAACATAAGTCGGATGGATGATGTCACTCTGGCGTACGCAGCAGGCTTTCTGGACGGCGAGGGCACGATCACGGCGAACTACCGCGTGTCCCCCAAGACCGCCACCCCAGCGTTGCATTACCGGGTCATGGTCTTCAACACGAACCGGGAGATCCTGGAGTGGTTCCGCGACACTTTCGGTGGACGCACTTCTCTCTACGGGTCTCCTCGGCACGAACACCACAAGCAGGTGTACTCGTGGTGGGTCAGTTCGCAGGAGGCCGCGAGCGTGCTGCGGCTGCTGCTCCCGTACCTCCGCATCAAGAGGCGGCAAGCGGAGTTGGTCCTACAAATGGCCGACCTGCGCTATGAGTACGTCAAGGGCAAGCGAGGTCGACAGGTGACCCCGGCGATCCTCGAAGCACGCCGCGGACTGGTGGAGGAGATCGTACGCCTGAACCACCGCGGCGCACTCCCTGTCGAACTGTCTGCAACGAACGGTGTGGCGGCCAGCTTTTCGAGGCTAAAGGAGTGAGCGAATGTGCCAGGTCAACGGCTGCGGCCGCTTCGGACTACCTGACCCCCAGCGTCGCGTGACCATCCCGGGCCACGTCGATGCGGACGTCGAGCTGTGTGTCGAGCACGACGCCCACTACCAGGCCGAGGGCTACCTGAGCGGCCTCATGGTGTCCGACAAGCCCTGGCCCGAGTACGTCGCCGAGTTCCACGGGATCGCTCGCGTGTGAGCGCCCTCGGCCTCTTCGTGCGAGCCACCGGCCGCTCCTGGTGGCAGGCTCGCTACCGCGACGGGGCCATCGTCTCCGAGTGGGGAACGCTTCCCGGTATCAGCGCCAGGGTCCTGCTCCCGGGGCCGATGCGCGACAGCGGCTGGAGGTCGCGCTGGGAGGAGACGACCAAGGACGGGATGGTGGGCCTTCGCCTCCTCTGCCCCAACGGTGAGGTGGGTGAACTGGAGGCGTCGCGCGACCACGCGCTATTCCAGTTCAAGGTCGGGGTGGCCTCGGTCACCCAGGGCCACTCGATCAGTGCCCACGTGATCGGGGCGATCGATGACGACGACGGCGCCTGCAGCTGCTACGCGTGGGAGCCGCCTGGTCGCCTCGTCCGGTTCAGCGACAACGCGCACTGGTTCACCTACCAGAAGGTGGGCCCGCTGGGCATCGAGAACCTGGGGCTGAAGGTCTGACGTGAGCAGCACAATCGGGACCGCCGGCGCCGCCAGCGGCTGCCTGGGTAGCGCACGCAACGTGTTCTGGGGCGCCAACACCTCGCTCTGGTGGGCCTTCGGACTCACGGCAACCCTGACACTCGGCTCCTGGTCCTCCCCCGATGGTGTCACCTGGACGGCGAGGGCGACGCACGTCATCGGCTTCACCACGGCCAGCGAGGGACGCGACCTGATGGTCGCCTACAAGTCGATCGGCGGCATCGATACCGTCTGGCTCCAGCTCGTGAACAACGCACCGGCCGGCGGCTCCAACGCGGTCAGTGCACTGCGGGCGACGATCAGCGGGACTACGGTGACCTACCACACGACCGACACAGCGGTCGGCAGCACCTCGACCGCTATGACCGCGCCGACGTACAGCTCGGGCGGTCTGGAACTCGACAGCAATAACCGTGTCTACCTCACCAACGGTATGCTGGACACCAACCAGGACACGTCCTGGACGCGTAGCACCGCCGATCCCGGCACCGCAGAACAGGCTACGGCGCCGACCTGGGCCACCGAGGCGGTGATCGACAACTCCCAGGCTCAGGTGGTCAAATCCGGGTACCTGTTCCCCACTGCCACCGCAGGGAACATGGCGCTGGTCGCCGACAACGCCTCGGCCGCCAGCACATGGACCGGCCTCAGCTTCTACACCTACAACGGCACCACCTGGTCGGGGACCGGCGGTAACACATCGGTGACCGGCGCTGTCACGGCGGTCGACAAGAACGACTGGGGGTGCGTCGCGCGGACCACCTCGGATGTGCACGTGGTCTACCGCTCGAGCACCGGCTCCTGGGTCCATCGGCGCTGGAACGGGACCAGTTGGGGCGCCGGCCAGACCATCCCGGCCTTCGCGACCACGAGCGGGACCGGCGTGGCGCTCTGCTCGGACGGCACCAACGTCTGGCTGATCGCGATCGGGTCGGACGCGGCCAACACGGTCAAGTACATCAAGTGGGCGAGCGCTGGCGCGGCTTGGGACGCGGCTTGGACGACGCTCGAATCCACGACCCAGACGCGGACGTTCGTCTCCTGCCCTCGCGATACCGGGAACAGTCAGATCGTGGCCCTGTGGCACGAGGGCACCAGCCTAGTGTCTGGCGTCATCTCGCTCGCCGCTGCTGCCACACCGCCGCCGGCCCCGTTGCTGCAGGCCCGCCAGGCCGCGGCCCGGGCCGCACTCTGGTAGGAGGTCGCAGTGGAGCCTCGAAAGTACACCGTCTCGTCGGGCCTCACCAGCCTGGCGGCATCGACCACGCGAGTCGCCGTGCAGGTTGCGACCCCGTCAACCGGGACCAACACCCTCATCGGTGGCGACGTTACATTCGACTCGACCGCCACGGGATCGGGTGCGATCGCGGTCAAGGTGCAGATCGTCCGCACCACCGGCGCCTCCTCCGGCGGTGCCACGGCGACGCCGGCGCCGTGGAAGAAGAGTCAGATCGCGAGCACGACCACCGCGCGGATCAACGACACCACCGATGGGTCCGCGCCATCGGTGGTGTGGGAGTGGCTGATCTCCCCCACGGCCGGCGTGCTCTACCAGCTCCCGCTGGGCCGCGACATCGACATGGAGGCGAGCGACTTCCTCGAACTGCGCCTCGTCTCGCAGTCCGGCCTCACGACCTGCGACTACAGCGCCCAGCTCCACTTCTCGGAGTAGCCGGCGGCCATGACCGCCACGATCGTCGCCTCCTCCGTGCTGGGAGCGGTCAAGGGGGCCTCTGGCGGCATCGCCCAGGGGCACCTGGTCTACGCCGCCAACACCGGGCGGTGGTGGTTCTTCACGTACAAGGGCAAGGTCGATTCGGGCACCGCGACCAGCGGGTCGAAGTCGCAACTCGCCGACACGACCAAGACGTGGACCGCAAGCCAGTACTTCGGCTACGCCTGCATCATCACCGGGGGTACCGGGGCTGGTCAGGCGTTCACGATCGGCGCCAACACGTCCACCACCCTCCCAGTCGTGGACAACGGTGCCACGGGGAGCTGGCTCGGCACAGCGCTGGCCGCGGGCTCCACCTACGAGATCATCGAGGCCACGCGCGTCCGCGCGTACGTGTCGAGCGGCGCCGACCTGACGACCGCCACATGGAGCGAGGCGACCGGCTCCCCCTCCCCGTCGATCGCCGACGGCACCTCGCTGGGCCTCGGCATCAACCTGGCCGGCGGAAAGAACAACCCCGGCGGCTACGGCGAGTTCCCGGTGGACGGCCGGCTCCTCGCGGTCGGGTACGCCAGCATCTCCGGGGTGGACGTCGTCCATCTGCTGACTCAGCAGGACAGCCACTACATCCACACGACGCTGCGAGCCCGGCTGACGGCCGCGACGACGGTGACGTGGGACGCCAACGTCCACAGCGGCGGCGGCGGATCCGGCTGGAACGACACCGCACCCGGGGTAGAGGACGCGCCGGACTTCCCGCAGGCGCTGAGCATGGCGATCAGCTCGACCAACCGCTGGTGGTGGGTCAACGAGGAGAACTTCCAGCCGGTCAGCGGCTACGCCTCAGGCGTGGTAGACACCGGCGCAGCTAACCAGGACCCGAGCTGGGCCGGCAACGCCGGCGGGAGCAAGCCGACCAGCTTCGACAACGCCGTCACCGGCGCCCCCTGGCAGTCGGCGGTCGTCCCGCTGGCCAGCGGCTTCATGCTCGCGGTGTACTGCTTCGGCGACGAGAACAGCAGCACGCCGAGCGGGGGAAACACGTACAACGCTGGCCTGCGCTTCGCCGAGTCGGCATCGGCCACGCAGTGGCCCACCTCAACCTCCGCCGGTGCCGCGGTACCCAACCTCAGCAGCACACACAACCACCCCAACGACTGGGGCATCTGCCACCTCTCGGACACGGACATCCACGTGGTGCGGCGCGACGGCGCGACCACCCTCGAGCACGTCCGCTACTCGGGCCACGGCGGGAGCTGGGGCGCCAAGGTCACGCTTCCGACCACCGGTCTCACCGGACACCAGGCGGGTAGCGGCGTCCCGCTCGTGAGCGACGGCACGTCGGTCTGGGCGTTCGTCCTCGACACCGACGCCAACCACTCGATCCGCTACCTGAAGTGGACGTCGGGAGGCGGCTGGGCGAGCTCCTGGTCCACGCTCAGCACGAGCACCGAGGTCAAGGACTTCCTCACCGCGACCTACGGCAACTCCATGATCGGAGTGGCCTGGACCGCGGGCAGCGGCCAACCGTACGCGGTCAACGTCGCTGGCCTCTCGCTCTCCACCCCGGGTTGGCGCAACGCCCAGGGCAGGTACCGGATCGCGCTCCCCACCACGGGGTGGCGCAACGTCGGCGGCCGGTACGCGCTCTCGATCCCCCCCAGCACACAGCCCTGGCACGCCCCCCGGCCGCTGAGCGGAGGGACGATGTAGATGGCGCGCTTCGGCCGAGGCCAGCCCAAGCGGCCGGCGCTGCTCAACGCGATCCTGCTCGTCGCCGGCGCCGCGTGGCGCAACGTCGGGGCCCGCTATCCCATCGTCGCGCGGAGCTGGCGCAACGTCCAGGGCCGCTACCGGCTGACGGTGTCCGCATGGCGCAACGCGCAGGCTCGCTATCCACTGGTTGCGCGGACCTGGCGCAACGCTCAGGCGCGCTACCAACTCGCCGTCCGGGGTCTGCGGAACGCCCAGGCCCGCTACCCCCTGGTCGCGCGCTCGTTCCGCAACGCTCAGGCGCGGTACGTCCAGGTGGTCAGGAGCTGGCGCAACGCGCAGGCACGATACGCGCTCGTGGTCGGCGCGTGGCGCCAAGTCCAGGCCCGGTACTCGGTCGTCGCGCGCGGCTGGCGCAACGCTCAGGGCCGCTATGTGCTGGCCGTCCGTGGTCTTCGGAACGCCCAGGTCCGGTACGCGGTCACCGCCAGAGCCTGGCGCCAGGTTCAAGCGCGCTACCCCATCGTCGCTCGCGCGTTCCGCAACGCCCAGGCCCGGTACCGGCTCGTGGCCTCGAGCTGGCGCAACGCGGCGGGTCGCTACGTCGCGGTGGCGCGCGGCCTCCGCAACGCGCAGGGTCGCTACCGCCTCGCGGTGGTGGCGTGGCGCCAGGTGCAGGCCCGGTACCGCGTGGTGGTCAGCGCGTGGCGGAACGCTCAGGCCCGCTACCGGATGGCCGCCCCGAGCTGGCGGAACGTGGAGGGCCGGTACGCGATCGTGGCCAGGGCCTGGAAGCAGGTCCAGGCACGGTATGCGGTGGTGGCCGGGGGTTGGCGCAACGCGCGGTCCAGGTACGTCCTCAACGTGCGGGGGTGGCGCAACCTCCAAGCGCGCTACGCGCTCGTCGTCGGCGCTTGGAGGCAAGCGCAGGGCCGCTACCGGCTGGTCGCGCGCGGCTGGCGCAACGCCGCCGCACGCTACGCGCTCACGGTCCCCGGAGCGGCGTGGCGCAACGCCCAGGCGCGCTACCGGATGGTCGCCCGCAGTTGGCGCCAGGTCCAGGCCCGATACCCGCTCGTCGCCCGCGCCCTGCGCAACGCACAGGCCCGATACCCGCTCATCGTCAGGGCTTGGCGCAGTGCTCAGGCGCGCTACGCGATCGTCGTCCGCGCGCTGCGCAACGTACAGGGCCGCTACCGGGTGGTCGTGGCGACCTGGCGGAACAGCCAGGGTCGCTACGGGGTTGTGGCCAGGGCCTTCCGTCAGGTACAAGCCAGGTACCACCTCGTCGGCGCCGCCTGGAGGAACATCCAGCTCCGGTACCGCGTCGTCGCGACGGGCTGGCGCAACGCACAGGCCCGCTACCGCGTCACCGCACCCGGCGCCGCGTGGCGCCAGGTCCAGGCCCGGTACGTACTGGTGGTACGTACCCTCCGCAACGCGCAGGGTCGCTACCGCCTGGCGGCTGCGGCCTGGCGCCAGGTGCAGGCGCGCTACCGGATGGTCGCCGGCTCGTGGCGGAACGCTGAGGCCCGCTACCGGCTGACGGTGCCTGCGTGGCGAAACGCACGGGGCCGGTACCCGATCGTCGCCAGGGCCTGGCGCCAGGTGCAGGGGCGGTACGCGCTGGTGGTGCGTGGGCTCCGCAACGCCCAGGTCAGGTACTCCCTCGTCGCGCGGCGGTGGCGGCAGGCGCAGGGTCGCTACGCCGTGGCCGTCAGCTCCTGGCGGCAGGCGCAGGCCCGGTACGTGGTGACGGCCCACGTCGCCTGGCGCAACTCCCGGCTCCGCTACTCCCTCGTCGCGACGGGAGCCCGTAACACGCAGGCGCGCTATCACTTCGCCGCCGGCGGCACGTCGGATCGGCGGGAGATCGAGTTCCGATTCCGTGATGGGCTGCTGGCCTGGGTCTTCAGGCGGTAGCCGGATCGGGCAATTCGCGGTGCCGACCAGCATGGCGCACCATGTACGGCCCGGTCACCCAGGGCGAGGACTTCGACTTCACGGGGCAGATGCTCGACGACTCCGGAGCGCCACTTCCGGCGATCGCCAGTGCGTTCCTCGTGTTCGCGCCGATCCTCGCGGAACCGGCGGCGAACCACCGCTTCGTGGCCACCGGCGCCGTAGTCGTCAACAACGTCGCCACCGCGGCGTATACGTACTACCCCAGCCCAGGCGATAAAGCGAGCCTGCTGGCGGGTGACTGGCTCGTCCAGGCCACCGTCACCCTCGCGGGCGGGCAGGTGAGGTACTCGACTCCCGCCCCCCTGCGGGTCAACCTCCCGCTGTAGGAGGAACCAGGGGTGCCCGCCGGCACCCCTGGGGCATGGAAACGTTGGCGGACGCTCCGTCCGCGACCATAGCAAGGGGTGGCGGGACAGGGCAACTTGCAGGCTGGACGACCGTTGGGCCATGCCGGACCTGCTGGCGTCGTTCTCCTACCCGGTCCTGACAAGCTCCGCCACCTTCACGGTTGGCGCGTACCCGTACGCGACGGGCTACGCCCAGCTCAGCGACGTGACTGCGCGGGTGAGCGCGGGGACCTGGGACCCCGGGAACGACCCCAGCGCCTCGCCGACCGCAGCGATGGTCAACACCTGGCTGATGGACGCCACGGCCAACATCGACGCGGCGCTGGCAACGCGCGGGTACTGGGTGCCGCTGCAGCCCCTACCGGACTTCCTGCCCCCGAGCGGGATGACGCTCCTCAACGGGATCGGCGTCCAGGCGTGGCTGATGCTGCGCTCGATCGCGGCGGCGTTCGCCACCCACTACGTGGAGGCGGCGAGGCACGGCTCGGTCGGGCAGGCCAACGAGGACCCCAACGCGGCCCACTGGATGGAGATATACGACGACTTCGTGACTCGCCTCGAGTCGTCCGCCGACGACCTCATGGTGTTCGGCGTCGGCGGGCCGTTCCCGCCCGACCCCAACGCCGCGAACGCCGCGGACAGCGGATCCCTGGGGCCGATCACGGCGACCCCCTGGCTACAGCAGGGCCCGCTGTTCTCGAAGTGGGAGAACCTGGGGTCGGGCTGGGAGGACACCAGTCCTGCGACGGCGCCCAGCGGCCCACCTTTCTCGGAGTGACGATGGCAGTACGACACCACCTGAAGCACGGAGTGGGGCACCGAGCTCACCATCGGCGCACGCTCACCCACCACCACCTCAGCGCGGAGGCGCGGGCGCATATCGCGGCGGCGCTGCGGGGCAAGAAGCACAAGACCGTCCGGCATCGCCACAAGAAGGCGTAGCCGGAGTGGGCGTCTACGACGTCCACATCGTGGGCCTCCGCGATCTCCTGGGGCGATTCGCGTCGATGCGCAACGAGGGCCTGGTGGCGATCCAGCTCGAAGAGGCCGAGGCGCTCGCGTCCGTGATCGAGGACGTCTACCGGCGCCATGCCCCTCGTTCACAGAAGGGACACGCCCACTTCGCCGACACGCTCCATGCGGAGGCTGAGGCGACCGACGCGGGGTTCTCCCTCGAGCTAACCACCGACGACCCCGAGCTGCGTGAGTGGCTGGCCGAGGGCACCGGCATCTACGCGGGCCACGGGCGGATCACCTCCCATAGCGGTGGCCCGATGGGGCCGATCTTCGACTGGGCACCGGGCGGATCCGGACCGCTGTGGTTCTACTCCATCAGGGGTATGCCCGCCAACCCGTGGGAGGCCACGGCGCGCGACGAGGTGGAGCCGCTGGTCGAGGACATGGGCGGCCGGATCGGCGTGCGCGTGGTCGCCGGGCTGTCCGGGGGAGCGTAGGTGCCCCAGCAGCCGCCGCAGAGCGGGACCCTGGAGCAGGTCCTGCGGTGCCTGCGGCTGCTGGCACTCAGCGAGGCGTTCAGGCTGGAGATGGACGTGGTCTGCAACTACATGGGCAACCAGGCGTTCCAGCCGGCCAACTTCGTGGACGCCAACGGTGGGCGCTTCTCGTTGGGCACGCTCGACGACGTTCAGTTCGGCGACCCCAACTCCTGGGTGCCGAAGGCGTTCAAGCAGGTGCAGATCACCCAGCAACTGCGCCCGGTACCGCCCTACCCCCACCTGGAGCTGCTGGGGGCACCGGGCAGGATGCAGCAGACGGCGACCTCGGCGGTGTTCGAGGTGGACACCGGCGAGGTCGCAGGCTTCATCTACGTGATCGACGTGGTGGCGGTCGCCGACGGTGACCGGCCGACGATCGCCGCGCGTCGTGCGATGGCGCTCAGCACCGGCTTCTCGCGGCTCGTGCGGCGCAACGAGCATCTCGGCGGGCTGGTGCAGTTGATCGCGTCCGACGGTCCGCAGGCGCCGGGTGGCGAGGTCGAGCGCGGAAAGGGGGGCTTGGTCAGCGGGGTAGCGCAGCGCTACCGCGTGGAGGTGCTCGACTCAATCTTCTGAAACGGGCCGCCTAACCCCCTGGTTAGGCGGCCCGGCATCGTCTGCCCACGGAGGCAAACGACCCGTCAATCACATGGGGACTCTACACCAGATACCCTTGCAGGGGCATGGGCAACCTGACGAACAACTTGCGTCGCAGCGGGCAGTCGCCTCCGGATCGGCTGACGGAGATCGCCAACCGTGTTCTCGAGGAGATCGTGGACGGGCTGGGCGACGAGGCGGATGGCCTACGGATCGTCGTGATGACGTCCAGGGACGAGGCCGGCGGGATGGTGGCGTACGGCTACGGCGATTCGACCGCAGAGGCGATGCTCGACATGCTCTCCCACGTCGATGCGGGGCTTACCGCAGATGGTTGGGCCTGTCGCATCGAGATCGAGGCTCCACCGGGGGCCAGGTTGCCGCCCGGCTTTCGCTGGGTGGAACCGAGCGGGCCAGGTCCCGCGCCGCCGATCAATTAGGGCGTCTGCTCGTCATTTCGCCGTCCTGGATCGTCGGGAAGAGGCGAGGGGGGATTTAGGGAGGGCCGGCACGGACACCGACCCTCCCTCGGCTGGCGGACGGGCGCCGCTGCCCCGAGCCAAGCCTCTACTGCGCGGGGCAGCGTACCAGGCTGGGCAACTCCCGGGCAAACTCCATGCTGGGGCCCACCGATGGCGTCGATTCGCACCTCCCCCGGTGGCCCGCTGCTCCGTTCGCGCACCCGGCCGCTCAACGTCACCCGGAACGACTGCTACCAGGTCGTGATGCGCTCGCTCGCCCACCGTCAGGGCCAGTGGGAGGCGATCTCAAGGTGCGGCTTCGTCGTCGTGTCCCCCTCCTACCTGGAGGCGTGCAACCTGGTCTGGATGGTAGGCGCGCGGCACTTCCCGAGGCCAGCTGAGCTCATCCACAACGACGACCACGACGAGGAGCGGTACCTGGGCTGGTTGCTCCGCAACTACTTCCGGATTGAGCCGCTGGAGTCCTGCCGGGTGGGAACGTTCGACGAGCGCGGGGTCTGCCGACGACCACCGCAGATGTTGCTGTGGGCGTTTCTCCGTGGCTGGTACCCCGACGCGGAGGACCTCCTGGAGACGGCGACGCTCGCGGCCGACGTGATCGCGCCCGCGCTGCGCCACCGCTGGGGTAACCGGTGAGGAAGCGGCTGAAGCGCAAGCGGCGGTGCTGTGGGCTCTGCAAACCGCACAAGCGAGGGAGTGAGAACCGGTGGCGGCCTCGCGAACGGATGCTCCTCCGCGAGTTCGAGCGCCTGCGCCGCGACTAACCGAGGTCTCGCCAGGCGCGGCCGAGGAGGAGCGAGACGCCGAACGACCCGCTCGCGATGACGAGCACGGCCACCATCATCGCGAGCCCGTACCAGTCGCGGAGGAACGCCAGGAGGGCCATGGTCACGACGTACGCGCCCATGAAGGTGAGCGTCGCCGAGATGATCGCCTTGTCGATGGCGGTCATGCGCTCGACCAGGCGGTGCTCTCTGAGTCCCATGGCGGGAGCGTAGCAGCGCCCACGCGGCCACCGCGAATCCTCGTTGCCACGATCCTCAACGAGGACCTGTGGCACTGGGTGCCGGCGTGGGAGCAGGCGCTCGCCAACCAGCACTGCTCGTCTCTGTGGGACGTGGCGCTGATCGACGGGACCGACCGGCCCTCGCCGGGCTACCTCGATCGCCTGCGGGAGTGGACGCGCGGCCAGCCCTTCGGCCCTCGGCACCGGATCCGGCTGCTGCGCTTCGGGCTCGACGCTGAGGGCCAGGTGTTCGCTCACCCGGGCTACAAGCTGGCGTACGCACGTCGGCTTTTGTGGGGCAAGTTCGCGGGCTGGCGAAGTTACGACCACCTGATGTCGCTGGGACTCGACGTAGCGATTCCGCCCCTCGCCCTGGAGCGCCTCCACGAGGCCGACCGGGCCTGGGCGGTGGCGATGCTCGACGTGATCCGTCCGCTGCGGCTCTCGCTCCTGAGCGGGGAACTGGTGCGTCAGGTGCCATTCGACGTGGCGTTGGAGGCCGACCTGGAGTACGCCCGCGCCTGCGCGGCACAGGGGGTCTACCCGGCGCTCGTCCCCGTCACCTGAGCGCGTAGGAGGACCAACTCGTGGCCGTCAATGCCCTGAAGATCAGGCTGGGCGCCCCTGACTCCATGATCCTGTTCTCGGGGTTCAGCAACCAGACTGACCTGGGCTCCAGCACGGGCGGCGTCGAGATCAACTACAACCCGACTGTCCTCGCGGTGGAGATCGATCAGTCGATCCTGCCCGTGGCGTCGTATCGCACCAAGGAAGACCTGAGCTTCGACGTTGCGCTCGCCGAGATCCAGATGAACCGCGTCGCGCTGGCGTTCGGGTCGGCGAGCCAAACCGCCAGCGGCATCATCACCACCGCGTCCGGCACCCTCGCGGCGCCCGCCGCGCCGGTCCCCACCGTGGTCGGCACCCCGGCCAGCACTACCTACACGTACACGTGGGTTGCGTGGTCGTCTGGCGGGGATTCCATCCCCAGCACGGCGGGCACGGTCGCTACCGGACCCGTGACGCTCAGCACCACCAACTACATCTCGATCGCCGCGCCCGCGACCGTCACCGGTGCCGTGGGCTTCAAGCTCATCCGCACCGTGGGGGGGACCAGCCAGGGCCTCATCCAGACCTTCTACGGCACCCCCACCGCGGCGTTCCTGGACACCGGGATCGCCGCCACCGCGTACACGCCGATCGCGGTCGCCCCCACCTACCCCAACAGCGACCAGACCTACGTGGGCGGGAGCCTGTTCGTCCCCAACGGCCCATTCGACTTCTCGATTCCGAAGAACGACGGGACCACGAACCACCTCCGCGGGCACTTCAACAAGGTGTACTCCGCGAAGAGCACCAAGATCGACAGCTCGCGCACGAAGATCAGCGAACTCAACAAGGTCTCCCTGATGTGCCTCGCCGACCTCACGCAGGTCGTCGGACGCCAGGGCGGGTATATCACAGAGGAATATGCCCTGCTGCCTCTCGCGCTCGTGGCCGGCGGCACGGCGATGCACCAGCCGGTGGCGGCTCTCGTAGGCGCGCTGGGCGCCATCGCTTTCGGCGCATACCGGCTCTGGCGTAGTCGCCGCTCGGCGGCTCGGTAGCAACGCGCGGGAGGCGCGATCAGGAGCGAAGTGTAGAGGCACGCCCTCCCCACCCCAAGGAGCCTCTGGCCGGTCGGCCGGGGGCTTCTTCCGCGTGTGGGCAACAACCCGCGCTTGCGAGCGTCCTCCCCCGACGGGCCTGGGCATCAAGGGCCTCGAATCCACCCCCCGAGGAGGACGACATTGGTCGAGGGCAAGAATCGACCGGGCAAGAACCGGACGCCGAAGGATGACCTGGCGGCGGCCGCCGCGATTCCGCTCGAGCAGCTCGCTGCGCCCGTGGTGACGGTGGACGGCCAGGCCTGCTACGCGGGCAAGCTGTCGATCAACCAGATCATCGCCGCAGCGAAGCTGCTGGTGGAGACCGCGGCGAAGCTCAGCGAGGAGAGCCGCAAGACGCTTCGCGCCGCCGCGACGACGGCCGCGGCCCCGGGAGCCAGCCAGGAGGACACGCTGGGCAACCTCGCGCTGGGGCTGGCCGTGCTCGACGAGGAGGTCGTCGGCCGGCTGTTCTCCATTGTCGTCCGCCAGCCGCCCGCCTGGTGTAGCGAGCACATCGGGATCGGCGATCTCGCGCGCATCGTGGACTCGCTCCTCGACAACAACGAGATCGACACGGTGCGAGCGGTTTTTTTTCGCCAGAGCAAGCGCTTCGCGGCATCGCTGAACTCGACGCCGCGATGATCGTGCTCGAGGCGCACGGCATCGATCCCGGGTACGTGCGCGGGCAGTCCATGGAGCGCCTTAACGAGCTACTCCACGCGATCGCGAAGCTCAAGCGCCGCAACCTCGCCGACGTCCTCGTCGTGCACACGCTCGCCGCCGCCGCCGGCGCCGGGTCCGAGGAGGCGGTGGATTCGATCGAGGAGCTGATGGCGCAGCTGGCCCCAGACGAGGGGTCGATCGCGCACCTCACCAACCCCGACGCCCAGACCGACTGGGACGCCCTCCGTCAGTTCGCCGGCGACCCCGAGCAGCGGTCGGTCGCCGTCCAGCGCGTGAAGAAGGAGCCCACCCCATGAGCGCTTCCACCCCGTCCCCCCAGGACCCCGCCAGCGGCGCCCAGGCGTCCGGAGCGGCGCCCAGCGCGTCCACCCCTCCCAGTACCAGCGGAACCTCATCCGGTCACCCGGGCGTCAGCACGGGCGACACGGCGCAGCAGGTCACGGCCGTCTACCGGGGCCCGGCGGACACCTGCGTCCTCCAGGACGGCACCAACGCGCCTCGCAACGTCCTGATCCGCATCGAGCGCGCGATCCTGCACGCCGCCTGGAACGCGGGCCACCACCTGGACGAAGTCACCGGCCACTGAGCGAGGGCTGATCCCCCATGGCCATCGGTGTCGCCAACCTGCTCCTTGTCCTCTCGGGCGAGAGCGCCGGCGCCACCGCGGCCATCGGGGAAACCAACGCAGCGCTGGGCGAGCTCGACGCCAGCGCCTCCGCCTCGGAGGGGATCCTCAGCGGGCTGGGCGACATCTTCCTGACCGCCGCCAAGGTCCTCACCGCCCTGGGCCTGGTGACGGCGGTCGTCAGCGGCAAGATGGCCGCCGACTTCCAGCAGGGGACGACGCGGCTCATCACGAACGCGGGCGAGACCCGCGACAGCGTCGATAACGTCATCATCCCGGCGCTGCTCAACCTGGCGACCCAGACCGGGTACGCGACATCCCAGCTCATCGAGGGCTTCCGCCAGGTCTCCTCGGCGGGCTTCAAGTCGGCCGACGGGGTGAAGGTGCTCGCAGCGGCGACGATGGGCGCCCGCGCCGAGCAGGCCGACCTGGGGACGGTCCTCAACGTCGTCACATCGATCCTCAACGCCTACAACCTGCCCGCCGAGCAGGCCGGGCACGTCACCAACGTCCTGATCGCGGCGATGCAGTCCGGCAAGCTCACGCTGCAGGACCTCTCTGCCTCGCTGGGCACCGTCATCCCGGCGGCCGCGAACGCGAACGTCTCGCTCGAAGAGGTGACGTCGGCCATGGCGACCATGGCCAACGAGGGAATCAAGCCCGCGCAGGCGAGCACCTATCTGCGCTTCACCCTCCTCTCGCTCGAGCAGGCGACGCCGAAGACGACCAAGGCGCTGGCGGACGTCGGGCTGACGGCCGACGAGGTACGCAACACGCTCGTCCACCAGGGCCTGATCGCGGCGATCACGCTCCTCGAGCAGCACGTCGGCGAGAAGTACCCGGCGGCCGGGGTGGCGTTCGCCGCGGAGATGGCCAAGGTCACGGCTGGGACCGAGGACATGGACACGGCGATCGCCCACCTGACGGCCAGCTCGCCGGACGCGACGGGCGCGCTGATGAACATCGTGGGCGGGATCCGCGGCGCGCAGGGCGTGCTGGCGCTCGGCGGGGCCCACCTCGAGGGCTACGCCAAGATGGCCGCCCACGTCGCCAAGGAGGCCAAGGACGCCGGCTCCTCGATCATCGGCTGGGACCAGATCCAGGGCAACTTCAACTTCCAGCTGAGCCGTGCCCGCGAGGTGATCGAGGTCACCGGCATCAAGCTCGGCCAGGTCCTCCTCCCCTACATCACCTCGGCGGCCGAGCAGTTCAGCAACGCCGCTCCGATGATCTCGGCATTCGCGGACCGGCTGGGCACCGTCTTCAGCGTCGTGGCGGCCTCGATCGCCTCCTTCAGCCACGGGGCGATCTCGCAGGGCACGTTCAACATCCTGTGGCGGATCCTGGGCGTGGACCCGTCCACCGCCGCCGCGATCTCGGACACGATCCAGACCGTCTTCCAGGACATCCAGAAGGCGGCCATCCAGCTGGCCCCCTCCCTCGAGCAGATGGCCTCGGCGGGTGCTCAGGTGCTCCCCCAGGTCGCTCAGATCGCCTACGACCTCTCCCAGCTCCTGGGCCCGGCGCTCCAGTTCATCATCGACAACGGCAACACCCTGAAGCCGATCCTGATCGCCCTCGCGGCCGGGTTCGCGCTCATCAAGGCCGTCGAGTTGGGCCTGGCGATCCAAGCGTGGGCCGTCCAGTTTGCCGCGGTCGCCACCAACATCGGCAAGCTCCCCGCGCTCATGTCCGCGGTAGGCGTCAGCTCCGGAATGCAG
>Ga0307479_10002292_pt1 | contig 17377 bp, 18 predicted proteins | sample atmos_gasesECM4C_FD_203743 | JGI IMG/M metagenome (GOLD analysis project Ga0307479, IMG submission 203743) | Hardwood forest soil microbial communities from Morgan-Monroe State Forest, Indiana, United States - atmos_gasesECM4C_515 | ecosystem: Environmental > Terrestrial > Soil > Temperate... | reverse complement strand
TCAGAATGGCTGCGTGCTCGATCGAATCCACCAGGATCGGCAGCGCGCGGTTTTCCGGCCGTCCTTTGACGCGATAGATCTCTTCCACGGCCGCCAAATTGAAAGGATCGGCGGCCAACCCGTAGAACGTGTCTGTGGGCACAGCGACCACCTTGCCGCGCTTGATGAAGTCCGCGGCATAACGAATGGCGGTGCTGTCTGGGGCTCCCGCTGAAACTTTCAGCAGCTCAGCCGGCAAGTTGTGTGTGCCTCTGCAGTCTCGGAATCTCCGAAGCGCCTGCTTCTGAGTAATTCAGCAAAGTATCATAGCGCCGCGATTTCCAGCAACACTGCGCACCTTCCGGATGGCGGCGTGCGCCTATTCTTGCACTGCTCCTGGTTGTTCGGTCGACTTGTTTGAGGGATGAGGCAGCAGCGGATCTACGTATCGCTCTTTGGAGGGGGTTTTCCAACTCACCTTTCGACGACGGTTCCACGCGTGCAGAATTCGATGCGCCACCGCCGGAGAAGCAAATTCGGCGCCCGCGACAAAGCGCATAAGCGGGCCGAAGCTCCATGCTGCGGGAGCCCCCACAAAATGCATCCCCGGCAAGGAGGTCTCAAATCCTTGGTCGAGCACCGGAAAGCCGCCAACGCGCTCGATCTTCGCCAGAACTTGCGCCGATAGAAACGGATAACATTCGATGTCGACTCGGTATCCGGTTCCCAAAAGCACATGATCAAACACACGCTCGGATCCGTCGTCCAATCGAACGCGCACTCGTTCCCCTTCCGGACGGGCCGAAACGACAAATCTTCCCGTATGAATCCGTACATTCGCCGTGCGCGCCCTTACCCAGCATGAGGCCGCGGGACGAATCGCGCGTGTTCCCCACAAATCTTGAGTCGTGCGGGGCAACCGGCGATATAGATTCGGCCTTTGCACCAGGAGGCTGATTCCTGGTGGACCAACGTCAGCGGGCCCATAGAACATCCAGGCGACCATTTCCCCGTGCATCCAACGATGCTTGATCCCCAACCAGCGCACGACGGGCTCGCGCACCAGAACCTCAGCACAAGCCCCGCCCTCATCCAGTAGGACGGCTGATTCAAGAGCGCTTTGTCCGCCCCCGATCACCAGGACTTCTTTATCGCGAAATTTGCTAAGGTCGTTGTGGTGCGATGTGTGCGATACCGAGCAGGAAGGCAAGCCAGCGAATGTCTCTGGTACGTGAGCGAAAGGAGCGATGCCCGCCGCAACAACGACTCTCCCTGCTTCTAGAGATTCCCCATCTTCAAAGACAATCCGAAATCCCCCCCATGCTAGCTCCACATTTGAGACCACGCGAGAATCGATAGGCAAATCTGCCTGTCGCAGGAACCAGTAGCCATACTTTATGAAGTCTTGGAGCTGAACCTGCTTGACCATCTGCCGGCCGACAAAATCCTCAGTCACCGTAGGAGGCACTTTTACGTGGAAACGATTTCCATTTCCTTTTTCGTAAGTATCCAGCGTGAAGCGGCGCGCTGGATCGGGAATGTTGGACGCCACACGCGGTGATCGCAGAAGCATTCCCGCAGGCATGTGCCGCTCCCAAAAAGACATGGGCTCGCCCAAGACCCTTAAATCCATAAACTTTGACTGTCGGAGATGGGACGCTACCGAAAGCCCATAAGGGCCGGCTCCCAGAACTGCTACATCGCATGTGTCCATGGACTGAAACGCTCCTTGCCCGTTGCCTTAAGTGATGCCCTACGTGATCGAAGATAACCGAGTCTTCGCAATTTGGCAGTCAGACTCCACTACGACGTAAACTTTAATGTGATTCCTCAACACTAATCGGACAATCGGGTAGGTGTCGTAGAAGGGATACAAGCTATTACGGAAGACCTTCCCATTAGGTGGTACCTATGAAAAGTTAAGCGATAGCTTCCCGCAGACCTCTTGGTCTTTCTCCGTTTGCTCCGCACCTCGGCCGAGAGTAGACTCAATATTAACCATGCGCCGAGTTTCAGGTCCGCTTTTCACACTCGCGCCGCTGCTTTTGCTCGCAGGCTCTATGTTGTGCCCGCCTCTGGCGGCCCAGCGCCGTCCCGGGACCATACCGTTTCCCGACGATGACGTCGGCCTCAGCCCCTCGCACGGACATTCCTTCACCATCAGTGGCTCGGTTTCGGACGCTGAAACTCATGCGCGAATAGCTGGCGTGCGCGTGGATTTGCAAGGCCTTTCCGGAGGAACGCTGGCGTCTGAGTTCACCGGCGCCAACGGGAGCTTTGAATTCACCAACGTTCGCGATGGCAGCTATCAGCTTACTTTTGAGCAGTCCGCCTACCAGGACGCGCATGAGACGGTCGAGGTGGAAGGTCCCGTCTTCGGTCTGAATGTCTTGCTGAGAAAATTAATGGGCGGCGCCGGTCCGGGCGGTCCTACGGTTTCGGTGCGCGAGCTTTCCATTCCGGAAAAGGCCCGTGACGCCATGACCAAGGGCGTGAGCCTCCTATATCAGAAAGCCGATTATCCCGGAAGCATCAAGCAATTCCAGCGCGCCATCGCGGCCTATCCTGACTTTTACGAAGCCTATGCGCAGATGGGTTTGGCTTACATGAATATGAAGAACCCCGCCGAATCCGAAAAGGCCTTGCATAAGTCAATCGAGATCAGCCACGGTAACTACCCCGATCCGCTCTTCCTTTTGGCGGCACTGTTTTCGGGCGCGCACCGCTACGCGGACGCGGAACCGCTGGCCCGTAAAGCGGTGGCAGTCGATCCTGATTCCTGGCACGCACAATCGGAACTGGCGCAGGCCCTTCTTGGTCTCCAGCGCGCCGACGAAGCCGAACAGTGCGCGCAGGCTGCGGCTAAACTCCAGCCCGAGAATCCCACTCTTCGCCTGCTGCTGGCCGACATTCATATCGCCTTGCGCAACGCTCCGGCCTTGCTCGATGACCTGAACGCCTATCTCAAGTTGGCGCCGAACGGGCCTTCCGCCGCGCAGGTCCGCGAACGGCGCGACCAAATCCAGCAGCGCTTGCAAAACAGCCAAGCTTCGCCTGCCGACTCCTCAAGCGCACCCGCCGAGCCCTCCGGCGCGCAAGCCAACCCCTAATCTCCGCGTCTCTGTTGTAAGCAGGTTTGAACGTAGCGCCGCGGCCTTCAGCGCGGCAGACTCTTTCGCCTCGCCCGCCTAACTTTAAAGTTGTCATTCTGAGCGCAGCGGCCACGCTCCTCTGCGGCCCGTCTCTCGGGCCGCGCGGCCGCGCAGCCTCCGCGGTTTCCGGTGCGTTGTCATCACGAGGAGCGAAGCGACGAGGGATCTGCTTTTGGCTTTTGGCTTTTGGCTTTTGGCTTTTGGCTTTTGGCTTTTGGCTTTTGGCTTTTGGCTTTTGGCTTTTGGCTTTGTAGCTCAGGTCGCCGGACGGCTTCATCGTCCGGAGACCTGAGGCTTTTCGGCTTGAATCTCCTCGCGCCCTACCGCGATGAAATCTGCGTGATCTTCACCGGTTGCCCGATCAACGTCGCCGGATCGGCTCCCGCCTTCGGCGTGAATTTCTGTGTCCGCCCGCCAAACGTCTCCGCCGCATAAAGATTCCCCGCCGGATCGATGGAAAATTGGTGCACGCCCCAGAACGCGCCCGGGAACGACCCGTACGTCCCCCACGAATACAGCAGGTGCCCCTTCAGATCGTATTTAAGGAACTTGTTGGAAACGCCGTCGGCCACCCAAAGGTATTGATTATTGTCGTTCCCTCCGCCGGTGGTGACCATGATGTGGTACGGCTGCCGGATATTGTCCCACTCGCTGAGGTATTTGCCGTTTTCGTCGAAGATCTGGATGCGGCTGTTGGATCGATCCGCGACGTAAATGTGCCGCTGCGCATCGATATCGATCGAATGCGGTAGGTCGAATTGCCCCGGGCCCTTCCCTTTCGTTCCCCAGGTCATCAGGAATTTGCCATTCTTGTCGAACTTCACCACCCGCGTGTTGATGTAGCCGTCGCTGATAAAGAACGTGCCGTCCGGCAGCCAGGCGATGTCCGTCGGACGCCCGAAGTGCTTTTCGTCTTCGCCCTTCACCAACCGCTCGCCCAGCGTCATCACCAGTTGCTTGCCGTCGTGCGTGAATTCGAACACCTGCTGCACCATGTCATCCACCACCCAGACATGCTTTTCCGGGTCGTATGGATTGATTTTCACGTGGTGCGGGCCGCGGCCGCCTTCAAAAAGATGATCCCACTGCGTCCAGTCCTCCAGCAGCTTGCCGTTGCCATCCACGACGAGAATGCAGTGCTCCATCCGCGGCTTGCCGGCAGTGGCTGGTTGCCCGAACGCTCCGTAGCCTCCCGTATAGCCTTCCGGCGCTTTTTCCGGAATGGGAAGCTCGCCGCGGTTCGCGATGTAAATGCGATTGGGGCTCTCGGCGAAAACGCCGCCCTGCGATCCCCACGTGTATCCGGGATGGCCTAACGGTTGCGGCCAGCCCATCGCCGCCTCGTAAGGACCGGTCTCATCCTCGCCGCCTACTTGACCCGGCAACATGCCTTGCGGCTTTTGCGCCTGCGCCGGCGATGCTCCTAAGAACAAACTCAGGCCGCCGGCGACCAGCCCAATGCACAAAATTCCGCCGATGAACGCAAATCTAGTGTTCCACGCGATGCCCGTGCGCTTCTTCATGTTTTGCCTCCGGAATGCTTCGATCCCTTTGGCGCGCATTCTAGCACGGACCACCTTCCGGTGGTGCAGGACGACCGTCTCGCTTCGTCAAGCAGGGGAGGTGTACAAATGATTTAATTCGAATGATTTTTTGGCCGACGCCTTGCGAAAACTCTGGAACGAGGAGAAACTACGCCCCGCATTCGAGCGAATAAACGACTCGGTCTTCGTGTTAGAGCTAGTGGTCTGAGGGCTACTCTTTTAGTCAGCCACGGTCCGAGCTGGCTCGAGACCCTCTTCCCGACCGATACGCCAATCGTTCGCATCGCCACTCCTGCCCGCAAACCCGCCCCGTAGACGTGCTCCGGTTTCAAACCGGCAAAACGCAGATAAACTCTTCTGCTCTTTGCGTTGAACTTCCGATGTTCCCTCCGTAGCTCTTGTCGCACGGCCCGGGCCCAGATCGGACTTGCGATGGTGCGTTCGGCCGAGTCAACGCACCACCGCCCTGCCCGGCCGGCGTATGGCGCTGCCCAAGCCACAGCGGGCCTACTGGCACGAGCCAGAAAGAAGACGGCGAGCGCAACAGCATATGCGCCCACAAACAACAACGAGAAGAGGATCAGGCCGGCGAGAAGCTCTTGGACATAATAGATATGCACGGCCAGCCCCGCGACAAACCCGACCCCGATCAACACCCACTTCTTCCCACAGAACGCGGATAGCTTGTGGAAGAGCTCAGCGAACGAAATCACTCTCCGGATCCTTTCGCGATGCGTTTTCTTGGTTTCCAGATTGCGACGCCGCTCACACCCCAAATCACGAGCAAGCCGCAAGGTCTTGGTTGATTCTCAGCCTTACGGCTCTCGCATCTCTCGGTCCATATGTGCTTGTCGCGTAATCGGCTTGTTGTGAGGGAGCCAGAAGAATCGACGAGCTTGGAGGTCCAGTACTAGTCCGCGCAGTTTCTGCATCGAAACCGGCTTAAGAATACTTTTTTACACTTAGAGTCGTGAGTCGCTTTATCTTCGGCGCTGGAGCACACGAGCCGCTGGCGACGACATATCCGCCTTGCAGCGAGTACGAATCACGGGGTATGCTGCGCCGGATCGAGGAGACCCAATGCCAAAATACCTGATCGAAAGGGAGATCCCCGGAGCCGGCCAGATGTCGCCACAGCAACTTCAAGGTGTGGCTGCGAAGTCGTGTTCGGTGCTGCGCAACCTGGGACCACAAATCCAGTGGGTGCAGAGCTACGTCACCGACAACAAGATTTATTGCGTCTACATCGCACCAAACGAGGAGATGGTCCGCGAGCACGCCAAGCAGGGCGGTTTCCCGGCCAATCGCGTATCGCGCATCGATTCGGTGATCGATCCGACCACAGCGGAAAAGGTGTAGCCGAGCGGTTTCAAAGACAAGCAGCTCCCATTAGCCGCATTTATTGGTTGAAAAGCAGCACGGGCGGTGGATTTCGGCCATAAGCGAGCATCCTCTCGTCCACAGATCTGACCAGTCCTGCGTGTAGATAATTGATTCTTCAGGTACGTAGACGCTGGCCCCCTCGCCTGCCTTTGGCAGGCCTATTGCCTCTAAATGGGCGTACAGGTAGGAGGTTTTGCGATGAGATATCTTAAATATTTCGGTTTACTCGGGCTGTTGGTAATCCTCGCGGGCACGGCCGCCAATGCCCAAGTCAGATTTGGCGTCGGCGTTGGAATTGGTCCGGGCTATGTTTCTCCTCCGGCTTACGTCGGTCCGCCTCCCGACTGCCGCTACGGCTACTACGGATATTACCCATACGCTTGCGCGCCTTACGGCTTTTACGCTCCCGAATACTTCGACGGCGGAGTTTTTATCGGCGCGGGTCCGTGGTTCCACGGCTTCTACCGCGGATACGGGCCTGGCTATCGTTATTTCGGCCGCGACGACGACAGATTCCGCGATCATGACAGGTTCCGGGAACGTGACGGGTTCCGCGATTTCCATGGCGAGCGCGATTTTCGTGGTGGGCGTGACTTCCACGGCGGAGCATTCCGCGGAGGCAACGGATTCCGCGGCAATGGTGATTTTCATGACGGTGGATTCCACGGCGGAAGTCAGTTCCACGGTGGCGGCGGAGGCGGCTCCCGTGGTGGTAGCTTCCACGGCGGCGGCTCGCGCGGAGGCGGACATCGCTGATCGCGCTTCGACATTTCACTTTTGCACCAACGGCTGGCGCCTTCGCCAGCCGTTTTTTTCTCACCGATCCCAGATTTACGGAAAAGCACTTCAACACAAGTGCGCAGAAAGCAAATCAGGATCGATTTCTGCTAGGATGCTGCTCCGGAAGGCAAAAAAGAGGAGGTTCGGGATGACTCGAGGTTTGCTGCAATCGTTAATTGCTCGCAGGTCGTTTCTCGCCCGCCTGGGCATCGGAGCCGGTGTCCTGGGCGCAGCTGCCGCCGGCGCTTCCACCGCAATGGCAGAGGTATCCGCCGACGCGCCATGGAAACCCGCTCGCCACAGCCAGGATGACTGGTTCGATCAGCTTCCCGGCCAGCATCGTTTCGTTTTTGATACGACCACGCCGGATGGTCTGTCTATAGGGTTCCAATTCGCGGCGAACTACTTCACTGCGAATCACGAAACCTACGGACTGGAAGACCACCACCTGGCCGTGGTTATGGTGGCGCGCCACAAGTCCACTTCGTTTGGTTACACCGACGCCATGTGGGCAAAGTATGGCAAGCAATTTTCCGAGCAGTCCGGCTTTGTCGATCCCAAAACGAAAGAGGCGCCCGCCGCCAACCTGTACAAGGACCGCCTCGATGAGCTGACCAAAAAAGGCGTGCATTTCGCCGTGTGCCAGATGTCCAGCCGTCGAATTGCCGGGATGATCGCGCGCGATACCGGTCGCGATGCCGACAGCATTCTCAAGGAACTCGCGGCGAATCTCGTCCCGAACGCGCGTATCGTTCCGGCCGGGATCGTCGCCGTGAATCGCGCGCAGGAACGAGGCTACTCGTTCGTTTACGCGATGTGATCGTGCTCGCGATCTGATCACTGACGTGATTTGATCGTTGACGTGGTCTGATTCGAAAATACACCCATGGCTGAAAACGATCCCTCCCGCCGCGACGTCCTGCTCGCAATGGCCGGCGCTCTTCTCCTCGACGGCAGCCTGAATGCCCAGCCCGCCGCGGACTCGCTTTGTTTTGCGAGCGCCATCGAGATGTCTCGCCTGATCCGCGCTAAGAAACTCTCGGCTCGCGAAGCCCTCGCCGCGCATCTGAAGCAGATCGAGCTGGTGAACCCGAAAGTCAACGCCATCGTGACTCTGGTGCCGGAAATGGCCGCCGAAGCTGCCGCCAAAGCCGATGAGATGCAAGCGCACAACGAAACTCTGGGCCCTCTGCATGGCCTGCCCGCCGCGCACAAGGATTTAATGGAGACCCGCGGAATCCGCACCACCTTCGGCTCTCTGCTCTATAAAGACCACATTCCCACTGAAGACAATATCGTCGTCGATCGCATGCGGCGGGCGGGCGCGATCATCATCGGCAAAACCAACACGCCGGAATTCGGCGCAGGGTCGCAGACGTTCAACAAAGTGTTCGGCGCCACTCACAACCCCTACGACCTGACCAAGACGTGCGGCGGCTCTTCTGGAGGCGCCGCCGTCAGCTTGGCCTGCGGTCTCGCGCCCGTTGTCAGCGGCTCCGATACGGGCGGATCGTTGCGCAATCCGGCCGCGTTCTGCAACGTAGTAGGCTTTCGTCCCTCGATCGGCCGCGTGCCGAACCCGAAAGCGACATTCGCGTGGTCGACGCTCAGCACCTCGGGATGCCTGGGCCGTTCAGTGGCCGACTTGGCGTTCGTGCTCAGCACAATCGCGGGCCCCGACCCGCGCGCCCCGCTCTCGATCAGCGAACCTGGCGAACATTTCGCGCGTCCTCTCGACCGTAGTTTCAAAGGTGTGCGCGTAGCCTGGTTCAAAGACCTGGGAGGCGTGCCCTTCGACCCGCGCGTGCGCACCGTAGTGGATGGGCATCGCAAGACATTCGAGTCGCTGGGCTGCATTGTCGAGCAAACGGAGCCGGACTTCGCTGACGCGGAGATCTCATTTCGTGTGCTCCGCGCCTGGAATTCCGCGAATGCTTATGGCGCGCAACTCAAAGATCATCCCGACGCTTTCAAGGACACCCTCAAGGGCGAGATCGAAGAAGGTTTGCGCCTGATGGGCACGGATCTCGCGCGCGCCGAAACCGCGCATGGCCGGCTCTGGCGCCGCTTTCAGGCATTCCTCGAAAAATACGAATATTTCGTTCTTCCCACCACGCAGTTGCCGCCATTCGACGTGACCACGCCCTATCCGGCCGAAATTGCCGGCGTGAAGTTCACCAACTACATCGACTGGATGAAGTCCTGTTGGTATATCTCCGCGACCGGCAATCCGGCAGCTTCAGTCCCCGGCGGCTTCACGCCTGAAGCTCTTCCGGTTGGAGTGCAGATCGTCGGCCGCGACAAAGCAGACTTCAGCGTCCTGCAGATGGCCCACGCCTTCGAACAGGCCACCGGCTTCGGCAAGAAGCGACCAGTCATTGCATAGACGGTCGCCGCGGACATCCACTGTGCTGGGTAGTCAGCCAACCAAGGAGCGTCCTCATGGAGACTTCCGTCGTCACCCCATCCGCGTCAGGCCGTTACGTGGCCAGTCCGATCCACACGATTTCCCTGCTTTTGATGCTCGGAGCTTGGGCCTTCCTGTCGTGGTTCGCCGCAGGTCGGGTAAGAGTGAACCTGAATCCCCACCGCGTTCCCATGTATCTGCTCACGATCGTGTCTGAATGGTTGGTGTTCGCCTATGTTGTAGCGGACGCGCGGCGCAAGGGTGCATCGATCTCACTCGTTCTAGGCAATCGCTGGAGCTCCGGGCGGCAGTTACTGCGGGATATTGGAATAGCCGCGGCGTTCTGGGTAATTTCGGTTGGAATCCTTGCGTTCTTCGCCCGGCTCTTGCACATCGACTCCTCCTCCCGCACCGTGCAATTCATGCTCCCTCATGGCGCTCTCGAATTGACACTATGGGTAGCCCTTTCCGTCAGTGCAGGTATTTGCGAGGAGACGATTTTCCGCGGCTACCTGCAGCGCGAATTCATCGCATTCACCCGGAGTACCCCTGTCGGCATCGTCCTTACTGCCGTGGCATTCGGCGCGGGTCACGCATATCAAGGCTGGCGGCTGACCATCCTGATCGGAATTTACGGACTAATGTTCGGGGTTCTGGCATACTGGCGCGGCAATATCCGCCCGGGAATGATGGTGCACGCCTGGCAGGATTCCTTTAGCGGGATTCTTGGCAGCCTCCTGAGGCATTAAAATCTCCACAGATGTGAAAATGCGCTGAGCGATGGCGCAGCCGTAACACAGGATCACGGTAACCACGAGGCCACAGCGATGCCCAAGTCAAAAGCTGAAAACTACAAAGAAGCGATTATGAGCTCTGTCGAGGAAGAGACCGAAACCCAAGCCATCGCCGATGCCGCCAAAGCCTCGGCGCGCATCTATGTCGAACGCGTGGTGCGTCCTGAGGAACTCAGTAAGCTCGTGGAAAAAGCGCTCGACGGCAGCGGGGAAACTTTTCGTCTGCAGTTCGATGACGACTCCACTCTTTACCTATCCACGCGCGAGGGAATCCTCACCGCAACCGTTTCGAAGTGAACGAAGTCGCCGTATCTCTCCTACCGGCCCTCAAGCTTGTCACCACGGCGCACGTACGGCCCTAATTTACAGCGGTCTGTGGTTCCATCAGGACAAATGGCGCGATCTCGATATCAAATTTCTCCTCGCGATCATTGACCATCTGGTAGGTTCCCTGCATCGATCCGAAGGGCACGGTGAGCGGGCAGCCTGAGGTGTATTCAAAACTCTCGCCCGCAGCGAGCACGGGCTGATTTCCGACGACGCCCGGGCCGCGCACCTCCTGCACTTTCCCCATGCCGTCAGTGATCACCCAATGACGGCTCATGAGCTGCACCGTGTCCGATCCTTCATTCGTAATCCGCACCGTATACAGAAAAAACCATTCGTTCTGATTAGGATTGGAACGGCTAGGGTCGTATTGAGATTTAACCTGCACTTTAATGTTTTTTGTCGTTGCTTCGGATGTAGACATGGGTTCGTTAGAAAACAGAATTAAGGTCGCACTCCTGCGACATTCGTCCGCAGACGATACAGGCTCGTTCGCGCCGTTATATAGAGCGTTTTCCCGTCCGCATCGCCCCAATTCAAGTTAGCAGATATCTCCGGTAATTGGATTGTGCCCAGGACCTTCGCGTCCGGTGTAAAAATCATAATCCCAGCGGGCCCCGTCGCATAGATATTCCCGCCCCGGTCCACTTTCATCCCGTCTGGAACACCATCGCCCGGGATGTTGGTGGCATCGAAGAACTTTCTGCCATGGGTCAAGCTGCCATTCGCTTCGACGTCATAAACCATCCAGAATTTCTCCGGCCGCGAACTGGCAACGTAGAATTTCTTTTCATCGGGCGAAAAAGCAAGGCCGTTAGGGTAAGGAACATCTTTCAGTGCCAGTTCCACTTTTCCCGGCGCGGTCACCCGGTAGACGCCGGCAAAGTCCAATTCCCTCTTGGGAGCGTCGGGAACCTGCGGATAGGTTCGATAGAGCCCGGGCGGATCGGTGAAGTAAACGGCGCCATCGCTTTTGCAGACCAAATCATTCGGGCTGTTCAGTCGTTTGCCTTCGTAGCGCTCGGCGAGCACCGTGATCGTGCCGTCTTTCTCCATGCGGCTCACGCGGCGATTGCCGTGTTCGGCCGCAATCAAGCGGCCCTGCTTGTCCAGCGTGAGCCCGTTGCTCCCGATCTGCACTCCCTCGGGATAGTTCGCCGGAAAAATGCCTTTGCGAAAAACGGAAACGCTGCCATCCGGGCTCCACTTCATGATCGCGTTGTTCGGCAGATCACTGAATAGCAAGTAAGATCCGCTTCGCACCCATATGGGCCCTTCGGTGAAGCCAAATCCACCATGCGCCTTTTCGATCTTCGTACCCGGTGCGACGAGCTTATCGATGGCCGGGTCCGTGCGGATAATCTTGCCCGCCTCCTCGTTCTGGCCCATCGTCGGCAATGCGGTGATGCCGGCCAACATTGCGAGACTGATTGCGAGAAGGATTGCAAAGTGTTTCATGCCGAATATCCCTTCAACTGGGGACTTCACGTCGAACTGGCCGAGGCTAAACCGGCACACTTATAACCCGAGCCCCTTCGTGGCACCAAATGTTTTTCCCAAGTAATTTATAATTTGCTAACCCTAATCGTGGATGGGATCTTGATACCTACACTCCAAACAAGGCGCCTTCTGCTGCGGCCTCTGGAATTAGACGACGCGCCCCAGGCTCAGGCGCTCTTCCCCTACTGGGAGATCGTCCGTTTTTTGCAAAAGATCGTTCCGTGGCCCTACCCGCCAGACGGCGCCTACACCTGGTGCCGCGAATTTGCTCTTCCCGCGATGGCCCGCGGCGAGGAATGGCACTGGACCTTGCGCCTGAAAAGTTCACCCGGCTCCATGATCGGATGCATCACCCTGAGGAGCAAAGACAGCAACAATAATCGCGGTTTCTGGCTGGGTCTGCCCTGGCAGGGTCGGGGCTTGATGACGGAAGCTTGCGAGGCAGTCACCGACTACTGGTTCGACGTCCTCAATTTTCCGGTGCTGCGCGCTCCGAAGGCTGTTCCCAACATCCCATCCCGTCGCATCTCGGAGAAAACGGGCATGCGCATGGTGGCAATAGAAGAAGCCGATTACGTTTCAGGACGATTCCCCACGGAGATATGGGAGATTACAGCTGAAGAATGGAGAGCCCGAAAAAAAAAGTCTGATGCTGAGAACCGCTCCTGACAAATGCGCCGATCGGAAGGTGGCCAAAACAGAAAAAAAGGAGGACGAGTCCTCTCTTTTTGTCCTCAGGTGACCCGGAGGGATTATCCGATCGGCGTGCTGCTTGAGCTTGCACCCGTGCCGGAAGTATCCACGCGGATCACGCCTGACTGATCGGTGTAGTACATGTTCTGTCCGGTGGTGGCCGCAGTGATAGGCGTAGCCGTAATAGAATACGACTGATTGGCCGTCCCTGGGGTGAACGTAAACACGTAACCGCTCTTTTGGCCGGCTGACAACACCGAGTCAATCAAGTCTGCTGACGTGGAGCTGGCCGTACCGGACCCGACCGGGCCCAAATTGGTGAGCGCCGCCGGGAATTGGCCGTAGCTGGTCGAGAAGGCGATGCACGCCGTGTTCAACGTACGCAGCGAGCCCACCGCCGAAGCCTGGTTGGCGGCGATCTTGGACCGCAACAGGTTCGGGATGGCGATAGCGGCAATAATCAGAATGATCGCCACCACGATCAAAAGCTCGATTAATGAGAAGCCTTTTTGTCTATTGGGCATGGTCTAACCTCAGCCTTATACATGCATGTCCGTGCCCATCGCGGCGGCGAAAGAGTGGTACATTCGTCACAATCCGCGGAACCATCGTCCTTTCAGCCGATTAGGAGCTCGCTTGGGTCGGGCGCGATGAAAGACTCGGTTCAGCATGACGAACTGCACCATCTTGAAACTGACACGAAATGTCACAAACGGTGACACAAACTGTCGTGATCCGACCTATTTAGGTCGTCCTACGATATATTAACCTGCAGAGTTCAGTTAGCGAGAAAGGACCGGCTTAATCGAAACAGAACGTCATTGCGGCGAGACTTTACTGGACCACGGCAAGCTGAAATAGCCTTGATGCACTTCGACGGCGACGCCTTTCCCGACGACAGCGCGTCTATATTCGTACGAGCTTACGCGAAAGCCCTCCGTCTTCCTGCCCGGCCGCCATGAAGAGACCGTAAGGACGTATCGAGTTCGACCTTTAGATTGCGTCGCTGTTTTCTGAACGAGCGTGGCTCTCACAATCTTTACCGGAGACCGATCCAGCCTGCCGTTTAGCAGCAGCAGAAACGCAACCGTCGCCAGTGCAATGCTCGAATAGACGTACGCCGTCCGCAACTGTTCGGCCTCTTGGTTCAGCCGCTTTCGAAACACGCTCCTCAGCTGCAGAACAATGGGGAGAAAGAGGACACACAATCCGCAGGTGACGAGCAGCCCCTGATCAAGGGGAGGATAGACGATCAGTGTGAAGATGCCGCCCAAAACTCCGGGCGCCAGCAGAAGAGAATAATTGTTCAGGGATTTATTGAGGTCCTCCCTGGAGGGGGTGTTCCCGCCACCGTCCGGCCCCTTGGGCAGTCGGACTTCAATCCAGCCTGATGTACCAATTTCCATGGATTGGCAAACGCCACGACGCCTCTTTCGAAGCTTACTGCTGTTTGACGCAAGGAGGGGCGCTCCCAAGTCCTGGTGTCTTCGAATTCACCTCTCACGCGACGTCGCCGATCAGCGTAATGAGCCATTTCCCCATCCCGAAAGGTTTTACGGCAATAAACGATGACCCTTACAGACACTCTGAGCACCTCCTACTTGGTAGACGGTATTTCGTTACGGGTTTTGCTTAGGAGATGATGCCTCCTGCTGACAGCTCAGACACTTTCAGACAGGGTGAAACATTTACAATCCTGTCGCCAGAATTTCGCTGGAAACGGCCCCCATGGCAATCGTCGGAACTGAACCAATAACTCCGGCGCCGAGAGCGTTTCCAGCCGGAATGTTCATACCTCACGGTGAGCCTCTAGCAGACCGGGCAAAGCCTGGAGGAGCTCGTGATCTGGGCGGACACCCGGGGGCCTCTCTCGCGGTATGTATCCTATGTTCCCGCCGTTGGCGTCCGTCTGGATTTGCCGACGTGCTCGTGGCGGGTTGCCGGTCTGCTGATCTCCACAGCCAGGCCTTTCCTTCCCAGGCGTTTAGCCGCCGCCGCGCAATGGATTAGGTGAGCCTACGGGGATGCCTTTTGTAGCCCACCCTTTCTGCGACCGGGGTCCCAAGACGCGCCTCTCGATGCCTTTTGTAGCCCACCCTTTCTGTTTTTCAGGAAAGGGTGGGGATTTTGTGAAGCCACTCGCGGCTCAGACATGTGCCTCTACTTCGTATCGAAACGGATCAAATAAGCCCTGAATCCCTTCACGTCCTTGAAGCCGTGCGGCACGCCCGGGGGAACGTAAAGGACATCTCCTGGCTTTAGCGCCTGCTCCATCCCGCCGCGGATCGCGCTCCCGGCCTCATCGTCAACATTCGGCCGCTTTTTGCCATCGACGAGCGCCCCGCCGGTTATCGCCGTTGCGGTGCCCTCCACCATCACCCACACGTCCGCCGAACTGGCATGCACGAGCGGGGCGTCGCCTTCCTTCACGATTCGGATGTTGATGCTATAGGCTCCGCCTTCCAGCACCCGCTTGTTGATCACTTGCCTTGCCTCCAGGTCCTTCCATATCCCGTGAATATCCGCGGTCGCGAAGTAAGCTGCCTTGTCCTTGGGCGCTGCCGCTGGTGCAGCAGGCCCTCCTGCCTGACCCCGGCCGTGCGCCACTCCCCATACGCCGAAAAGCGCGGCCGCACTGATCACCCCAAGGAAAAATGTGCGCATGTTCGCTCCTTTTCGATCCATCAGAAATTTGACCCGGGTTTCGGTACAAGACCTGACGCAGGCGATTATCGGGCCGATGCACTTCCCTGCTGCGCGCCCTCTCAACGCCCTCTTAACACTTGACCGTGCTGCCTCAGTGCGCGCCGGCGCCAGCAGGCGCAGCCTGTGCAGTTGCCTGCGAGCCGATGCGGGCACGCGCGGTGCGCAACTGCGATGATCCCTTGTCGGTGTCAACCCACGAAAACAGAAGCTCGTCGCGTAGGCCCATGATCCGCGGATAACGGCTGCCTTCCGTGTTGGCAACAGTCACTGGCGCTGAACGAACTCCTGAGGAATTAATGATCCGCACCCGAAACTGCGAGCCCTGGCTCCCCTTCTCGATCCAGATCACCGCGGCGCCCCCGTACTCGAGCATTTGCACGCCCAGCCGCCCAAGCGAGCTGGCATCATCGACGCGCACCGGCGCTCCAAAAGTCCGGCCGGCGTCGTGCGAAAACGCCACAAAAGCGCTCCCCTGATCGCCTTTCGCCATAAACCACGCGACCGCGACCTCGCTCCCTCGCGCACTTATCGCGGGACCATTGATCGGGCACGCGTTGATCATCCAGCCGTCTGCATGGACGATGGCCGGCGCGCTCCAGCGCCCCTCGGCAAAGCGCGTCACGTAAATGTCGCGCACTTCCGTGGCGCTCCGATTTCGAAACGCCACAATCACGCCGTCCGATGTTTCCGCCGCGGAAGTCGAACAGCATTCGCACACGCGCGGGACCACCACCGTTTCGTGCAGTTGCTTGCCGGTGCCATCGTAAACGGACGCGCGCAGGCTCATGTCTCCGGATTCGGTTTCAGGATTCGTCGCGCGCCCATCGATCCACACCAGGCCAAGCCCGGCTCCCGGAGCCTGAAACAGCGATACAAATCCGTGTTCCGTGTTGGTGCCATCGTGATGCGGGCTCACCGGCCGCGACCACGTTTTGCCCTGATCCTTGGACCACGAGAGCATCACCTTCGACGCATCCGAATCCTCGTCGGCGCCCAGCTTTTCCTCCCAGTGCGCCGCCAAAGTGCCATCCGCCAGCGCCCGCACGGAGGGAACATCGTATGAATTCACAAAGAAGTGAGTCCCGGAGGCAACGGTCTGCGCATTCGACCAGCCCGAAGCCGTGCGCTCCGCAAATTTCAACGTGGCGCGCTCACCACTCACTTCGAGCCAGCTCAAAATCACGCGACCGCCTTGCGCGGTAATCTGCGGCTCGGAACTGTTCGCGCCCGCGGGTGACTCCAAAGTCTCAATCTTCATCGGCGGGGGCGATTGCGTCGTAGGCGATTGTGTCACAGGGGATTGTGTCGTGGACTGCGCGCACCCGTGGGCAAGCAACGACGCGCCAATGCACAAGACCAGGCTAGCCGTTCGACCACGTGAATGAGCATGCATGAGGATTGGACGAGTTATATGCAATTGCTTCTAGGAAAGCAATCGGCCCATCAGGTTATGCAACAGGACCAAGAGGAGAATCCATACCCCCGCGGCTCCTACTATCCACAAAACGCCCGATAGAACTGATATTCCGCGCGGCCCGGCGCCGTGATTCTGCGGCTTGTTTTTCGCGTTCTCCTGCAAAACCGGTGAGCTGGTCATCGTGATCTCCTCGACCGCCCCATTCTATTCGCTATCCTCTATACGCTCAATGACGATGCTCAACTACCAGCCATCTCCCGCCTGGGTAGTGGGCTACTTTGAATGGCCCACCTCTTGAAAGAGGGTATTGTGGGAAGTCAGCGACTGGGTGTCCCTGTGGGAGCAACATGAGCGAGAGGCGGAAAGAGCGGTAGCATGAGCGCCGGAACACGCAAAATGATCATGTGGACACTGGGGATGGCTCTTGTGGGCGCACCCATTGGTTCAAAAGACACTTTATCTGCAACATGGTACGGACCCTTTGTACAGATTGCTTCGTACATTTTTGGTGGTGCCGTCATTGGTCTGGTACTCGGATACCTATTCTCGTTGCGCCTTTGGAAATCAAAGTAGCCCACTACCCCCGCCCCCCGCCCCAGGAGTTCCGGCCCAAGCCTGTAACTCCAGCTAGCGATTGAAAATCCCTGCGGCGCTCGTTGCGCAAATTCCCCCAACCGAGCAATCCTCTTGACACA
>Ga0307479_10002291_pt1 | contig 17380 bp, 16 predicted proteins | sample atmos_gasesECM4C_FD_203743 | JGI IMG/M metagenome (GOLD analysis project Ga0307479, IMG submission 203743) | Hardwood forest soil microbial communities from Morgan-Monroe State Forest, Indiana, United States - atmos_gasesECM4C_515 | ecosystem: Environmental > Terrestrial > Soil > Temperate... | reverse complement strand
CCGATTATCTTGAGGGCGGCTCCGAAGCGCGCGTCGGACAGGACCCTGCTCTGACAACCGACCTCGTGCGGTAGCTCCGATACTCTCAACTTCGTACTGGCTTTTGTGCGGGCCGTTTGACTTCCCACTCATTCCCTTGCATGTCACAATTCGACACACGGACTTTCCGTCTCGATGCCACAATTCTTTCACACGCTGGCGGCGCGCCTCCCCGATGAGCTTTACAGCGCCCTTTTCGTCGTACTCGCGTTTGTGCTTGCTTCTGTTTTGTTCCCTCATCTAACGCGCAGAATCCTTCGCGCTGCAGAAGCTCCGTTCTCCCGCTTGGCCAAGCGAAAAACTCTTGCCATCATGGTTCTTTTTTTCGCGGTCATCGCCCTCCGCCTCGCGCTTTTGCACCAGCTTCCAGTCCCTTTCCCTGGAATCCATGACGAATACAGCTACCTCCTGCTAGGCGACACGCTGGCACATGGCCGCCTCGCTAACCCCTCGCACCCCATGTGGATGAGCTTTGAATCCTTCCATATCAATTGGTTCCCTACCTATTCCTCCAAGTATCCACCGGGCCAGGGCGCTGCGCTCGCACTCGGCCAATTGCTGTTTGGGTTGCCGTGGGCCGGCGTGGTCTTAAGCGTAGCCGCGATGTGCGCGGCAATCCTGTGGATGCTCCAGGCATGGCTGCCGGCAAGGTGGGCCCTGCTGGGGGGAGCGTTGGCGGCGCTGAAATTCGGAATCGTAAGTTATTGGATCAATAGCTATTGGGGCGGAGCGGTTGCCGCGTTTGGCGGCGCGCTCGCTCTTGGGGCCATGCCGCGGATCGTGCGCCACGCGAGAACCCGCGATGCCTTGCTCCTCGGTCTCGGTCTGGCCATTCTCGCCAACACCAGGCCCTACGAAGGTTTGCTTTTTTCCATACCCGTGGGAGCCTGGTTTGTTTGGTGGCTGGCGGGGAAAACAAAATGTGCCATTGGCCTGCGAGATCGCCTTTTGCGTGTGCTCACGCCCCTCGCTGCAGTGCTGCTATCGACCCTGATTTTCATGGGCTACTACAATTGGCGCCTCACCGGCAACGCATTCCTGTTTCCGCATGTATTGAACACTAGGACTTACCGCACCACGGGCCTCTTCTTGTGGGACCGCCAGAAGCCTCCCCTCCAGTACCACAACGAGCAGTTTGAGGATTTCTACAACATCTGGGAACGCGATAACTATCGAAACACTTGGAAAGACTTTCGGAAGGTCACCGCGGAAAAGCTGGCGAGAAGCGGCAGCACTTACTTTTGGTGGGGCGCGGTGCTGCTCTTGCCTGGCCTGCCATTTGCCTTTAGTGACCGAAAGATGCGTCTTCCAGTCTTGCTGTTTGTGTTGGGTGCTGCAGGGACGCTTGTGCTGATTTGGTCCATGCCTCACTACGCCGCGCCGGTGACTTGCGCGATTTTTCTCTTGCTGGTGCAAGCCATCCGCCATCTGCGCGCCATGCCGCTGGCCGGACGGCCCGCCGGCGTTGCGCTTTCCTGGGCCGCGGCAGGTCTTCTTGTTATGGACGTTGGCGCTGGAGTCGCAAAGCATCGCTGCGACCCTCTCGAGTGGACTTGCCGCGGTGATCCCAGCCGGGCCGCCATCGCGGAGAAGCTTTCGCGAACGCCCGGGAAGCATCTGATCGTCGTTCGCTACCGAGAAGAGCACAACGTCCATGATGAATGGGTCTACAATGGCGCGGAAATCGATTCCGCCAAGGTCTTGTGGGCCCGCGAGTTAGATTCGGAGCAAAATGCAAAGCTCTTGGCTTATTTCAAGGACCGTCATGTCTTGCTGGTCGAACCGGACAGATATAATACGGAACTGATTCCTTACACTCCCTCGCCTGGCCCGTAATTTGCAAAGCGCATCTTGCTTTGGTCGTGGATCTCAGCGAAACGCAGCCATCAGATTGTTCAATCCAAATTCGAATCGCCGATGAACGAATTTTTGGAAGCCGATGCGCTGCAGCATCTGCTGAAGGGCCTCCACCGGAATCCTTTGTTGGTGCTCGTCGCTTTCCATCTCGTCGCTTACCAAACGCACCTTATGCAGTATCCCCAAGATCGGATCAACCATCGCAGAAGGCCAAGTCATGATGAGCGACCCGCCCGGGGCAATCACCCGGAAGGCCTCGCGGAGCACTTTTTCCGGCTCCCTGAGATGCTCGAGAACAGCTAGCATCACGACGTGGTCAAACCCGCCATCCACAAATGGCAGCGGTGATTGCAAGTCCGCGCGTAGCAGCTTCCAGCGCCCCCGCTGCCCATCCGGAACCTGATCATCCAGGCCGACTCCTGTCGCAATGCGATCCGCGGCGTAATTCAGGAACGCAGCTTCCAAGCCGCAGCCCAGGTCACACACGCGAGCTCCTGGCTTGATGAATGGATAGGCCGCGCGGAATCGCATCCGCGCAATAGCCACGTCGACCCAGGTGTAGGCCATTCAGCGTAATCCCCGCAGCAAGCGCGGTCTGCCGCCGACATAATTCATCGTGCCCTCATTGCAAATGTGCCCCGCCTGCAGGAGTAACCCGTTACTTCCCAGATTCCCCAGGAAATCAGAGGAACGACTAATGTAAGTCGTAATCACCGATATAGGTGCCGCGGCTGATGCCTAGCATGCTGAGAAAAAAAGAGGCAAAAGTGATTTGTACGCCGATAAACAGCCACATGGACCAAAACAATACTTGACGCACCTCATGCAACGGCCCAAATCCGCCGGCGATCCACTTCCAGGTGACCCAGGCGCAACCGGCAAACCCCACCAGAAAGAGTGTCACGCCAACCAGCAAGCCCGTCTCCAGCTTCACGCGCTTCAACACCCGCTTGAGCGAGACGGTGTTCCGGTCGAAGCGCTCCGCGTAACTGAAAACCTTGGCGAACATTCCGATCGAAAGAATCTGCACTCCGAGCAAAGTGAAAATCATCCCGAAAATCATCGTGTGAACGTCCAGAGTGACACGCGAGGAAATTTGCCTCGGGCCGGGCAGCAGCCAGAAGACGAGAAACAGGCCGGCGGCAAGAAACGCTGCGCCCGGCAACAGAAAAAGCCAATTGGGCGCGTAAAGCAACATGAACCGCAAGTGTCGCCAACCGTCCCGAAAACTCTGCAGGTGCGGCGGTCGCCCGCGCTTGTCCGGCCAAAGCGTGATGGGAATTTCCGTGATGCTCGCCCCCAGTTGCGCCGCCTTGATAATAAACTCCGAGGCGAATTCCATTCCCGTGCTTCGCAAATCCATGCGCTCATAGATCGCACGTGTGAACCCGCGCATCCCGCAGTGGCTGTCGCCGATTCCGGCGTGGAAGAAGAGGTTCAGCAGCGCCGTCAGTCCAGGATTGCCCACATATTTGTGGTGCCAGGGCATCGCGCGAGGCTTGATTTCTCCGCGAAACCGGTTGCCCATGACCACGTCGTGCCCTTTCCGCAGTGTTTCCACGAATCGCGGCACCTCGGAGAAGTCGTAGCTGTCGTCCGCGTCCCCCATGACAATGTAGGATCCTCGTGCCGCGGCGATGCCCGCGCGCAACGCCGCGCCGTATCCGCGCTGCGGCACGCCCACCACGTGCGCGCCGTGCTCTTCCGCGATTTGGACCGATCCGTCCGTGGATCCGTTGTCCGCCACCACCACTTCGCCGCTCAGCCCTGCTTTGCGAAAAGCCTCGGCCGCTTTGTCCACGCAAATCGCCAGCGAATTGGCTTCATTCAAGCAAGGAATGACCACCGACACTTCCACCCCTTCCATCCTGCCAGTCTGAGCAGATTGCGTTTCCGTCGCCACGAAAGGACCCATACGGGCAACATCATATCGCGCTCGGTATTAGGCGCAAATGCGGAACTGCCGATTCCGCGGGTTGCATTTTCCGCGTCTCCGGTTATCATGGCCGCGTCCTTGCGCCCACGCACGCTCATCCTTAGCGGGGAAAATTGACCACCAGCCCGTTACCCACTGCACCGCAGTCCCGCAGTCGCGGCCATCTCTTGCAAGTTCTTGGGATGTGGTTTGGCATGGCCGCCGCTATTGGAAATACAATTGCCGCCGGCATTGTGTACACGCCCGGCGATGTTGCCAAACGATTGCCCAATGCGTGGCTGTTCCTGGGCGTGTGGATTCTCGGCGGCCTTTACGCGCTTTCCGGTGCGTCATCCATGGCCGAGCTTGGCGCCGCGATTCCGCGCAGCGGCGGGCAGTACAATTTCTCGCGCCGCGCGCTCGGCGACTACGCGGGCTTCATCGTCGGCTGGAGCGACTGGCTTTCCACTTGCGGCACGGCCGCCGCCGTGGCCATTGTCATCAGCGAATATAGCGGCCATTTGTTCCCGGTTTTCGCGGGGCACGTTCCAGGCCTCTCGGTCGCGATCATTGCCGCGTTTGGCGTCCTTCAGTGGCGCGGCATCCGCTGGGGAAGCGGGGCGCAACTCTCCACCGCCGCACTCAAGACGGGGGCTTTCGTGATTCTTGTAGCCGCAGCTTTTCTCATGGGCGGCCCGGCACACAGAGCTGCGGCGCACACCACCACTGCGGCACTCCCCTTGCCGTCAGGCTGGCCTCTGGTCATCGCCGTCATGCTGGGGCTTCAAGCCGTCATCTACACGGTGGATGGCTGGGACGGCATCGTTTACTTTGGCGAAGAAGTGCGCAATCCAGGGCGTGATGTGCCGCGCGCCATTTTCGGCAGCGTCTTCTCCATCATGGGGATCTATTTGCTCCTGAATCTCATTGCGCTGTACATCGTGCCAATGAACGAAATCGCGGGAAATACGTTTGTCCTCGGCACCGTCGCCAATCGCGTATTCGGGAGTCTCGGCGACCCTATCATCCGCTCGGTCATGGTCATTTCCATGCTGAGCTGCCTGAATGCTAATCAGCTTTTTTGCACGCGCACGCTGTACGCCATGAGCTGCGACCGGCTCTTTTTTCGCTCAGCCACGACCGTCAACGCCGGCGGGACGCCCACCATCTCGCTTCTTCTCAGCACCATTGTCGGAATCCTCTTCCTGATGGTTTCCTTCCTGAGCGGCGACGCGTTTCAACGCATAACCGCCATGCTCTCGTTTTTCTTCGTCGCCAATTACACCCTTTCCTACACGTCCGTCTTTGTTCTGCGCAAAAGAGAGCCGCAGATGGCCCGCCCATATCGCGCATTGGGCTATCCCTGGCTCACGGGAATTGCGCTGCTCGCTTCCGTTTTGTTCTTGATTGCATCGATTGTCACCGACCAGAAGAATGCCCCGCTTGCACTCGGAATGCTCATCTTGAGCTACCCGGTCTACCGCCTCATGAAGTTCGCCGCCCGCCGCGATGCCCCTGCTTCTTAGCGTCGGCCATGAAGTTCATGCTTCAAGTCACACAATCCCACCTCGCCACTCCGCGAGGGCCGTCGCATCCACTTCACATCCTTTTCCAAGCCTGCGTCTCTGAGACTCTCGCACCTGCTCGCACGGACAGTTATCCAACTAACGCTAGCTGGCCCTTTCGCGCCTCGCGATGCATTCCGGCGGATTCTACTATGGAGGTTAGGGACGGGGATTTCGCCGCGAAGAATCGCACAGTATTATGGATTACGCAAATCGCTCGCTTTTTTCCGTACACGCACTTTTTATAATCTCTGTTTTGCTTGTTGGCGCCGGCGTGCCGGCGGCCGGGCAAACCGCGACAGATGCCCATCGACCAGGTTGCGCTGAGCCGGCTCACGAAAAAATCGCAGCTTCCTCGTTGTTAGAGAGCTCCGGCAAGAGCTGCGCCACAGTGGAGACGGAACCGGCGGCCGTCCAGCCGCAGACCGCGCCGCAAAATCCGCGCCTCTTCTGGGTCTTGCCGAACTACACGACCGTCGAAGAGCGTCAGCAGTTCACGAAGCTCTCCACGGGAGCAAAATTCAAGCTCGCTCGGAAAACGGTGACCGATCCGGTCACCGTATCTTTGGCCGCGGGGTTCGCTTTGCTGGGGCAGGCTCGCAACAGCGATCCGTCCTACGGGCAAGGCTTCCGGGGGTACGACAAACGCTTTGCCACCTTCTACGCCGACACCGCCATCGGCACGCTCTTGACGACGTCGGCGTTCCCGACGCTTTTGCGTCAAGATCCGCGTTATTTCCAGCTGGGCAAAGGCAGCAAGTTGCATCGCACGCTGTATTCGGCGAGCCGCACCTTCATCACTCCCTCCGACCGCGGCGAACTGCAATTTAATTACTCGGTGATCCTAGGCCACGCCGTTGCCGCCGCCATTTCGAATGCGTATCGTCCGCAGAGCCAGCGCACCTTAGGCCACACGCTCTCCGTCTGGGGCACTGAAACGATGTTGAGTATGCTTTGCAATGTGGGTATGGAATTCTGGCCCGACATTCGCCGCAAGTTCCATAGACAAAAGCAACCGAACTAGCGCTTCCATCCCTGCCAGGTGCCCCATACGCCGGTTTTGCATATGGGGCTTTCTCGTTTTTCCTCCACCGTGCCCCAGGCGCGGCCCACCAGCCCTCTTTCGCGCTTGCCCAGCAAGTGTGCAACCGCATTGCAAAATAGCCCTTCGTAATGTCTCTGCCTTCTGCTAGCATGCGCGCCAAGTTTGCAAGGAGGAACTCGATGGCTACACTCAAACGCATTGATCCAGTCTCCGCTTTGAAGATGGGTGCAATTACCTATGCATTCGTAGGCTTGGTTATCGGAGTAATCATGGCGTGTGTTTCGCTGGTGGCAGGGTCGCTCGCGGGATTGGGTGGGGGCGACGTGGGTCTAGGTGCAAGAGCATTTGGGTTTGGAATGGGTGTTGGGGCAATCATTGTAGCCCCCATTGTTTACGGGATAGTTGGCGGAATCGGCGCGGCGATCGGGGCGGTAGTGTACAACCTTGCGGCTCGCTGGGTGGGCGGGCTCAAGGTGGACATCAACTAACCTCAGCTAACCTCGCGGCCTTGAGGGTGCTGTCCTCGAGCCCCGTTTCCGCTGCTCATCCCGTTGGATCCTCCACGGAGTTCTCCGCAGTTTAGGATCAGCAATCAGAGACTCGGGGGGGTGAGCTCCTTGGGTTCATCGGTGTGAGATTCGGAGGGAAGTAGGGCCCCTAAGGAGACTCACCCGTGGTGCCAGCATGCGGCCCGTCGTGCAGCCGCGCAATCAAGTGAACACCTGCATTTCCTTGGAGTGAACCCCTCTAGGCTTCGTGTTGCCCTCTCTTGTCCCTTTTCTAATTGCGAATTTCTAATTTCGAGTTTCTATTTTCAGGCCGGTTTCTGAAAGGAACGACGGAAGAGGACTACAGGTTTGCGCCGAAAGCCAGCAGACGGCCATCGCAATCCTTCACCACGAACTCGCGGCAGTGCCATGGCATGTTGCTCAGTCCCCGAATGAATTCCACGCCTCGGGCAGCGTACTCGGCATAAAGTGCGTCGGCATCTTCAACGAACACGTACGCGTCGAGCAATTCGCCCGCGTATTTGTCCGGATTGGCTGTGGGCGGCGCGGCGCAGCGAAAATGAATCACCTGCTGGTCGCGCGCCACCATGGCGTAGACCGGAGGATCCTGCCATGTCCCCAGACATGCGAAGCCAAGCTTGCCTGTGTAATAGGCGAGCGTTGCGGGAATGTTCTTGGTGAAGAACACCGGCGCAATCTGGCGGACCATGTGCCAAGTCTACCCCAACTGGGCGGGCGGCTATTTTTTATCGAAGGTGGACAAGTGGCATTTTGCCAGTGCGGCGCGGCCCTTTTCCTCATCGAGGATTTCCACCGAATTTTCGGCCTTCATGAATCCCATCCTCACGTGCTGCTGGACAAAGTAGATCTTCCCAGCTTCCGCGTTCACGCTGGTTTTCGCTTTGTTCTCCGCCTGGGAGCAGAGTTGGCGCGTGCCTGGGTCCAGCGTGACGATGAAATAGTTGTCGCCGCGATTGACCCCCACCCATTTCCCATCCACCGCGAACTTGGTCTGAACCTTGTTCCCCATCATGGTTGGCCGCAGGACAACAAGAACGGCTTTGTCGGCAATGACCTGAGGTTCGGGGTGCGAGCTCTTGTCCGTGTGCGCGGACAATTTCTCCGATCCCGGGCCGCAAGCCGAGTCAGCCGCTTCCTGAGCCCTGGCTGACGAGAAAGGAATAAATGCAAGAGCGAGAGTTGCAGTTGCGATTACCAGTGTGCGCATGAATGCCTCCGTCGCGAGAAAACAGAATGGCGAGATGATAGCAGACTTTGGAGTGCGGCCGCTTGTTAAGCGGCCGCTCCACCCGCCCGAACTCTTCGGGAGTCCAGAGCTGTTAATCGTGCATTTAGGTTGCCAGCACGATGATTTGGAAAAGACTGCTCCTTCCCCCAGCGAAGACCGTCTGACGGAGGTTCACCATGTCCTGGCGTGTCATCGTTTATATCTTGCTCGCTCTATTTGTGGTTTTCGTTGTGTTGCCAAAGCTGGCTGAACTCATACATCGATATTTAAGTTCCCCGACTCCTCCCGACTCCTCCGACGCGAAGCCCAAAGACAAGAAAGGCAAACACTGAGCAAGGTTCATCCGGACGGGTGGCGGGCCCTTGTAGCACAGACCTCAGTCTGTGCTCCCTTGAACTGCGCCGGCTCTGCCGCTCTCCAATTGTCATCCCGAACCCAGTCGCGCCTTCGCGAATGGGGGTGAGGGATCTGCTTTTTCCCTGCTTCGGCGTTAGGACTCTAGGAGAGAGCGAAGAGAAGAATGCCCCACCCTTTCTGCTCAAACCGCAGAAAGCGTGGGCCACCGTCCGTAGTTAAGTTAAGGGTGCTCCACCTGCCGCGGCTGCGCGTTGGGGCGTATACTTGCTTTTGTGTTCGACAGTCTACTTATATGACAACTGACACTCAGTCGCTAATAGATCAAGTGCTTGAGCAGCTTCAGCGGCCGTTTTGGCAGCATGCTGATTTCTGGATTGCGACAGCAATCGGCACCGCGGGACTAATCTTCTCAATTCTGGCCTTTGTCGAAGCGCGCAGGGCTAAGCGCGCGGCCACGGCGGCCGGACGCACTGTTAAACTCCAGACTGTGACGATCGAATTAACTGAGATCGCTCAAAAGCTTGATAAAATGCAACCTGAAATCCGCTTCAACGAGGCTAGGGATCTTCTTGCTGAGGTCTCACGTCGCCTCCGCAGGGCGACCTCGCCATTTGCTAAAGATTCTGAGCTGTCGACTGCCATAGCGGTCACTCGCGAGGCCCTGCAGGCGGCCCAAGCGTCGCTCAAGGCCGTACGCCCAACAGACCCGTCGAAGGAGGTTGAGGCACCTCGGGCGGTGTACTACGCCATCGAAGATAACTTTGCGACGATTAACAATTCCGTCGCAGACCTATTGGGATTGTTTGAGAAAGAAACGATTGATTTCGGAGACGATGATGCCGAGTCCTGAAAGCAGCCAATACAAATCCTATTTCGACCAACTGATTGAAGCGGTGGGCAATGGCTCAATGGTGTGGGAGGATGCCAATCCAACAACTTTTGTTTGGGAGTCCAAACCCCCCGCCGCAAAGCTCAGCATACAGCGCCTGGAGCGTACTCAGGCGATCGGGGTGGTCAAAAGGATAGTCACATACCTCTTCCAGGCATATGAAGTTCGCTCAGGCCAGCAAGTGCAGAGAGTTTCTCTTAACGGTGCCGAAGACCCAGATTTGAACGGTCAACTCGAGAACCTCTTCGGCGCGATTAAAAGCGAGATATCCCGAAAGCGCCTCGAGTTTTTAAAATCAATTCTTCCTCCGATGAAGAACGGCTAGGCGAGGGGCCGGGATGCTCTGCTTTGTAATCTGACTAACTCCCATCGTTCGACCGATGACGCTTTCACCGACTCGCAAATCGAACCGGAACGGAGGGTGCCCCGGGTTCGCTCCCTGAACCTGGTCTTGCGCCTGCCACCCGCCCGCCTCAGTTCTCGGTTGACGGAAGGCCCGTAAACAGCCCCCCTTCCTCCAGCGGATTTGCCTTGGACCGTTTCTCAACGAGCTTAAGGTGTTTCTTGAGGCCTGGGTGGACAACAATCTCGCGGGAAAAATCTAACTGAATCAAAGGGTGCGTAAATTTGAATTCAAGAGTAGTGCCGCCCCCGCTGCCGCCCTTCCGGATGACGCCAACTATCGAGTACTCGAAGAGGGTTCTTAGCGCCTCCGACGCGGTGAGGTCAGGGACCTGCGCCCGCACGTATTCCGCTTCGAAACCTTGAAATGTGAACCGTTCGGACCTGAGCCTTCTGAGAACCTCAAAGAGGCGGTCGACCTGGGGACACTGCTTGTGCATTTCATCGCTGAATTCCCGATATACTCGCTCGGAATACCTTTCCTCGGCGTGGTACACGTCATCGTTTAGGATAATGTCGTGCTTGTTCTGAAGCGCCGTGGCCTTGCATTCCTGACAGAAGGTTATGAGGTCGCGGGGCCTGAGCAAAGTCCTCCGGACTATGTACTTGAAGTTAGAAGTACCCGATCTCATCGTCTCATCCTCAAAGATTTTTCCCCAGCCCTCCGACTCGTTCTTGAGGCCAATTGACTTTGCGATGCGCTTGTTCACAAGAGAGAGCAGCGTCTTTTCATTCCAGGCCAGGAGTTCAATGTCCGGAAATGGCTTGTTCTTGTCGTTGTATTGAATGGAATCGTATATGTCTGAGCGGAGGAAGACGACGCACCTGAGCAACTTCTTCCGCTTTTGGGCCTCGATGTTCAGGTCTCTGGAAGCCCGGAGCAAGCCAACCATCGAAGACTTGAATTCCGCGCTGTTATCCCAACCGTCATCAAGTTTATCGAAAAGCACGAAATAATATCGACTCCCGAGCAGGTCCAGGATCTTCTCTTCCATGGCGTCGATTGCTGCTTTGACTGTGCTGAGTATCGAGGTCTCGGGAGATTCTCTTGGATCAAATTCGATGCTGCCACCTCGAATGCCCGTATGTCCCAGACTAGGCAGCTCTAATTTCCTCAGCCGCCGGATTCGGTCGATAAGAGCAGGCAGAAGGTCGTCGAGGCTTGGCTTGGCGGTGCCGTAAGCATCCTCAACAAATTTGGACACTTTCTTCAGGTCATCTGATTTGGAATCGACATCCTTCGCCTGATCAAGAAGCAACTTGGCCAACTCGATTAAAATGATGTATCGCCACGCCGCAATATGTGCGGAGTCTTGAGACTTTGTCTCGTCTTTGATCCTGTTGTGCAGCTGCCAGGGATACTTGTCAAACGTGAGCCCTACAACCGCGTATTGGGAGGACTTCGGCATATTTAGGATGGCAGCATAAATCGAGCTCTTCCCGGTACCCTTCCGGCCGATGACATACATCTTGTCGCCCTTAAATATGCGATGAAATGATTCTGTCTCGATGAAGTAGCGCGTTAGGTTAGGATCACGCTCCGCCTCAATATATTTGAAATCGACGTTACTTAGCGAGGTGTTGCCTGGCATGTGAATATTTTAACGAGTATCCCGGGTCTAGCCAAGTGGCGAGTGGGCGACCCTCGATCCGGGACTCCGTAACTCTTTCAAAATCAACACTTCTGAAAGTGTATCAAAACAAAGGACTTTAACTACCTTTAGAATCAACACTTACACAAAAACTAGGGGGGAGGGTGGTCCTCAACGGCAAACTTTGAACTGCTTACGGCCTGCCCAGCAGAGCCCAGTCAAGAGGTCAACAGCCTCAGTTCACTTTTTCCGCGACGGCCTTGGCCTGCAGGAACAGCAACAAGTAATCTTTTCCGCCGGTCTTAGAATCCGTCCCGGACATGTTGAAGCCGCCGAAAGGATGCGCGCCGACCATCGCGCCCGTGCATTTGCGGTTCAGATACAAGTTTCCGACGTGAAACGTTTCCTCGGCCTTGCGGATCTTCTCCGGGTTTTTCGAGTACACCGCGCCGGTCAGGCCAAACTCCGTATTGTTCGCGATTTCCAGCGCGTCGTCATAGTTCTTCGCTTTGATCACCGCGAGGACAGGGCCAAATACCTCCTCCTGTGCCAGCCGGGCCTTCGGCGGCACGTCCGCAATGATCGTCGGCTCGATGAAATACCCGTCGCCCGCGGCGCGCTTTCCGCCGGCGACCAGCCGCCCTTCTTTCTTGCCCACTTCGATGTAGTCCAGAATCGACTTCATGGCCGACTGGCTGATGACCGGACCCATGTAGTTGTTGGGGTCGTCGCTCGGGCCCACGGTGATCTTCTTGGTGCGCTCGACCAGCTTCTGCACGAACGTGTCGTATATTTTCTGCGAGACAATCGCGCGCGAGCACGCCGAGCATTTCTGCCCCTGATAGCCAAAGGCCGACTGCACCGTTCCTTCCACCGCGGCGTCAATATCGGCTTCCTCATCGACAACGATGGCGTCCTTGCCGCCCATTTCCAGCACCGTGCGCTTGATCCACACTTGGCCCGGCGACGCCTTGGCCGCCAGCTCGCTGATGTGCAGCCCCACTTCTTTCGAGCCGGTAAAGCCAACGTAGCGCGTCTTCGGATGCGTCACCAGCGTATCGCCCACCGCTCCCCCGGGTCCGGTAATGAAATTTATGGCTTCCTTGGGAACACCCGCTTCATAAAGGATGTCGATGAATTTCGCGGCAATGGTGGGCGAGTCGCTCGCCGGCTTCAGCACCACCGTGTTGCCCGTCACCAGCGACGCGACCACCAGGCCGGCCATGATGGCGCAGGGAAAATTCCACGGAGGTACAACAACACCCACTCCAAGAGGGATGTACACAAGATAGTTGCGCTCGCCGCGCATCGGCGTCAGCTTTTGCGGCTCGGCCAGCCGCAGCATCTCGCGCCCGTAAAATTCGCAGAAATCGATGGTTTCGGCGATGTCCGCGTCCGCTTCCGCCCAGGTCTTTCCCACTTCGTAGCAGACCAGCGCGTCCAATTCAAACCGGCGCTCGCGGCAGATCTGCGCCGCGCGGAACAGGCACTTCACGCGGTCCTGCGCCGGCACCTTTTTCCAGGTGTCAAAATATTTGTCGGCGAACTCCACCGCCTGCTTGGCCATTTCCGCGGTCGCATTCTGGAATACGCCGATGACTTCCGAGGGCCGGGATGGGTTCGTGGAGTTGCGTTTCTCTTTGGTCGTGACTTTTTGCCCGCCGAGCCACATGGGATACTCGCGGCCGAATTCCGCCTTGGCCTTCTTCAGCGCCTCTTCCATGCGCTTGCGGTTTTCCGGCTTTGAGAAATCGATGAACGGCTCGTTGGTGAATTCGGTCAGATGTAATTTTTGTTCGGCGGTGGCCACGGCGGACTCCCTTCGTCGTCAGTTGCAGCAACATCGCGCTCGCTCAGCAAGCCAATGTAACGATTGTACTGCGCTTGCAAAGTCGCTCACAAGGCCACGGTACGCCGCGTTTCATCCGCTTCGCAGGTTTCCGTGATGGAACTGGAAGGAAGAGTTTGAAAATGGCGAAATATGCATCAATCCTGCACAGGAATCTGTGGGCCGCGCAACTGAAGGAGCAATTAAGAGCCTATGATAGAATGATTTCCAAGAATCGGGCCGAGGTAGCTCAGTGGTAGAGCAGCCGATTCGTAATCGGCAGGTCGTGGGTTCAACTCCCACTCTCGGCTCCAGTTATCTTGTGCAGAATCAATGCGGTTTTTTGACAAGTGCGTTGATCGCGTTCTCCGCCGATGAAAACGTCTTCTGCCCTTGTTGCTGCCCCACGGAACGCACTGGAAAGCCCCCTGCCAACAGGATGCCGACAGCAGCCATTTCAAGAAGATTGGTCCAATCAGGTTTACCGAAGCTCAGCTTTGTACGCCCCATGTGGCTTCTCTCCATTTCTAAATTTCACGAAGTACTCGGTCATCCCCGAAGAAAATGTTCAGTGAACGGCAACGTTGCCGCCCTTGCCAGGCTCGTTCTTGGCAAGCAGGAAGCACAACAAAAACATCACCCCGGAAGTCGCAGCGAGCAGCCAGTAGATCTCGACGTAGGAGAGGGCTTGAGCCTGGCCTATTACGAAGCTGTACATTCTGGCAAGTGCCTGTTGTTGGGCCGAGCGCATGCTTAGACCAACATGGGTTAGACGGTTCGCCAAGCCTGCGACGGCCGCATCGAACCGATGAGAGCGTGTGTACTCGGCGAGAACGGACTGGTGGTATTGACTTCGGCGCGCAAGCAACGTAGTCACGGCCGAGGTTCCTACGCTCTGCCCGATATTGCGTGTGAAGTTTATCAAGCCGGCCGCAGCGTTGCTTTTCGACTCCGGCAGGCCAACATAGGCGGCCATCGTGAGCGGAACGAATAAAAACCCAACGGGGAGATACTGCCAAATGCGCATCCACGCGGCAGCACGAAAGCTGATCAGCAGATCAATTTGTTTGCACGAGAAATACATGCCCACTGCGAGAGCGATCCAGCCAAAGGCGAGAAGGTGCCGGGCCTGAAAGCGCCCGGCGAGGCGCCCGACCAACGGCAGAAGAAAGACCAGAAGAATAGCCGCCATCGAGATGACCATGCCGGCCTTTTGCGCCGTGTAACCCATGAGCGTTTGCAAGAACTGGGGAAGAAGGACGGTTGAACTGAACAGAACGGCGCCGAGCACGAACATCATCAGATTGCAGCTTGCAAAATTAAACCGTTTGAACAGATGGACATCCACAATGGGGTCCTTGTGGCGCCACTCCCAGATCACGAGGGAAACCAAACCTACGGCGGCAAGAATAATCAGCGTGGTAATGAACCGCGACCCGAACCAATCGTCTTCTTGTCCCTTGTCCAACGCAACCTGGAGAGCGCCAACGCCGAGGGCGAGCAGACCAAACCCAATGTAGTCGAATTTCGCTATCGTGCCTTTCAGGCGGGACAAGTAGGGCGGATCCTCGACAAGCTGCGAAACGAGCAGGACGGCCAGAATTCCCACTGGGACGTTGATATAAAAAATCCAGCGCCAGGAATAGTTATCAGTAATCCAGCCGCCCAGCGTAGGACCAATCGCGGGGCCACAGATGACCGTGATTCCATACAATGCGAAGGCCAACCCGCGTTTCTCGGGTGGGAAAGTATCCGCCAGGATTGCCTGAGTCATAGGTTGCAGTCCGCCACCGAAGGCCCCTTGCAGCACTCTGAAAAGGAGCAGCATTCCGAGGCTCGGCGCGACGCCACACAAAAAGGAGCTAACTGTAAAAAAGGCGACGCATATCAGAAAGAAACGCTTGCGTCCGAGCCAGCCGACGAGGAAGCCACTGATAGGAAGCACGATAGCGTTTGACACCAGATAGCTTGTTAAGACCCACGTGCTCTCGTCATTGCTCGCGCCCATGCTGCCCGCAATGTGCGGAAGGGCCACGTTGGCAATGCTGGTATCGAGCGCCTCCATGAACGCGGCCAGCGAAACCGCTACGCCGATGATCCACGGATTGACCTTGGGCTGGTAGACGGCTTCATCGCCGGTAACAGAACCGGACGCGCTCATCGCACCCTCACGTCTGGCAAGACTGACAATCCCGGCTTCAGCAATCCTTCTGCATTGAAATCCTGTCCCTCCGTGCGTTCGAAATCGATGCGCACCGGCACCCTCTGCACGACCTTCACGTAATTGCCTGTGGCGTTCTCCGGAGGCAGCAGGCTAAAAACCGACCCCGTGCCGCCGCCCATGTTGGTCACGTGTCCGTACCACGCGCGACCGTAAGCATCCACCTTGATTTTCACGCGTTGCCCGGGCCGCATGTGCTCGAGCTGCGTTTCCTTGAAATTGGCCGTGACCCAAACATCATCGAGCGGCACAACGTCCAAAAGCTCCTGGCCGACATTCACGTTCTGGCCGACTTCGACATTTCTCTTGCCGATGATTCCTGTAACCGGAGACCGAATGATGGTGTAGCTCAGATTCAATTGTGCTTGCGCGAATTGCGCCTTTCTCTGCGATGCCTGCGCATCGGCAGCCAGGGCATTGGCGCGCATTAGTGAGATCTGGTCAGGTGCGGTCTCTGCCGTCTTCAAGTCGTTTTTGGCCTGCAGAAGTTTCCCTTGTGCTTGCTGCACGACCTGTTCGGCGGCGTGGACGCCAGCCTGTGCTGAGACGACCGCCGCTCGGTTTGCTGTTGCCCCGGCGACCGCCTGATCGTATTGCTGGCGGGAGATATCTTCTTTCGCGACGAGCTGTTTGGCGCGTTCGAGGTCTGCATCACTCTTGACGGCATTGGCCTCGACTTGCGTCAGCACAGCCTTAGCCGATTCGTAATTTTGCTCGGCTGCGCGGAGTCCCGCTTCAGCGTTAACCACCGCGGTTTTCGCTGAATCCAGATTGCTGTAGACCGTTATGAAGGTAATCGGCACGCTCCAATGCGAACTCGCGGCTGTGGCCAGAGCATTCGTCAGATTCGCTTGCGCCTGTTCCGCCGCGATCTGGTAATCCTCAGGATCAATCGTGACAAGTACATCGCCGGCACGAACAAGCTGGCCTTCAATAACGTGTACCTCTTGGATGTGCCCGCTGATTCGGGCACTCAGGGGCATAACATGTCCGTCTATCTGCGCATCATCGGTATCTTCGTAGCGAAAAGCATTCCACGCGAAATAGGCGGCTACGATGGCAACCACGGTCACAGCCGAAATCACGAGGGCTTTCTTGCGCCGGCTTGTTGAAGGCTTGTCGGTTCTCTCTTTCGACGGTGAACCGACTTGGTCGCCCGTAAGATTAATCGTTAGCTTTTCATCAGGTTCCATGGTTTCCGTACCATTCTTGTTCGGCATTACTTTGCTCCTAGATATTGTTCGTAGCTCGTGCGTGCTACTCCGAGAGCCCGCGCCAGTGAGAGCTTGGCGAAATTGTGGTTGTAGAGGCTGGTTATGTATTGATCGTTGGCGCTGGCGAGAGCCTGCTCGGCCTGGACCACTTCAACGCTGTCGGTCACTCCAGAAGTGAAGCGGTCTTTCGACCGGGCAAGGCTCTCATTGGCAAGCTCGACGTTCTGCTTGGCGACCGCAACTTGTTCTTTGGCCGCCTTGAGATTGAGAAAGGCCGTTCGCACGTCATAGTCAATCTGCCCGCGAATGTTTTCCGCTTCAGCCTTCCGCAGGCGTAATTCGGCCTCGGCCTGCGTGATATCACCTTTGATCCGTCCGCCGGTGAAGAGCGGAACCCTGATTCCAGCCTGAAATGTGAAATCTCCATGCGAGTGACCAAAGGTTGTCCCAATATCGCCGTAGTCTCCGTTCACGGCTACGATGGGATATCGTTCGCCTTTAGTAGCCGAAAGCGCCTGTGCGGCAGCCTTTTGGGAGGCCAGCGCTGAACGGAAATCGCTGCGGGACTTGTACGCAATTTGCTGCGCTTCGTCGAAGCTGAGTGGACTGATGTCGGAATAAGGGAGCGCGTCGGCCAGTTCAAACTGCTGCCCCAGCGGGAGTCCGATCGCGCGTCCAAGGGCTAGTTTCGCTACTTG
>Ga0307479_10002290_pt1 | contig 17391 bp, 13 predicted proteins | sample atmos_gasesECM4C_FD_203743 | JGI IMG/M metagenome (GOLD analysis project Ga0307479, IMG submission 203743) | Hardwood forest soil microbial communities from Morgan-Monroe State Forest, Indiana, United States - atmos_gasesECM4C_515 | ecosystem: Environmental > Terrestrial > Soil > Temperate... | reverse complement strand
TGCTGCTCCCCCTGGTCAAGGGAGCGCGCGTGGTCTATCTGGAGACGCTGAACACCACCGAACTGCTACGCGCGCTCAACGAGCGCCAGATCACCATTTTCGCGGTGGTGCCGCAATTTTTCTACCTGATCCACGACCGCATATTCAAGGAAGTAGCCAAGCGCGGCGCGCTGGCAGGATGGGTACTCAAGGCCCTGATGACCATCAACCGCGGCCTGCGTACGGTCGGATTAAATGCCGGCCGGGTTTTCTTCGGCAAATTGCACCGCACCTTCGGCGAGAAGATGCGCTATCTCATCACTGGGGGCTCGCGCTTCGATCCCCAGATCGGATACGACTTCCACGCGCTCGGCATCGATGTTCTCCAGGCATATGGTCTGACAGAAACGACCGGGGCGGCCTTTGCCGCGCTTCCTCACCACAACGTAATCGGATCAGTCGGGCCGCCCTTGCCCGGCGTGGAGGGAAAGATTGTCGATCCCAAACCTCCCGAAGACGGCGGTCCTGCCGTGGGTGAAATTGCGATTCGGGGCGCCATTGTGATGAAAGGTTACTGGAACCGGCCGGATGCCACCGCTGCGGTTTTGAAAGACGGCTGGCTCCATACCGGCGATCTCGGACACTTCGACTCCGGCGGCAATCTGTTTATCACCGGCCGTGAGAAGGACGTGATTGTCCTCAGTAACGGCAAAAATGTTTATCCAGAAGAGATCGAGTCCTACTATCTGAAATCCCCATACATCAAGGAAATTGGAGTGATGGCCATGGAGAGCGAACCCGGCAATCCCGCCTCCGACCGGTTGTATGCCGTGGTAGTGCCGGACTTCGATCTCCTGAAAGAACGCAAGGTCGTCAACGCGAAAGAAGTCATTCGCTTCGACATCGAAGGTATATCGTCGAAGATTCCATCCACGAAGCGCATCGGCAGCTACGAAATCTGGCAGGAGCCCTTGCCGCGTACGACCACGCGCAAGCTCAAACGCTTCGAACTGGAAAAGCGGGTGCGTGCGAACCAGAAAAAAGGGCAGGCGGCCGATTCTGAAGTCAGCTCCCAGCCCGCGCTGAGCGCCGAGGATACCAAATGGCTGGACCAGCCCGAGGTGCGGCAGGCGTTGAAAATCATCCGCGAGTCATCTAAGACGGCGCCCACAGTGATCCGCCCCAGCGACAATCTGGAGCTTGATCTCGGTCTCGATTCCATGCAGCGAATTGAATTGCTGGTTGCGCTGGAGCAGGAACTGGGCGGCGATGTCGAAGAGTCGACCCTGGCCCAAGTCTACACAGTGCGCGAACTGGTGGACGCCATCCGTGAAAGCGCCGCAACGGGAAAGACAATCTCCAGCTCACGCGAACAGCCGGCGGGCTGGAAATCGATTTTGCAAGAGGAGTCTACCGACCCGGAAGTTCTGGCTCTGGCACAGCATTCCACCTTCTACGAAGGTTTTCTGTATACCTTGTTCCGCTTGGTGCAGGTGTTTGCCTCCGACCGGTTTCATATGAAGGTCAGCGGACTGGAGAAACTGCCCTCGCAGGGGTCGTACATCATTTCTTCCAATCATCAAAGTTTTCTCGATCCGATGTTAATGGCATCGGTTTTACCCTGGACGGTATTTCGCAGTCTGTTTTCAGTGGGTACGAGCGAAATTTTCGGTTCAGGCTTAATGCGCCGCGTAGCGCGCTGGCTGCGCGTGATCGTTGTCGATCCCGATGTAAACCTGGTTCCTGCCATGCGCGCCGGAGCATTCGGGTTGCGGCACAGCCGCATCCTGATTCTCTATCCTGAAGGCGAGCGCAGCATCGACGGCACGCCCAGGACTTTCAAGAAAGGTGCCGCGATTCTTTCGATTCATTTGCAGGTTCCAATTGTTCCGGTCGCGATTGAAGGCTTTTACGAGGCCTGGCCGCGGGGTAGGCAGTTTCAGAAGTTTACGCCGATCAAGATCCAGTTCGGCGATCCGATTTATCCTCCGGCGGAATCGGAGGCGTCAGAGGCGGCTTACGAAAAACTCACCGGTGAGCTGAAGTCACGCGTAGTGGAAATGTGGAAAGGATTGCGCGGAGAGCCGCAAACAAACTCCGCAACAACGCCACACCAATAAGGCGGGTACCAACTATTTTGCGGCAGCCAGCGCTTTCTGACCAAAGGCCTTAACAAAGGCGTCCACAATCATCGAATCATATTTCCCGTCGGAGTCTTTCGCGATCTTGTCGACTGCCTGGACGGAGGGGGTTTTTCCTGCACTGTCGGCATCGAACTGGGCCTCGAACTTCGTCGCCAGATTCAGAATCTGTACTTCAACGATGGAATCGGCTGGAGTTGCGCCAGTTTTGTTCAGTTCCTGTGCCGCCACCAGAATCGGGATGGCGCGGCGCAAGGATCCGCCCATCAGCTGGGCTTTGGTTGCGCCTCGGCTCTCGCCCTTGCGCATACCTTTTTCCAGCTCCTCCTCGGAAAGATTGGCGGCCTTGTAAAGAATTTCATTGCTGATGCCAATCTCGTTCACTTTGCTCAGCAATGCGGCAGTCCTGAGATCTTCCGTACTCTCGGGATCAAGACCGAGGGCTTCGGCGATCTTGGTGGCGTGGGACGAAAGACGGTAGGAGTCCGCCTCGCTATTTTTCAGGTTGCAGAGAAACTGTTGCAAGATGACCAGCATTCCCTCATAACCGTCTTTTAATTCTTTCAAGTGTCTCTGATTACGCTCGTACAGCGTGCCCATGGCGTAGGCGGCGACAACCAGAACCCCTCCCCAGACGGCTATATCTAACCAGCGGGGATCGATCGGCAGATGCTCGGCGCGGTTCTTGAACATTGCCGGATTTACGAAAGTGAGCAGCACCACCAGGCAGACGCTGGCGCAAGCCGTAAGCGTCGCGTGGCGGCGTCCGAAATAGTAGGCCGAATACAGAGTCGGAAGGAAATAGAACACCAGGGCCATCGCCTGAGAAGCCACCAGAAAATGGATCGTGGCGGCGATGACCACCAGGAAAAGTAGCAACAGCAGTTCTTTGTTTACCTTGTTCACAGTTTTTCTGAAGGCGCTGTACGCATCATCACACGCCGAATTCTCGCCGATCGTCCTCGCGGAACGCGCCCAGCCTGCCTTGTCCAGCACATATATGGTGGAACAAAGACGCGGACCCTCAAAATTACCGAGGTTACTGACCTTTTGATCGGTTTCGGAATTGGTTACTTTGCTCGCGGATGGGTCTGGTCGTAGACTTGGAGCACGTGTTTGATGGAAAGCTGGGTATAGCGTTGGGTAGTCGAAAGGCGCTCGTGGCCCAGCATCTCCTGAATAGCGCGCAGGTCGGCACCTTCTTCCAGCATGTGGGTGCCGAAGGCATGCCGCAATGTGTGCGGATGGACATCCGGTGACAGGCCTTTTGCGACGGCGATTTTCTTGATAATGCGTCCCACGCTGCGCGTGGTGAGGCGACCGCCGCGCCAATTGACCAGCAACGCCGCCGGGTTCTTGTTAGTTTTTGCCAACATTTGCTGGCGAACCGGGAGATAGGCCGCCAGCGCGGTCTTTACCGAATCGCCAAAAGGGACGTAGCGCTCTTTCTTCCCTTTGCCGCGTATCAGGATGGCCTCGGCACTTAAACGGATGTCGTCAAGATTAATCCCGATTAATTCAGAATTTCGGATGCCGCAGCCGTACAGAAGTTCGAGCATCAATCGGTCTCGCTCAGGAAAGGCAGCGACCTCAGGCATTTTCCCGTCGAGCACGCTGTTCATTTCCTCAATGGTCGGCACTCGGGGGAGCTTTTTGGGAAGTTTTGGCGTCGAGACCAAAGCCGCCGGGTTCTGCTCGACCACGCCTTCCTGAGCCAGCCAGCGATAAAGTGAACGCACTGCCGCGAGCGAACGCGCTACTGAAGTCTTGCCCAGCCCTTTTTCGTAGAGATGAGACAGAAATCCACGAATGGTGAGGTGGTCAATGTGCTTCCAGCCGCGCGAACCGACGTAGTTGGCAAATTCATCCAGATCTCCACTGTAGGCCTTGATGGTGTGGATCGAAGCATTGCGCTGCCGCAGCGATTGCAGAAATTGATCGACGGCTTTCTCGACGACGGTGGCTTTGGTGGCAGCGCTTATCATGTCTCAAACCGTGAACGATGTAGCGACGGGCGTCCCCGCCCGTCCACGCCCAGGACGGGCGAGGACGCCCGTCGCTACATCGAATCCCGCATGTGTCATCCTCTCGCCTTCGCCCGCGGATGATGTTTCTGATACACGTTCTTCAGCCGGTCCAGCGCCAGGTGGGTGTACACCTGGGTGGTCGAAATATCGGCATGGCCGAGGATGGTCTGCACTGTTCGCAAGTCAGCGCCGTTCTCTACCATGTGCGTGGCGCAACTGTGACGCAGCATGTGCGGGCTGGCATTGCGTCCCGCGCCTGCGGAGGCTGCTCGCACCGTTTGCCAGACTCGCTGGCGCGTCAACTTCCTGGCGCCGCGTCCCAGAAATAGGAGCGGCGAAGTGTTCCCTCTCGCCAGAATTGGACGCGAATGTTTCATGTACTGGCTCAACGCGTCCTGCGCCCCTTTTCCCAGAGGGACGATTCGTTCCTTGTCACCCTTGCCGCGCACCAGGACATAGCCCAGGTCAAGCTTCAGGTCTTCGAGCTTGACTCCCACGATCTCGGACACGCGCAGTGCCGCCGCATAGAAGACTTCTAGCATGGCGCGGTCCCGCTCGGCGATCGCTTCCGCTACCTTATCTTTGCGATGTGAAGGCAGGCGCGGGCGGTTTAGCATGGCGTCCATCTCATCGCGGGCCAGAGCCTTGGGCAAGACCTTCCATTGCTTTGGCGAGTCGATATTCAGCGTGGGATCATGCTCAATCATCTTGTCGAGCAGGAGATAGCGATATAGATGCCGCAATGCCGAGAGCTTGCGGCCGACAGATCGGCCGTCCACCGAATTGCTAAATAGCTGCTGGATAAACCCGCGCACGTGATCACGCCGCGCATTGAGCAACGTTCTCTTATGTTTTTCCAGATAGGCGGCGAATTGCGTGACGTCGGTTGTATAGGCTGTGACCGTGAGCGTCCCCAGCCCCTTCTCAATCTTCAGATAGTCGAGAAATGCTGAGAGCACGCGGGAGTTGGCCGGGGAGGGCACCTCAGGATGGTATGCGCGTTATCGGACGTAGGGTAGTGACCAGACGTGTTCAGAAAAACTTTAACCACAGAGGCCACAGAGGTTCACAGAGGTTTTTAAGACAAAGAGATTCCTCGGTGATCCTCTGTGTCCTCTGTGGTTAAGGCACTTCTTTCAAAATCTCTACCGCGTAGAGCGCACCCTCGGGCGTCTCTTCATGCTTGAAATATGCAAACACGTTTCGCCCTTGGCCCAGGTGTTCGCGAATGCGATCCACCATGGCGCGGCGCTCGTCGGTTGTGTAGGAAGGCTTGCGATAACGGTAGTAGCAGAAGTCGGCGGTCACAACGTCGGGCGTGGTGCGTTCTTCGGTTTCAGCGATGCAAAGCGCCCGGTTACTGCTTTTCAACAAATTGAAAACTTCATCGGTCAGCCATGAGGGATGGCGGAACTCGAATGCCGAGGGTACCGCCCGCGGCACGACCGCGAGAAATTCTTCCAGAAGTCTGGCATCCGCTTTCAAATTGGGCGGCAACTGAAACAGAACAGGGCCAAGTTTCTCCGCCCGGGCCAGCGGTTCGATGGTGCTCAGAAAGCGCGGCACAAAATCAGCCGTCCCTTTGAGCCGCTTGATGTGGGTGATGACCTGGTGTGCCTTCACACCAAAGCGAAAACCAGGGGGCGTTTCCGCAATCCACTTTTCAGTGGTGGTCTCCTTCACCAGTTGCCGGAAGGTGAAGTTGACTTCGACAGTATTGAGTTGGGTGGCGTAGTGCCGCAGGAAATTTTTCTGCGGCAGCTTCGCGGGATAGAAGTCCGGTTTCCAACTGGCATACGCCCATCCCGAGGTGCCCACGTAGAGTCGCGCCATGTTTTGACCTGTAAACCTCTGGCCTGTAAGGCGAACGATTATATCTTGCGGCGTTTTTTCGACGCAGCCTGCCCTTTGGGTACGGACCGAGCTTCTGTCTTGCGGCGGGCAGCCTTGGGCTCGGCCTGCGCGGACATTTCCAAACCAGCCTCGGCGGCTTCCGGTTTCCCCGCAAGCCCCGCCAGCTTCGGCAACTTTTGCTTCAGCTCGAGCGTGGGAGCGAACAGGTCTCCCATTTTGTCGACGCGCTTTAGAACCTGCTCGGCTTCAAACACCAGCACACTCGGATCCTTCTTCTTCAGCAGTTGCTCGACTTCCTCCCACTTCACCGGCGTGGAAACCGTAGGATGTTCGCGGGCCCGCAGGGAGTAGATCGCGATCGTAGTCTTGTGCTGGTCGTTCTGGCTCCAATCCACCAACACCTTCCCCTTGCGCAACTCTTTTTTCATATCCGACACCACCAACTCGCGATGCTGGTCTTCCAGCAAACGAGCCAGGGCGTGGGCAAAAGGCTTGGTTTCTTCGTAACTGGTTGGCGTGTTGAGCGGAACGTAAATCTGCAACCCCTTGGAGCCCGACGTCTTGGGAAAACTCTGCAAACCAAAATGCTCAAAAATTTCCCGCAGCCACACTCCCACTTGCGCGCATTGCACGATGTTGGCGGGCGGGCCGGGGTCCAGATCAAAAACCATCATGGTGGGGCAGTTAATCTCTTTTGCCAGCGAGAGTGATGGGTGCAGTTCGATGGCGGCCAGGTTGGCCATCCAGACGATCGTCGGCAAATCATTGGCCAGAATGTAATTGACGTTGCGCCGGTTGTGTTCGCTCCAGATGGGAGCGGTCTTGACCCAGTCCGGCCGATGTTGGGTGGCGTTCTTTTCAAAAAAGAATTCGCTGTCCACGCCGTTGGGATACCGCTTGAGCGTCAAGGGCCGGCCCGCGAGGTGAGGCACCAGAACCGGAGCAATCTTGGCGTAGTAGTCGATGACTTGCCCCTTGGTGAAACCTGTCGCCGGATACAAAACTTTATCCAGGTTCGACAACTTCAGCTGCTTGCCCTGGATTTCAACTACCGGTTCTTTGCTCATTGCTTCGCTGCCTCGCTTGGTCTGGAACGGATCATCGCCGTTTAGTATAGTGGCGCTCCCTGGCCGCCGTGTGTTGCGTGTTTGATGCCGGTTCGACGAAGGATGGAGACACAGGTATGTCTGGATCACGCCGTGAATTTTTACAAGGACTCTCATCGCTGGGCGCGCTGGCGCTTTTCCGGATGGAACGAACCGAACCAGACCTGATTCTTCACAACGGCAATATCTGGACGGCAAGTGCGACCCAGCCACGGGTGCAGGCAGTAGCGATCGCGGGCGGGCGATTCCTGGCCGTGGGCTCGAACGAGGAGGTGCTCGCCCTGGCCGCCGGCGGGGCGAAGAAAATCGATCTCGCGGGCAACACCGTTTTGCCCGGGTTCATTGACGCGCACACGCATCCCGCCGAAGCTGGCCTCGATCATCTGCGCATGGTGGATTGCGACCTGCGCTCGATTGGCGACATTCTTTCCGCGTTGCGAAAGCGTGCCGCCGAGACCTCCGGCGGCGAATGGGTGCTTGGTTTTAAGTACGACGATACCAAGACCTCCGACGGACGTCCGCTGAGCCTCGCCGATCTGGACGGTGCGGTTCCGGGTCATCCCGTTTTCGTGGAGCACCGCGGCGGCCATACGGCGTGGGTGAACTCTCTCGCCATGCAGATGGTAAAGGTAGATGACAAAACCCCTGATCCCCCAGGCGGCAAATACGATCACGACCCGGCCACCGGGCACCTGACCGGGCACATCCGTGAGAATGCCAAGACCGGCTTCCAAAATTTCATCCCTTCGAATTTCACCCGCGACGACCGGCGGGAGGGGGTGAAGCTGATCTCAAAAATGATGACGCGCAGCGGCGTCACCTCCGTGGGCGACGCCTTCGGCTCACCCGACGACTTGCGCGCCTACCAGGAGGCGCGAGAAGCCGGAGAGCTGTCTTTTCGCGTCTATTGTTTGATCGGATTTCAGTTCATAGACCAGATGCTGTCTGCAGGCATCCGCACCGGATTGGGAGACGAGTGGGTGCGGGTGGGCGCGATGAAAATGATCTGCGATGGCTCCATTTCCGAACGCACGGCACGGCTTTCGCAACCCTACATCGGCCGTCCGGATGATTTCGGCATTCTGGTGGCGGGTGAAGATGAGCTTTACCCGGTCGCGCGCAAAGCCCATGCCGCGGGTTGGCAACTGGGAACACACGCCAACGGCGACGTTGCTATCGACACTACCTTGCGCGTGTACGAGCGCCTGCAGCGCGAGCTGCCACGCCGCGATCCGCGCTTTCGCCTGGAGCATTGCACCGTGGTCAACGACGCCCTTGTCCAACGGATCAAAGCGCTGGGCGCGATTCCTCTGCCCTTCTCAACCTACGCCTACTATCACGGCGAAAAAATGAAAGAGTACGGAGCGGAGCGCGTGGACCACATGTTCGCCCTGCGCACTTTCATCGATGCGGGAATCCGTCCTACCCAGGCTTCGGACTATCCGCCCGGCCCTTTCGAGCCCATGATGGCGCTGCGTTCGGAAGTTACACGTACCGATAGCAAAGGCAATGTTTGGGGGCCGAAACAGAAGATCACGGTAGAAGAAGCAATCCGCGTCGGCACGGTGAACGGATCCTACGCGTCTTATGAAGAAAATTTGAAAGGATCGATTGAGCCGGGCAAGCTGGCGGACCTGGTTGTGCTCGGACGCGATCCCTTCAAAGTTGACCCTCTCGAATTGATCAACATTCCCATCCAACGGACGATGGTAGGCGGCAAGTGGGTGTTCGAAGCCTGAGCGTGCGCGCATGGCTAGTCTGTGGGTCGGTTTGAAATTCTTTCGCTCTTACGCGAAACGCTCGTGGGCCTCGCGAAGGAGTAGCTGCCTCGGCATAACAATTGAATGGAGTCTGATGTTGGGTGGAGCAGCGCTTTAGCGCTGCGAAGAGGCGGCGTGGTGCGGCTTCAGCCGCTGAGGTACTTCCGTGGGAAGCCCATCTCAAGACAGCAAGTGTATGCAGGCCTGAAGGCCTGCTCCACCCTGCTTCAGTTTGACAACTTCCCTTCCCGCCACGTAACTTCAAGTTTCTTCCCGTAATGTTCCGTTCAACAGCAGTGGAGGTCCGATGAAATACCGCGCACTTAAGTCTTTGGCCATAATTCTGACGATTTCCGCACTGGCCGCAGCGCAAGACCTGGCTTCATTTGAAACGCGGATCACCCTGAAGAAGCTCGACAATGGCCTGACCGTCATCATCTGCGAGCGCCCCGAGGCTCCAGTCTTCTCGTTCTACACCCACGTGGACGCAGGCTCGGTGCAGGATCCCATGGGTCAGACTGGCATGGCCCATATGTTCGAGCACATGGCCTTCAAGGGCACAGACAAGATTGGCACGACGGACTATCCAGCCGAAAAAGTAGCGCTGGCGAAGGTGGAAACTGCGTACGCCGCCTACATCGAAGAACGCGACAAGAGTGTTGGCCGGAATGAGCAAAAGCTGAAGGAACTGGAAAAGGCCTGGCAGGACAACATAACAGCCGCACAAAAATACGTTATCCCCAACCAGTTCCCGCAGATTCTCGAAAGCAACGGCGCCGAAGGATTGAATGCCAACACCGACCTGGACGAAACGGCCTACCACTATTCCCTACCCGAAAACCGGCTGGAGCTGTGGGCCTATCTCGAGTCTGCTCGATTCATTCATCCGGTGATGCGTGAGTTTTACAAAGAGCGCAATGTCGTAATCGAAGAGCGCCGCATGAGGACGGACAGCAATCCTATCGGGCGGTTGCTCGAGCAGTTCGTCACGGCCGCCTTCCAGGCTCATCCCTATCATCGGCCGACTATCGGCTGGATGGCAGACCTGAATTCATTTTCCGCCACCGACGCGCAGCGCTTTTTCGACGAGTATTACATTCCGTCGAACATGGTCGTGGCCGTGGTGGGCGACGTCAAGGCCTCCGAGGCGATACCAATTATCGAAAAGTATTTCGGACAGATTCCGTCGCGTGCCGCGCCTGACGAGCGAACCACCACCGAACCAGCGCAGAACGCGGAGCGCCGTGTGGTCTTGCAAGACCGGTCGCAGCCGCTTTACCTGGAAGGCTACCATCGTCCGGACTACCGCAGCCCGGATGATGCGGTCTACGACGCGATCGCCGACTTGATGTCAAACGGTCGCACCTCCCGTCTCTATCGCGCCCTGGTGCGCGATAAGAAGATCGCCGCCTTCTCAGCCGGATTCTCCGGCCTGCCCGGCAACAAATACCCACATCTTTTCGCGTTCTACGCTTTCCCCCTGCCCGGCCATAAGAACGAAGAAGTGGCGGAGGCCATTCACGTTGAAATCGACCGGCTGAAAAAAGAAGACATCAGTGATGACGAATTGAAGATGATCCGGACGCGGGCCAAAGCCAACCTGCTCCGCGGCCTCGATAGCAATGAAGGCCTGGCGTCCGAGCTCGCCTTGTATCAGGCGCGCTATGGGGACTGGCGAGAATTGTTTCACCAGGTGGACAATCTCGACAAAGTCAGCAAGGCCGATATCCGGCGCGTCGCTAATCAGACTTTCGTTCCCACCAACCGCACCGTAGGAATTATCGAGAGCGTGGCGCCGGCGCAGGCCGCCGCTCAGAATGGAGGTGCGCAATGAGACGGCGATCACTGCTTTTGCTCGCCTTCGCTTTCCTAACCGTATGCGGCACGGCGATTCCACGGGCGGCGGCCCAGGCCACGGCATGGGACCAGATTAAAATTGCGCCGCTTCCCGACTTCCATCCTCAAGTGCCCAAGCGAATACTCCTGCCCAACGGCATGGTGATCTTTCTGCAGGAGGACCACGAGCTGCCTCTGATCGATGGTGTTGCCCGGATTCGCGGCGGCTCTCGCTCCGAGCCCGCCAGCAAGATCGGTTTGGTAGATCTCTACGGAGAAGTCTGGCGCACCGGAGGCACCAAGACCCAGACCGGCGACCAGCTCGATGACTATCTCGAAATACGGGCCGCCAAAGTCGAAACCAACAGCAACGTCGATTCCACTTCGATTTCCTTTTCCTGTCTGAAGGGTGACTTCGCCGACGTATTTAAAGTCTTCGACGAACTCTTGCGGACACCGGAATTTCGCGACGACAAACTCGATTTGGCCCAGAAGGAATACTTCGACAACATCTCTCGCCGCAACGACGACATTAACGACATTGCGGAACGCGAGTCAGCCAAGCTGGTTTATGGTCCGCAGAATCCTTACGCGCGAGTCGCCGAATACAAGACCGTCGCCGCAGTAACCCGGCAGGATCTGCTGGCCTGGCATCACACCTATCTCCAGCCCAACAACATCATTCTGGGCATCGTAGGCGATTTTGACCCGACGGAAATGGAGGCAAAGCTTCGTCAAGCCTACGGCTCATGGGCCAAGGGACCGGCCCTGAAAGAAGAGAAGATCGAGCCCCAACCGGCCAAACCGGGCTACTATCTGGTGGAGAAAGAAGACGTCAACCAGAGTTCCATCAACATGGTCGGGCTCGGCATCCGGCGTGACAATCCTGACTACTACGCGGTCCGGGTCTTTAATGAGGCTTTCGGCGGCGGCTTTTCTTCGCGCCTGATGCAGAGCATCCGCACCGCAAAAGGGCTGGCGTACGCGGTCGGCGGAGGGATCGGAAGCTCCTTCGATCATCGCGGCACCTTGCGGCTCTCCATGGGAACAAAGAGCGCGACGACGATCGAATCCATCCTGGCGCTCGATGAGCAGATCGACAACGTAAGCACGCATCCGATTTCCGATGCCGAGATCAAGCGGGCCAAAGATTCCATCCTGAACGGTTTCGTCTTCAATCTCGATTCGCCGGACAAGATTCTGCGCGAGCGCATGGCCTACGAATTCTATGGCTATCCTCAGGATTACCTGGAAAAGTTCCGCACCGGAGTGGAGAAGGTGACGGCGGCGGATGTAGCCCAGGCGGTCGCAAAGTATCTGCACAAGGACCAGCTGGCGGTGCTGGTGGTGGGCCACGCGTCGGAATTCGACAAGCCGCTTTCGTCGATCGGTCCGGTGACCACCCTTGACATCACGATTCCGCCGCCTCCAGGGGAACAGCCGGAACCTGCTGCCAAGCCGGCACGGTAGTTCGCCACCAAGCCGCCGGTTGAATGGAGATCATCGGCAAACTCGTCGTGGCCGCGATCGACTACACGACGGCCCGCTCGCCCGATCCCCTTTCCGTTCTCCGCTCACCTGTGCTCTGGGGGATGGCCGGTATTGTGCTTGGCGTCTGGCTTTTCTTCCGCGGTTTCCCTTTGCTGAAGCGCAAGAGTCTGGTCCAGGACATTCCCACGTCTACGGTGCGCAGCGCATCGCTGGGATGTGTGGAAGTTAGCGGCAAGGTGGTCGGGCCCTACACTCTGATCGCGCCTCTATCTGAATCAGACTGCTTCTTCTATCAGGCGGTGGTGCGCGGCAGCGGAGAAGAAGGCAAGGCAACGACGAAATCGGAGACTTTGTACGTCCCTTTCTTTCTGGACGACGGCACGGGACGTTTGATGGTAGATCCGCGAGGCGCCGAGATAGAACTCCCCTCATCCATCGAGGAAGAATACTCTCCTTCGACGGCCACCGCCTGTACCCGCCATTTTCTTAACCGTCACGGTATTTCCGGCGCCGACCCCGCCAACCTGGAGGAGTATTGCATCCGCGAAAGCGACCTTTTGTTCGTTCTGGGGACGCTACGAGAAAACCCGGGGCTGAGCGCTGCCCAGGTTTCAAGGAGCGCGCCCGGTGAAGTACCGGCGGGATTTCTGAGTCCGGCTGCAGCCGATTTGCAACGAAGGGCTGTAATCGAGTCCATGTACCCTCCAGGGACTGCGCTGCCACCAACTCCGTTGCAAGAATCCCTGAAAGCAACGTCGTTCGATCTCAATCCGCCCATACTGCTGACGAAGGGGACATCCGGCCAACCATTTTTCATTTCCCGGCGCAGCCAGCGAGAAGTAGTTCAGAGCTTAGCCTGGCGCTCGACTCTATACATCTGGGGCGGCCCGATTCTTGCCTTGACCGGATTGTGGCTCCTGCTTGCTCGTCTGCTGCAGCTATAAGCCACACCGGCTTAATCTGGAAACAACCCTTTACACGGTGTCGACCTGGAGGGGCTTCGGTTCCCGAAGGATCTGGCGTGCATCGGCGCCACTGCCGGGGAAGGCGTGTATCTGGGTCACGCCAGATCCTTCACGGCCTGAAGGCCGCCCCGGATGACGCGTTTATAAGGGATTGTTTCCGACGTCTGTCACTTCCAACACATTAGGCCTCTTGACACCAGAGGGATCACACGATAATCTCAGATGGCGAACAAAAGGCGAATATCGCTATGGCAACTCTTCCTCTCCTGCCAGAATCCGGAAGCAAGCTCATCGGCATCGCCCGGCTGGCCGCCGAGGGCGAATCCCTTCGGCAGGGCCACGAAGTCGAATACTTCACCCTGCCGGCGCGTTCCCTGCTCAACCGCTGCACCGGCGAACGCATGCCTTTCACCTGGACAATCAACCCTTACCGCGGCTGCGAGTTTGCCTGCAAGTACTGCTACGCCCGCTACACCCACGAGTTCATGGAAATGCGCGACGGTGTGGACTTCGAGCAGAAAATCTACGTCAAGCAGCACGCCGCCAACCTGCTCCGGCAGGAACTGAGGCGTGTAAAGCCGGGCGAGGAGATTGCGATTGGGACCGCGACCGACCCGTATCAACCGGCCGAGCGGCGATTCGAGGTCACTCGTGCCATTCTGGAAGAACTCGCCCGCCATCAGGGCCTGGAGATCGGCCTCATCACCAAGGGAACCCTGATTCTGCGCGATCTGGAATTGCTCAAAGACGTTGGACGAAATAACCGGCTGTTTGTGAATCTCACCATTACGACCCTGAATGTGGATTTGGCGCGGATTCTGGAACCGCGCGCTCCGCGTCCCGATCTGCGGATGGACGCTGTCCGCAAACTGAATCAGGAGGGCATCGCTACCGGTGTGAGCTGTTCGCCTGTGATCCCCGGAATCACGGATGCGCCGCGGGATTTGGAAGCGGTGGTTCGCGCCACGGCTGAGGCCGGAGGCAAGCACATCTTTGCCAATCCACTGTTTTTGAAGCCCTGCTCGGCGGCAGTGTTTCTTCCCTTTCTGGAAAAAGAATTTCCCGAACTGGCAGCTGGGTATCGGCAGCGCTATAAAGATCGCGCTTTCCTGCCCCAGAGTTATGGGAAGAGGATTTCGCAGTTGATGGCGCGCCTGCGGCAGAAGTATGGCATCGCGCGGGGCGGGGAGCGCTACGGGCCGCGGCCGGCGCCTGTGCGAGTCGGAACGCAGATGGCTTTGTTCTAGGGAGAGCTGAAAAAGCTTTTAACCGCAAAGATCGGAGAGAAAAGTCCTCAAAGGACGCAGAGAAAACCTGGCACTTTTCTGCGTTCTTTGGGCTGACTCTGCGATCTCTGCGGGTAAAAGCTTTTTTTGATCCCGCCCGACTATAATCGCTGCCTCAGAACACCATGGCATCTACCTCACAACCTACGCCCCGTCCGAAATTCTCCGTTCAACTGAACAGGTTCTGGCAACGCGTGACCGAGGGTCTCGAGATCGGACAGCTCTGGAAGCAGTTCCACGCCGACGCCCGTTCCAGCTACCGCCTCTATTCACGGGATTTTCAAGCCCGATCTCCCCAGGAGAGCCAGCCACGCGGCTTCTTTCACACCGCGCAGGAGTTGGCCTGGGCCATCCTGGAAAAACTGACACCCGCGCGGCGGGTGTTGCTACTGATTGGAGTTGTGTTTCTCATCTTCCCCGCCGGAGGATTCAGCTATCACGGCAAGGCGGGAGAAGTTCAAGTTGTCGAGTTCGATTTCCGTTTCTACGGCGGCGTCGTGCTTTTTGTTCTGCTGATGTTGGAGATTGCGGATCGCGTGGTGATGAAGCGTGATCTGGAAATCGCCCGCGACATCCAGCGCTGGCTGCTGCCGGCAACTCCGCCAAACGTTCCGGGGATGGCGATCGCCTTCGCCACCCGTCCCGCAAATACGGTGGCGGGGGACTACTACGACGTCTTTCCGCGGCCCGCTTCGGCCGGCGGCGATGCCAGGTTTATTCTCTCGGTGGCAGATGTGGCCGGGAAAAGCATTCCGGCGGCCCTGCTCATGGCCACATTTCAGGCCAGCCTGCGGACTCTCTCCGCCACGCCCAGTTCGCTGGTAGAGATGGTCGCCAGCATGAATCAGTACGCCTGCACCAATAGCCAGAGCGGACTACGCTTCACCACCGCCTTCGTGGCGGAATTTGATCCAGCCACGCGGACGCTCAACTACATCAACGCCGGCCACAACAATCCCATCCTGCGTCGCAGCAATGGGACGGTCGAGTACCTGGTGGCTGGCGGATTGCCCCTGGGAATTCGGGCCGAGGCGCCTTACGATTCGGGCAGCACGGTGTTACAAGCGGGCGACTGGCTGGTGATCTTTACCGACGGTGTGATCGAAGCCCGGAACGAACGCGACGAGGAGTATGGTGAGCCCCGACTGCTGGAGGTCTTGCGCACCGGCGCGGCCTCGACTCCGGACGAACTGCTGCGCCGCCTGCTCAGCGACGTCGACTCCTTCGTGGGAGCGACCCCGCAGCACGACGACATTACCTGCATGCTGGTGAAGATCAGCGGCTAGACCGGCGCCGCCCGCGCAGCAGAAAACCCCATGCGGCACCCAGTAACAAAGCTCCCAACAGTTTTTTCGTCTCATGGACCGGCACAAAGCGCGTCTCTTTTTGACTCACCTCAAAGACGCCCACCGGAAGGACTCCGACGCCACCGCCTCCGCCACCGCCTTCGCCGCGGGCGGTCTTGATCTCCAGGCCGCCGCTGCCGGTGCCACCCCCGAAGCCGTAGGCAACCCGCGCCACGGGAATGATGGTCTTATCGCCTGCGGTGATCGGTTCTCCGAACACGCTCTTGACTTGGGCCCGGCTGGACAAATTTTCGTGCAAGGACTGCAACAAACTCAAACCGCTCATGGCAGACTCCTCAGCTGGCATTCATCACTCCCGCATACATGCGGTGAAACGCATGCACGCCTTTCTCCTGCTTGATGCTGTAACGTCCGTGCTGGTAGCTTCGCGAGACCAGATTTTTCTGCACTGTCTCACAAATCCCAATGTCTTCGATCTGAATTTGATCGCTGAACTCCACCGACGCTTTGGCCGCCGGACTGCCGAGCTCATTCTGCGGCAAATACCACTCGAAGATCGCCAGCGAGCGTTCGGCATCCAGTGGCAACACGATGTTCAGCGAAACATTGTCGGGATAACAATTGAGCATCCAGTTGGGGAAAATCCAGAAATAATCGGTGGTCATGTCCTCGGCGGCTTCCTGGTAGCGGCGCGGCGTGGCATCCCCAGGCTGCGCTCCACGAATGGGGCTGAACTGGCGGACGTGCCGAGCGTAGGGCTCCACGGTGTATGCGTTGTAATCCAGCTCCCGGTTCAGTCCAGGGTGCACGCTGGGCAAATGGTAGCCCTCGAGATAATTGTCCACGTAGGTCTTCCAGTTGCACTTCATGTCATAAGTGCGGCGTTCAAACAGCTTCATCCCGGTAAAGCCAAAACGTTCGGCCTGCGCAGGAAGTTGGCCCAAACTCGTCACCAGGGGTTCGGCGTTAGCATCGAGATTTACGAAGATCAGATTGAACCATTCCTCGGCTCGCACCGGGGCCAGTGAAAATTCTTTTGCGTCGAAGCCGGGCTGACCTTCGAACTCCGGCGCGCTGATCAGCGAGCCGTCGAGCCCATAAGTCCATCCGTGATAGCCGCAGCGGAACAGCTTGCGCGAACCGCATCCCTCGGCGGGAGGGCCGGCGCGGTGGCGGCACACGTTGTAGAAACCACGCAGTTCACCTTGTAGACCGCGGACTAACAAAAGAGGCTCGCCCAGAAGATCCGTAGTAAAAAAGTCGCCAGGCTTTTCAACCTGGCGGCGATGTCCGACTACCTGCCAGGTGCGGGCGAAGACTTGTTTTCTTTCCTGCGCAAATACGCTGGGGTCGGTGTAGAAAGGTGCGGGAATCGACCAGGCGCGCGAGATGTCGGAATCGATCCGGAGGGCTGGCAGTTCGCTCATGGCAGATGGCTAGCTATTCTAAGGGATTCAGGTCGCTGAGCACATTCGCCCGGAGCTCGTCGCACAGCGCTGTCATCCAGAGCGCTTGCTTTCGTTCGCGAAACGGACGAGAGCAAGCGAAGGACCTCTGCATTCGCCCCTGCGCTCTGCATGTGAGGAAAGCTTGGAGCGCGCGCTGTCACCCGGAAATGCACAGGTCCTTCGTCGGGAGC
>Ga0307479_10002289_pt1 | contig 17394 bp, 14 predicted proteins | sample atmos_gasesECM4C_FD_203743 | JGI IMG/M metagenome (GOLD analysis project Ga0307479, IMG submission 203743) | Hardwood forest soil microbial communities from Morgan-Monroe State Forest, Indiana, United States - atmos_gasesECM4C_515 | ecosystem: Environmental > Terrestrial > Soil > Temperate... | reverse complement strand
GCCCATCTCCGCCTGGACCCCCGCCACCCGCGCCACCTGCATGTCACCGGCCTGGCCTGCCGCCCAGTCCAGCAGCGCCGTCTTGCCGATGCCCGCCTCCCCCCGCAACACCAGCACCCCGCTCAGCCCGTCCCGCACCGCCGCCAGCACGCCCTCCAGCGCCGAGATCTCCGCAGTCCGGTCCAGCAACGCGCTAATCGCCCAGCCCTCCTGCCCGCCCCGGCAGCAACGGATTAAGCTCCCCGGTCCGACGACCCTCGCCGAGGGCGGTGCACGACAATCATCGCCTATATCCCCATCTCCGGAACCAGCAGGTCCCGCCCCAATCCCGCAGGGTTATCTCGAGGACTCGCTGCCCCTAGCTGCCCGAGCCGACCGTCAGTCCTGGCGTGCGGGTGCTCCGCTATCGCCCTGGAGCGTCCGGGCGAGCTGGCCCCGGCTGGTGACGCCGAGCTTGCGGAAGATCTTGCGCAAGTGATACTCCACGGTGCTGGCACTGATGAATAGCCGGGCGGCGATTTCCCGGTTCGACAGGTGCCCGGCCACTAGCCGGGCGACCTGCGCCTCCTGCGAGGTGAGCACCTCCGGGGCCCCAAGCTGGCGGGAGCGGGCCCGCTCGCCGGCGGCGCCCAGCTCGGCCCGGGCCCGGCCGGCGAACGCCTCCATGCCCATCGCGTCGAACATCTCGACGGCGGTGCGCAGCTGGTCACGGGCGTCGCGGCGGCGCCGCTGCCGGCGCAGCCACTCGCCGTACAGCAGGTGGCCGCGGGCGAGCTCGGGACGGCGCCGGGTGCGGCCGAGCCGCTCGATCGCCTCGCGGTAATGTCCCTCGGCTGCTTCTGCTTCGCTGAGCAGCGCGCGGGAGCGCGCCTCGATCCCCAGCCCGGCCTCAGTTCCCCCGCCGCGTGCCGTTTCCGCCACCCGGTCGAGGGCCTCGTGGGCCATGCGCGGGGTTCCGGTGCGTGCGGCGGCCTCGATCAGCTCGGGCAACGCCCACACGGAGACATATACGTGCTTGTGCTCACTGGCTTGCCCGGCTGCCGCCAGTGCCTCCTCGTAACGGCCCAGGCCGTTGTAGAGGACTGCGGTGACCCAGTTCGCAGCTGTCACCGCGAGTCCCTGACCCCCGGCCTCGGCCTGCTCGATGGCGGACTGGATCAGCGGGGCGGCCTCGGCTTGGCTGCCCCGGAAAGCAGCCAGCATCATGGCGGCATATGGGGCGAGGGGAGCCCCGGTCGCCTCACGGACCGCATCGGCCTCCGCGATCAGCGACGTGGCGGCCGTGAAGTCACCACTCCATACGGCGGTCACGGCCATGCGGTTCAGCAGGATCGGAAGCTGGTCGAGCGCGCCGGCCTCACGGGCGAGGTGAACCTGCCGGACGGTCACCTCCCAGCCACGGTCGTCCCATAGAGCTTCGTCCGTCACCGTGGCGATCCAGCTCCACCGGAGTATCTCTGCCGCGGGGGTGTCTGGGCTGGCAAAGGCGCTGGTTGCCTGCCGCAGCACCGGTGCCGCAGCGGCCGGCCCGTCGGTGACCAGCAGCGCAAAACCGTCCAGCGCCAGGTCGACCAGACGCGGCGGGTGCGCCGACGGGGGCAGGGCCCGGGCGGTGCGGGAGACTTCAAGCAGGTCGCCAGCGCCCGCCAGATGCCCGGCCAGGAACGCTGCCTGCCACGCGTCGACGTAGGCTTGGCGGGCCAGGTCGAGGTCAATCGGCTCGAGCCGCTTGGCCGCCTTCAGCAACAGCGAGGGAGCGTCGCTGCCCAGGCCGGAGGCGAACACGATCTGCCCGCGCAGCAGGTCCGCTCGGGCGCCCTGGAACTCATCCAGTGGCCCGGCTTCGGCCGCGCCGACCAGGTCGCGGGCCTTGCCGAATGCGCCGGCCCGCACGTTGGCCTGCGCGGCGTCCAGCGCCCGTTGTGCCCGTCGCTCCGGATCGGGCGTCAGCGCGGCTGCCCGCTCCAGGAACGCCGCGGCGGCGGCCAGGCCGCCGCGTGCCTGCGCCCGGCCGGCAGATCGTTCCAGCTCCACGGCGACCTGCTCATCCGGGCCGGCTGCGGCCTCGGCCAGGTGGCAGGCTCGCCGGTCCGGGTGAGCGTCCGGGTCGGTGACCGCGGCCAGCGCCTGGTGCGCCCGGCGCCGCAGGGCGGCCGGGGCGGCGTAGTAGGCCGCCGACCGGATCAGCGGGTGCCGGAACTGCACCCGCGGCTCCCAACACACCAGCCGCTGTGTCCCGGCCGCCTCGCCCGCCTCCGGGTCGATCCCCAGCTGCCCGGCCGCCTTGCGCACCAGTTCCGGATCCCCCGACGGGTCGGCCGCCGCCGCCAGCAGCAGCGTCCGGGTATCACCAGGCAGCGCCCGCACCCGGGCCAGGTACAGCTCTTCCAGCCGCCCCCCGAACCGCAGCGGCCAGCTCAGCGGCACCGCCCCGGACAGTTCCGCCGGGGTCAGCTCGCCGGCCAGCTCCACCAGCGCCAGCGGGTTCCCCGCCACCCCGGCCACGAGCTGAGCGCTCACCCGCCCATCCACCGGGGTGACCGCCGAGGCCGCCAGCAGCTCACTGGCCACCTCCCCCGGCAGCCCGCCGACCATCCGTTCCGGCAGGCCGGCCAGCGCCGCCGCCTGTCCCTCCCCTTCCCGGACGGTGAACAACACCCCGACCCGGTCGGCGTACAGGCGGCGGGCCACGAACCCCAGTACCTCGACCGACACCTCGTCCAGCCACTGCGCGTCATCGACCAGGCACAACACCGGCCGCTCCGCCGCCACATCTGTCAGCAGCGTCAGCGCCGCCAGGCCGACCAGGAACCGGTCCGGCGGCGGCCCGTCCACCAGCCCGAACGCCGACCCCAGCGCCTGCCGCTGCGGGGCCGGAAGCTCTGGCAGCCCGCCCAGGAACGGCACCAGCAACTGGTGCAGCCCGGCGAACCCCATCCCCATCTCGGCCTGAACCCCCGCCACCCGCGCCACCTGCATGTCACCGGCCTGCCCGGCCGCCCACTCCAGCAGCGCCGTCTTGCCGATCCCCGCCTCCCCCCGCACCACCAGCACGCCACTCAGCCCATCCCGCACCGCCCCCAGCACGCCTTCCAGCGCGGCAATCTCCGACACGCGGTCCAGCAACCCGTCCACCACTCACTCCATCTCCACCCCCACCACCCGGCCCGGCCCCCCGCCCTCGCCGCGTACGCCACCATCATCACCCCGACACCATCCCGGCAACCAGCAGGGCCCCAACTCCGACGCTGCAGAGGTCTCCGGTTTGACGACACAGCTGCTGGTCTTACGCCTCTTTCTTTAGGGCCGATTCTTTAGGGCCGATTCTTTAGGGCCGATTTCATTAGGGCCGAAGCCGAGGCACGGCGTAGCCGCCGCCGACGAGCCAACTGCGAGAACACGACGGCCCCGACCAGACCTCCACCATAGAAGAGGTTCTGCACATAAGTCTGTGCACCCAGGAGCTGCAGGCCGGTGATCCCGGTGACCAGGAAGTACACCGCGATCAGGGTGCCCGGCACATTGAACCGGCCGGGGAATATGGCAGTTGCTCCGAGGAATGCGGCCGCGAAGGCCGGCAGCAGGAGCCCGGTGGCCGATGACGGATCGGCCGCGCCCGATGTACCGGCGAACAGAACTCCCCCTACCGCCCCGATTCCGCCCGAGCAGACGAAGGCCAGGAGGCGAATCCGATTCACGTGCATACCGCTCAGCCGGGCCACCTCACGGCCTCGTCCGACCATCAGGAGCCGTCGGCCGACGGGAACGAACTCCATCATGTAGCCAAGGATGAGACCAACACCCACCGCATAGTAGAACTCGATCGGGATGCCAAGGAACCGCCAGATCACGACCGGGTTGACCAGGTTCTGCGAGATGCCGCTGACGGTGTTGGAGTTACTGATCCAGAGGGTCACCCCGGCAACGAACGTGCCCGTGCCCAGCGTGACAATCAGCGACTCGATGCCGAAGATCACGGTGATCAAGCCGTTCACGGCACCGATCATGAGGCCTGCGGCGAGCGCGACCAGCAGGGTCAGCCCGACAGGCCAGCCATGCAGGACGTTGAGTACCGCAATGATCATTGCGGACATGCCGGCGACCGAGGCGATCGACAGATCGTAGTCACCAGCCGTCAGCGGCACGATCAGGCCCAACGCGATGACGGCCAGCACCGCTTGTGAGGAGAAGATCGTTTCGAAGTTGGCTGCCGTCAGGAACACGGACGGCTTGATCGCGCCGAAGGTAATGATGATGGCGACCCACGCAAACGGGAGAGCCAGGCGTTCGGCGAGATCAAGCTGCAGGAGTCGTGCTCTCGGCGGTTTCGCAGCGGCGGCCTCTTCCTTGGCTCCCGGGCCGGCATCGGCGCCACCGCCACGCCCGACGTCATCACGGGCCATCGCACTACCTCTACCCTCATGTTCGGACGTCTTGATCAGGCCGGAGTCTGGAATCCGTGCCGCTGTCAGGCGGGAAGCGCTTCGCTCGGCCAGGCACTCCCGAGTGATCTGTTCTTTGGTGACCTCACCACCGGACAGGATCCGCCGCACGATCCCGTTGCTGATGATGGCGACGCGATGGCAGACTCTGGCCAGTTCGTCGTAGTCACCGCCGGCGTAGAGCACGGCGCACTCCTGGCCGAGTCGCTCGATGACAGACCAGATCTGCTGCCGCGCACCGACATCTACGCCCTGAGTCGGCTCGTGCAGCAACAGCACCCGCGGCGAAGCCTGCAGCCATTTCGCCAGCAATGCCTTCTGCTGGTTGCCGCCCGACAGGCGAGCGAATTCGGCGCCAGGATCGCGCGGTCGCACATCGAAGTCCGTCATGCGGCTTCTCGTCTCGGTCAGCATGGAGCGGCGCCGCAGGAACATCCCGCGGAAATAGTGGTCGAGCCACGGTGAGGTCATGTTGTCGGCAATCGACAGCGACGGCGCGCATCCCTGCCGAAGACGATCGACCGGGATCAGGAATATCCGGTTACCTATAGCCTGTTCCGGAGTCGCCCGGCTCAGAGGTATTTCGCGTCCGTCCGGCAGGATTGCCCGGCCAGCACGAGCGGTCCGCTCGCCGTCGTACAGCGCATAGAGGATTTCCTCATAACCGGCGCCCAGCAGCCCGGTCAGGCCGAGCACTTCGCCGACTGGCAGCTCCAGCGATACGTCTTGTAGTGCGCTGGTGGACAGTCCTTCGATCCGCAGGACGTGGTTTGCGCCGACCCTGGAGTGCTTGGGCATCGAGAAGAGGGACACGTCCCGGCCAACGATCATTTTGATCAACGCTTCGTGGGAAACCTCCGATGTGACGACGGTGTCGACGACCCGGCCATCGCGTAGCACCGTGGTCCGGTCCGTGATTGGCTTCACCTCGTCGAGGTCGTGTGACACGAACAGGACGCTCGCCCGGGGCGACGGCTGGCGGACAAGGTTTTGGATGAGCTGGTATAGCTGCTGCACCTCTCCGCGCCCGAGAAACACGGTTGGCTCGTCCAGGACGAGGAGCCGATCACTAGCCTGGGAGATGTTCCCGTCCTTCTCGACATCCATCGAGAAGTGGACTGCGCGCACTATGGAGACCAGCGCACGCTCGATCGGCTTTAGATCAACGACCAGTCGTCGCGGATCGATGCGGATATCAAATCTCTCGAGCAGTTCCGCTGCGTATTTCAGCTCACGTCGCCAGCGGATAATGGCTCGCTGCCTGGGCCGGGCCAGCCGGTCGACGATCAGGTTCTCGAGAACGGTGAGCGACGGAATGAGACCCAGGTTCTGATGTACGAACGCGAAGCCGAGTTCACGGAACTGGCCGGGATGCAGCGGAAGCGGGATGGGCTGCCCGGCCACTTCCAGGGCGCCGGCCAGCGGCACATGGAAGCCAGCCAATACCTTAATCAGCGTCGACTTCCCAGAGCCGTTCTCTCCGACGAGGCCATGCACCTCACCCGGGAGAATATCCATATCTACCGCATCGAGAGCCAGCTGACCGCCGAATTCCACGGTCAGCTGCCTCACCTTGACGAAGGGCCTGCTCTCGTCCGCGACGGACATCGTCAACTGAGGGGCGGCGACGGCGGGGAGCCCGGCAGGCCCCACAGGTGCCAGAAACCGACCGCGTAGGAATTGCCGTACCCCAGGTAGTTGGTCGCCGGGACGCCGGCCTGGGTGACATTGCTCTTATCCATCACGCGGAACGGTATCGTCTCATTGACCGGCGACATGCCGGCCAGGAGCCGAAATGCCTGGTCGACGTCGGCAAAACCGATCCATCGGGTGTTCTCCGATGCGTCCATGGCTATGATGCTGCTAGTCCGGATGTCGTCTAGGGCGAACGGCGAGCCGTTGAAGCTGACAACCTTCACGCTGCCGGTCTTGCCGACAGCTTGTACAGCCGGGACGGCACCGGTACACATCCCGTCGCCCTCGGCATCGACGTAATTGACCGAGGAATCGGCGAGCAGTGCCGACTGGACCTGGCTTTGCAGCCCGGTGCTCCACTGCGCAACCGGAACGTCGATGACCTTGTAGGTGCAGCCCGGGCAGTAGGTGCGGTACTCCCGTTCCATCGCGGACAGGATCCCTGGGCTCGGAATGACATCCGGCGCCATGACGATCAGCACGTGTGCACGGCCGTGCGAGTCGTTGATGATCCAGTCCGCCTCGGCCGCGCCACCGTTGTTGTACGGCCCGGTGACCAGGGCCGTGACTCCGGCGGCACAGGCGAGACAAACTGGCGGCGGTGGCGCCGACCGGTCGTAGAACTGGGTCACTTCGATCGGGATGCCGGCCGCCCTAGCAGCGCGCAGCTGCGGCTGGAGCACGCGCGGATCCGGTGCCGCGCTGAGGATGATCAGGTCGGGACGCTGCGCGATGGCCGCGTCCATGCCAGCGATCCACTGCGAGATCAGTCCCTGATTGGCGTAAAACATCCACTTCACGCCCACGGCGTTGAATAGCTGCTTGTACGTATTCTGGATGTTCTCGTTGAACGGGTTCGCCGCCTCCGGGATGATGAAGACCCGCTTGCCCTTCAGCTTGCTGACATCGACCTGTAGTCCAGGAGCAGCCCAGGTCGGGATCGCCTTGTCGGCTGTCACCTTCGAGGCCACCTTCGCCAGCAGAGCGGACGACTTGCTGTCCGACAGCGAGTTGTTGGTGGTAGGGCTGTTGCCGCTCCCGCACGCAGCCGTGAAAACCAGCAGCGCAGCAACGCCAGCGGCCAGCCCGGCTGATGCTTGTGGAAATGCCCCGTGTCGCATGCCTACCTCCAGCGACGGCCGGATCCAACGGGCCGAAGATGAGGGGATTCCAGTCTCCTTGACCAGCGCAGGATGCGTTGGTGACCGACATAGCGGACGGTACACCTGCCGAGGTGGGCCAGAGGGGCCGGCCCCGTCGAGAACCTCGTAGTCATTAAGATCGGCGGACTCGTGGGCCTGTCGTCTGGCATTACCTCAGCTGCAGGGGGTTGTCGACGCCAGCGGTAGTCCCTAGGGCCGTGCCTCCGGTATCGGCGCGCCGGTCACCTCTTGCCGGACCAGCCGCCAGAAGGCCCGGACCATCGCCTTTACGGGCTCCGTCTCCCGCCCGAGCACCTTGTACGCAAGCCCGGCGTCATTGGGCAGCCGGCTGGCGCCCGCCACGCAGTCCGTGCTGGTGTCGAATCCGGGAACGATCTGCTCGAAGATCTTGCCGGCGTGCTGTTGGGGGGTAACGAGGGTTACGTTCGCGAAAACGTCGAACTTCCCCATGACACCGGCCTGACGGACTGGGTACCGCCACGGCTCGGCGACGAGCTTCTCGGTGAACAGCGGCGTGCCGTCCGGCCTGGTCGCCGTCAGCGCGGAGGAGTAAAGATCGTATTCGAAGACTTCTCCCCGTCCGTGATACTTGCGGCCGGGCTGCACTATTTCCGCGCTCAGCAACGTGGCGCTATCGGCGACCGTCGCGTGGGTGTACGTGATGAACCGCGAGCGCCGGTGCGGGATGACCGGGCCGGGAAGGAGTTCCAGGTAGGCGTTCTCCGAGAGCGACAACCGCTGCGACTGGGCCGCGAAGTTCGCGTCCATCTGGTGGATTTTCGTGGCCGACTGGGTCGTGATATGCGCCATCGCGTCGGAACCGACGGCGATCGACACGTCCAGGCGATCGCCCTGGAGCACGCAACCCGACGTGGTGATGATGTACACGCAGGGCAGATCCGGCAGGTGCTCGTCCCAGTACAGCGCCTGCTGCACCAGCAACGGTGCCCTCCGGGCCAGGTGCGCTAGTACCGACCGGTCGCCGCGACGAAGGAAGGTTATGTCCAGGACTCCATGCTTGCCGGGTGCCCCGCTGGGCATCTGCTTCGGCTCGTCCCGGTAGGGAGCCAGCTCCGGGGCGTCGAGAAGGGTCATCGCGCGGGTGTGGTCAGCGGCGCCACGTCGAACAGCACGTTGCGCCTGATCAGGCCCACGACTTCGGAGATGCCCGTGCCGGTAAGGCAGTTCGTGAACACGAACGGCTTGTCTCCTCGCATGAGCCGGGAATCTTTCTCCATCACCTCGAGGCTGGCGTGGACGTAAGGCGCGAGATCGGTCTTGTTGATGACGAGAATGTCCGACAGCGAGATCCCCGGGCCGTTCTTCCTGGGGATCTTGTCACCCGCGGCCACGTCGATCACGTAGATGAAGAAGTCCACAAGCGCGGGGCTGAAGGTCAAGGTGAGGTTGTCACCGCCGCTCTCGATCAGCACCACGTCGGTGTCAGGAAACCGTTCCTCCATCTCCTCGACCGCGGCGAGGTTCATGCTCGGGTCCTCGCGAACCGCCGTATGCGGGCAGGCGCCTGTCTCGACCCCGACGATCCGGTCCCCGGCAAGCACGCCCTTCAGCGTGCGCTGGACGTGCTTAGCGTCTTCGGTGGTCACGATGTCATTCGTGATGATCAGGACCTTCAGCCCCATCCCGATCAACTCTGGCGTGATGGCCTCGACGAGCGCGGTCTTGCCGGAGCCGACCGGTCCGCCGACGCCGATGCGGGTCGTCTTCTTCACCATGTCACCTCAGTACTTTCGGAGCGCGCGCGTCGGGCAAGCCGCCGCGCGGCCGCTGACTACTCTCGGAGCGCGCGCGTCGGGCAAGCCGCCGCGCGGCCGCTCAGTTCATGAACATGCGGATGTGGGACCGGACATGGATCGCCGCCAGGATGTCCGCCATCGGCGCGAAGCCGGCCATATCGGCAAGCGACGCCCGGCCGACGGCGGCGTAGTCGCCGTCGGCCGTCTCATCGACCGCGCCCAGGATCGCCTGGACTTGACGATGGTCGATCCTCATCAGGCGGAGCGCCGCACTGAGCATCGTCATAGCGACGCCGTACTGGTGTACGGCGAAGGCGTCCTCCTCCGGAGAGCCGAGCTCCGCGAACAGGACACCGAGGCCGACAGGGTACGTGCCCGGCGCGGCTCCGTCCCGCACCAGTTCGAGCCAGCAGCCGAGCCGGGGTGCGCTAACGGCGGTGGTGCCTACCTCCGCGAGCTTCTTCCCCATCCGGACCGTCATCGTCCGGGTCTCCTCGCTGAGCTTCCGCTCGAAGACCGCTCGGTCGGCGCGGATGATGCGCTCCAGGTCCGCCTCGCGTACGGCGCGGTGCGCCTCGAGGAGGGCGATGCCGTCCGAGGTCGCCGCCCGCCGGGTTGAGGTGAGCACGAACTCGCTCAGCGTGGCGGCGTCGCGAACCACCCTCTCCTGGATCGCTGACTCCAAGGCGTTCGAGAACGCGAAGGAGCCGATCGGCAGGAGCGAGTCCCCGAACTGGAGGACACGCATCATGCGGGCGATGCTCACCGAAGGGCCTCGCCGTGGCCGTGTCCCTCGGCGGCGCCGAACAGCCGGCGCGCCTCGTGCGGCGCCAGGTAGGGGATGACCTCCGCCCCGGGAGCGAACGCGTAGGTGAGGCCCTCGAACGAATGAGTCTTCATCACAGACGCCATTACCGTGCGAGCGACAGTCAGCGGGACGTAGACCTGGGTGCCCTTGACCACCGCCGCCCAGTGCTGGTTGCCCAGCGCGTGCCCGAGCTCGACGCACCGGGCCATCGATACCTCACGCGGCCCGTCCAGGAGCGCGCCTAGGTCCACAACCAGGACGTCCTTCAGGTCCACGCGCGCGACGATGGCGGTGCGGCGCACCTCGTCCCAGCGCAGGATGTCGCCGTCGCGGAGCTGGGTGCCGCGATCGAGGGAGAGCGCGACCTCGACTCCGCCCGCAGTCTTCTTCCGCAGTCGGCTTTTCTGCGCCTCCGCCTGATCGAGGAGAAGCACATCGACGCTGGCGTGCTTCAGTCGGCCGGGCCAGCCGTCCTCGGTCGCGTGGCCGAGGACGGAATCCACGCGCACGAGTGCTTCGCCGGTATCCGTGGTCGTCATGGCGGGCTCCCTTGGCTAGCTGAAGAAGTACAGCCGGTTGAGGTTGACCGACTTGGCCGGCGGCACGGTCGCCTGCACGCCGTCGGCGGTCACGGCGAACGTCTCAGGGTCGACCGTGATGGCCGGGAGAGCGTTGTTCCGGATCAGATCGCGCTTAGTGATGGTCCGGGTCCGTTCAACTGGCCTGACCTGCCGCTGGAGCTGCAACCGCTCCGCTACCCCGCCCTCGTACGCGGCCGCTGAGACGAAACTGACGCAGGTCCTGGCCTGGGCCGGGCCGAAGGAACCGAACATCGGCCGGTAGCAGACCGGCTCTGCGGTGGTTACCGAGGCGTTCGGGTCGCCCATCAGCGCCCAGTTGATCAGCCCGCCCTTGATCACCAGCTTGGGCTTGGCGCCGAAGAACGCCGGCTCCCACAGCACCAGGTCGGCCATCTTGCCGGGCTCAACAGAGCCGATCAGCCGTGCCGTTCCGGTGGTTATCGCCGGGTTGATGGTGATCTTCGCGACATAGCGCAGAACGCGGAAGTTGTCGTGGCCCGGTGCGTCCTCGGGCAGCTTGCCGCGCGCATTCTTCATCGCGTCCGCGGTCTGGACAACGCGCAGCCAATTCTCTCCGACCCGCCCCATCGCCTGCGAATCGCTGGAGAACATGGAAATCGCGCCCAGGTCATGCAGGAAGTTCTCCGCCGCCATGGTCTCCGCGCGGATCCGGCTCTCGGTAAACGCCACATCCGACGGGACCCGAGGGTTCAGGTTGTGCACCACCATGATCATGTCGAACAGCTCGCCCGGCGTGTTGATCCCGTACGGGAGGGTCGGGTTGGTCGAGCTGGGCAGCACGTTGTCCTCACCGGTGACCCGGAGCAGGTCGGGAGAGTGGCCGCCGCCGGCGCCTTCGCTGTGGAAGGTGTGGATCGTGCGGCCATCGAAGGCCGCGATCGTGTCCTCGACGAAGCCCGCCTCGTTCTGGGTGTCGGTGTGCACACTGACCTGCACGTCCATACGGTCCGCGACCGACAGCGCGGCCCGGATGGTGGCTGGAGTCGCCCCCCAATCTTCGTGGACCTTGAACCCGGCCGCACCCGCCAGGACCTGTTCGACGAGGGCGGCCTCACCGGTCGAGCTGCCCTGCCCAAGAATCCCGAAGTTGACCGGCAGATCCTCGAATGAGCGCAGCATCATCTCGATGTTCCACCGACCCGCTGTGACCGTGGTGCCGTTCGAGCCGTCGGTAGGCCCGATTCCACCACCGAAGAACGTCGTGACGCCGTTGCTCAGCGCGGCGTACACCTGTTGCGGCGCGACGAAGTGCACGTGCGTGTCGATTCCCCCGGCGGTGAGAATAAGCTGCTCACCGGAGATGGCATCGGTGGCGGGGCCGACGTCGAGGCCGGGCGTCACCCCGTCCATGATGCCTGAATTGCCCGCCTTGCCGACGCCGACGATCAGGCCATCCTTGACGCCGACATCGGCCTTGACCACCCGAGCACGGCGTCTAGCACCGTCACGTTCGTTATCACCAGGTCCAGTGCGCCGCCTTCGCTGGTGAGCTGGTTGTTCATGCCCATTCCGTCACGGAGCGTCTTCCCGCCGCCGTAGATGGCCTCGTCGCCGAGGACCCGCAGGTCCCGCTCGATCTCGATGTAGAGATCGGTATCGCCGAGCCGTATCTGGTCGCCGATGGCCGGCCCGAAGAGCCCGGCGTATTCCCGCCGCGATATCTGGGTCACCGCTGCGGCGCTCCCTTCGGCGTGGAGTCGTTCTCCGTGGCCGGTCCGGACTTGAAGCCGTTCTCCATGGCCAGCCGGACGGCCTGGGTGTACCGGGGCCGGTAGCCGCCGTCGACCGGGGCCCAGCCGTCGACCAGGTTGTTGAAACCGTGGATGCGGCGCTTCCCGCCGAACGGAACCAGGGTGACTTCTTTCTCGTCGCCGGGTTCGAAGCGCACCGCGGTACCCGCCGGGACGTCCAGCCGGTGCCCGAACGCCTGCTCCCTGTCGAAATCCAGGGCCCGGTTGACCTCGAAAAAGTGGAAGTGGGACCCGACCTGGACGGGCCGGTCGCCGGTGTTCCGCACCACGAGGTTGAGTCTCGGTCGTCCGGTATTGATCTCGACGGGAGCCGCCGCAAGAACGTAGCCCCCCACGGGAGTCCTCATTTCAGTCCCTTTCATCTCGGTGGAGCCGTTTATTGAATCGGGGAGTGAACGGTGACGAGCCGACTCCCGTCATCGAAGACCGCCTCGAGTTGGACGCGGGGGATCATGTCGGCCACCCCCTCCAGGACGTCGTCGCGGGTGAGAACCTTGCTGGCCACTGTCATCACTTCTTCCAGCGTCTTGCCCGCGCGCGCACCGTCGAGTGCCGCCGCTGAGATCACGGCGACCGCCTCCGGGTGGTTGAGCTTCAGCCCCTGCTCCTTTCTCTTGAGCGCCACTTCGGCGAGCATGTAGATGAGCAGCTTGTCGAGTTCTCGCGGTGTCAGGTGCATGACCGTGCCTTACGTCATGGCGTTCAGTAGTTCCCGGCAGGCTTGCTCGGCGCGGCGGCACGCCTCGGCGCAGATCCGGCAGTGCTCATGTAGCCGGGCATGCCGTTCGCATTCGTCGCCGCAGCTCTTGCAGCTAGCAGTGCAGGCCTCCAGCAGCGGCCTGACCACTTCCGGGTCGTACGCGGACTGGCGGCTCGTGATCCCGACGGCCGCGGTGCACACATCAGCGCAGTCCAGGCAGAGCCGGATGCACATGACCATCTCGGCCACGTCGTGCTCGCCCAGGTCGGCGTCGGCATCAGCGATGCAGGCTTGGGCGCAGTCGTCAAGCGCATCGATGGCGGCGGCCAGCGTGCCGACCTCGACGTCGGAGGATACCGGTTTGACGTTCAGCAACTGCCTGGCGTAGCTCATGGTCTCTCCCTATGAGGTTCTGGGTACGTACGAAGGGTGGCGGCTGCGGCGTCCGGTTGGCTCCGGCGGACCGGACGCCGCGCCTCGATGTGCTCGCTCAGCGTTCTCGGGATCAGAATCCCGCCAGGCCCTGCGGGCTGTTGTAAGGGATGGGCGCGCTGGTGATCTCCTCCAGCGAACCGTCTGGCTGGACCGCGTAGCCGATCAGCTTCGAGGCATTCCCATAGATCTGGTACAGGTAGGCGTCGTCGGGCGACAGCCAGCTATCGCTCGGACCGCTGCTAACGACTCCATCAAGCCCCCTGAAGGTTCCATCTCCGGGAACCTTGGGGCACGCGGGATCCTTCGCGATGGAGAGGATGTTGCCATCGATGCGATAGCTGGTGAGGTAGCCGTAACCGAAGATTGTGCCGAACACCAACCGGTCATCCGAGGTGATGGACAGCCAGCACAGTTCAGCGGGCTTGCCAGGGCTCGTGTCGAACTGCGTGATCGGGCCGGTGGTGACGGTGCCGTCCTCGTCGATGGTGGCCATGGCCAGCCCGTCGCCGACGGCGTACCCGATGATGAAGTGATCCGGCCGGTGGTGCAGGAAGGCCGGGTTCCACGGCGAGCCGCCGCCCCCGTCCTGGAACTTCGGTTCACCGAGCGTGCCGTACGCGCCCACCGGGAACACGATCAGGCCGACGGGGTCCGGCGCATTGGAGGCGACCGAGTGCGGTGCGCCGTTTTTCTCGATCCACAGAATCGGAGTGCCGTCTGGGTTCGCTTTGGCCGGCTCGTCGAACGTGGTGCCGACGACGAGGAACTTCTCGTCCGCCGTGAGCGCGGCCATCGTGGCCAACCGGTTGGGCCAGTCCATCGTGTTCACCGAATATCGCTCCGGTCGCGCGGTCAGCGTGCCGTCCTCGTCGACCGACATCAGCCGCAGATGGTCGCCGAACGCGTGGAGCACGAACAGCGTCCGGTGCGAAGGGGAATACGCCAACGCCTTGGCGGTGCCGCTCCGTCCGTCCACGATGTTCCCGGTCCGCTTGGCGTCCAGCAGCGTGAGCTTGCCGTCTACGCCCACGGCGAAGCTGGATACAGAATTGTCGCCGCCATTGGTGGTAAACAGGAACTTATGGTCTGGCGTGAGGATGACGCTAAACGCGCCCTCGAAGGCGTTTGGCGCGCTGGCCTGGCCGCTGACCGGCTTGAAGACCCCGGAACCGGCACCGCCCGTGAAGACGCGTTCGACCTCGGTAATCGTCCCGTCCGGTGCGCGGAGATAGTGGATGATGCAGTTCCGGACCTCGTTCGTCTGCATGTAGAGATGCCCGCCGTGCATCATCTGAGCGTGGGGCGCCTCCATCATCTGACCCTGGGGCGGTTGCATCATGGCCCCTTCGTTCGGCGTACTCATTTCCTCTGCACTCTCCTGTTCGCTCGTTCGGGCACAGTGCCCTCCTCGTGTCCCGTTTCTCGGGTAAGACCGGCTCTGTCTGGCTCATGCTGGCCAGGCCGGCCAGGTCGACGCAGGTCACACCGCGTACCTGGACGAACACCATGAGAACGCTGCCGCAGGTCCGGCAGCGGACGACGGTGCCCGGCGCCCGCCGGTAGACAACAAGCTCAGCTACCGGTCTCGCGGCGCCACAGGTGCCGCACGTGCTGCTCGCGGCGGTCATGTCGGCGCCGAAGACGTCGATCAGCAGGCCGCCGATCGAATTGCCGTCTAGTGCCTTCGACATGGGCTCAGGTTCCCGCCCTCCCCAGCGGCCCACATCGTCAAGTCAGCTAATCCGGCCAACCCCCGACTGAAGACGCGGGATCGCGTCACCGCACCCGACGGACCGCGTGAGCGGCAGGTACTCGATGCAATCGCCAAGGCGGAAGCAAGCGTTGAAGACGACCTTCCCTCCACGTGCAGGACACAACGGCGCCCTCGACGGCGTGGCTGCTTTGGTGCAGCCCGCTTGAGGAGGGTTCCCGCCGTCAGTTTCGTGGTGCTCTTCCTCCGCCCACGGCCTGCGTGACTCGCCGCTCGAACACGGCGCGCACCGCGGGATTGGTCCGGATGAGCTGGAGCGCCAACTCGGCGTGACCGGGGACGTACCCGTTTCCTATCAGCATCGTCACGTCCGCGGCTATCCCTTCGGCACCGAGCGCGGCGGCGCTGAACGAGGTCGCCATCGAGAAGAAGATCACCGTCCCGCCCTGCGCCGTAGCGAGAATGGCCCCGCCCTCACAGCCAGGTGCGTCCACGCAGACCACAGTCACATCCGCCGGCCCGCCAGCTTCGGCTACGGCCTCAGCCAGCCGCACCGGATCCCGCGCATCCGCCACAACAACCGCATCGACGAGGGGAGGGTGGACTGCCTCCGCCGCAACCCCCGCACCTCTCGTATCCTCCGCTGTGCCAGCCACACCCGCCGCACCACTACCCCCGCCGTGGCCGGCACCCAGTGTGCCGATGGCGCCATCGGCACGCTCTAGCGGGATCGACGGCGCCAACGCCACGTCGCGGCGCAGGGAGCGGAGCAGGGCGGCTTCGGTTTCGGTGGGGACGACACCGATGAGTTTGCTGGCGCCGGCCTCGCGTGCTGCCGCCGCGGAAAGGGAGCCGCTCTTCCCGGCCGCGCCCAGCACGAGTACAACCGGACCGCGCGCCACGCTAACCTCATCAGTCCCGACGTCAGCGGTGCGGCAAGCTCGGACGATTCTCTGGGTTAGCGCTGGGGCGCCGCAGACATCCATGACGGCTAGGGCTAGTTCGGGGGTTAGGTCGGCGGGGAGGGGGGCGGCGATGGATCTGGCGAAGAGGATGGCGTGGCCTTGGCAGGGAACCTGCTCGGACTGGGCATCCCAGCTGGCTAGGGCGTCGGTAATAGTGAGCGGGGTGAGAGTCAGGGAGACCAGGGTGGCGATGCGCTGGCCTGGCCTCAGGCCGAGCGGGGAATCGGGGCCGACCTGCTCGACCGTGCCGGTGAGCATGCCACCGGAGCCGGTGACCGGGTTCTGCATCTTGCCGCGGGTGGCGACGATGTCCAGCACGGCGGCGCGGATCTTGTCGGGGTCTCCTGCGTGGGCCTCGCGGAGCTGGCGGTAGGAAGCGGCGTCCAGGTTCAGCCGGTCCACCCGGATCAAGACCTCGTCCGGGGCGATGACCGGGGTGGGGTCCAGGCGCCAGGCGGCTTGCGGGAGGACGCCTACGGGGTCTACTACGCGGTGTAGTCCCAGTGGCGAAGAGGTCATGCGGGGTTCCTTCCCAGCGGGGCGGTCGGCGCGGGCGCAGTCGGCCCGCCTTGGCTCCTGTTGCACGTGCGGACACGCGAGCCACGGCTCGTTATGCAAAATCTCTTGTTCTTAACGTGTTATACCGCAGGTTCTTCGGTATTATCCAATAACTGGAGGGCTTCGTTCATGATCGATCAGCCTTATGTATACCGCCGCCGCGAGCTGGCGGAGCCCGACTGGCGGCGGTTCCCGGGTTGGGCCGACGTCAGCGACGCGGACTGGGAGTCGGCGCAGTGGCAGCGCGCGCACTGCGTCAAGAACGCCCGGCAGCTCCGCCAGGTGATCGGACCGGGGCTCGATGAGGTGTTCCTGGCCGACCTGGAGCGGGATCAGCGGGAGCGGGCCACGATGTCGCTGCTGCTGCCACCGCAGATGCTGAACACGATGGCGCCCGGCGTGTCCTCTGGTCAGGCCGGTTTTACTGCTGCCTTCTACGCGGACCCGGTGCGGCGGTACATGCTGCCGGTGTTCAGCGACCGGCGGGAGGACTGGCCGTCGCACCCGTACGCGCAGCGCGACTCGCTGCACGAGGCGGAGATGTGGGCGGTCGAGGGGCTCACCCACCGCTACCCCACCAAGGTGCTCGCCGAACTGCTGCCCACCTGCCCGCAGTACTGCGGGCACTGTACCCGGATGGACCTGGTCGGCAACCCGACCGCTTCGGTCGACAAGCACAAGTTCTTGCTCGGCCGGGACGACCGGCTCGGCGCCATGCTGGACTACCTGCGGCGCACGCCCGGGGTGCGGGACGTGGTGGTGTCCGGCGGGGACGTCGCCAACCTGCCGTGGCCGCGGCTGGAGTCG
>Ga0307479_10002288_pt1 | contig 17396 bp, 18 predicted proteins | sample atmos_gasesECM4C_FD_203743 | JGI IMG/M metagenome (GOLD analysis project Ga0307479, IMG submission 203743) | Hardwood forest soil microbial communities from Morgan-Monroe State Forest, Indiana, United States - atmos_gasesECM4C_515 | ecosystem: Environmental > Terrestrial > Soil > Temperate... | reverse complement strand
CCCTTCGACGCCGATCCTGGCAGGACTTTGGAATCACCGTGCATCAAAAAGCCAGCGCGTCCAAATGTCTCCGTCCCTACGTTCGGAACTAGGCGCAGACAGTATGGCCCGTGTTCCGGCGTGTCGAACGGTGCTCCTGTAATCGTCCAATCGCCGCGAGGGATGGGACCGAGATCGTGATGGTCCTCTAGTAGCGGATTATTTTTGCCAACGTCGAAGCCCGAGTAGCCAATTCCAATGAGTGCCCCGTCATGTAGGAGATGGCCGTCAGGTTGTTGGTAGGTCCACATATTAATGTCTCAAGATCGCGGCGACGGCACAAACTACGCTAATTAGCGTGAGGAATATACCAATTGTCCAATTTTGCTGCGTCTTTAGTGCAGCAAATCGTTGCTCGATTTCCGCTCGTGGCATCTGATTTTTATCTCTGTCTTGCATGGCTGCACGCCATTCATTCGTGTTATCGAAGCGTTTCTCTTGTGCGATCTCGGCCTTCGTTACTGCTTTCTCGCTCGACGCTAGAGCAAGAGTAGTCTTTTCATCCATTGACCGGAAGCGTTGGTCCTGTCGTCTGTCATGTTCAGTCAGTAACTTTTCTAACCCTCCAATTTTTTCGGTTAGTACCTCCTTCATGCCGTCCATTTCAGCCGTGAGTTCTCTCAGGCTTGGCTCGTGTGTACGATTGTTCGAGTCGCTCACCGTCCTTTCGTCTCCACTTTGGGATCGTAATTCTTGCCGGGACAGGGAGGAGTGCCGTTGTACGGATATCCGTTAATCACTTTGGGGCACGTCCCTGTTCTCGTCAGCAGTCCGATCACGAGTCCCGTCATCGCTCCGCCAGCAATCCCGATGATCTTCGCTCGTTTCATGTGACGCTGATGCCACGGCATCGGAACGAGAGGCTTCTGCTGCGCTAGGCACAGAGAGAGCAGCAGTGGGATTATGAGCAGGCTTCTCATTTGCTCTTGTCGTATCCCAATCGGAATCCGATCCAGTTGTCCACGGTGAATTCGTACCGGAATCCCTGATCATACAGAGTGCTTACAGCAGAAGAAAAATCGTCCTCCCTTGTAAATTTGCTTGCATTGAGGACGATGATTTTGTCTGGCGGTCCTGATCCTTGTGCTCCCATCACTTTATCTCCCTTACGTTGTAATTTTCATCGCGGCTCCACCAGAACCCGAGGTCGCTGCGACGAATACTCTTGCAGTTCCCTTGCTCCTCCCACTTCGCATGATCCGCAATATACCCTGCCCAGATCACGCGGTCATTGGGAAAGTCCGTGCATCCCTGATAGACGAACAATCCGTCCTCGTCTGACGACATGGCCCATTCGTTTGGGCGAATCAGTTTTAGCACTTTGACGTTATGTTTGGTGACGATCTCATACTTTGGCAGCCTCGTAACCGCGTACACCATAAGCACTGACCAGCCGCAAACAAATATCAGTGGCCACGATCTCGCCGTCCCCCTAAACGCTCCTCTTAGGGTACTTAGGTAGTGGTAAACCCCTTTCGCCGCAGACGTGAGCCAATTCTTGCCGGGTATCGGAAATTTCATAGCCAAGAGTCTCGCACTTGCTGCGTGCCCGCTCATCCACAACTTCGAGTTTGAAAGCCAAGGTATCGAGTCGAAGATTGAAAGCGGTTTCACGTTTTGCTGTCTCAACTTCCTTCTTAGACTGAGCATCCGCGTGAGAACTAAGCATGTACTTGATAACCAGAAGAACAACCCCACCCATGACAGCGCTAAGTGCAGCCGATGTAATAGATGGCCATTCAAGAGCGCCGGAATCGAGTAGTGCGTAAGCCACGCCATTCATCTCGCCTCAACTAAGCACAAGTTAGAGTACAAGTCAGCCTAGTACCGAACCTTGTTCCAAAATCCGAACACGATTCAACGGCCCCATTTTCCGAACAGTTCCACCGCAACCCAACACGCCAATCCCGCGCTTATTAAGCGTCCCCACCAAGGACCAGCGTTGGAATAAACCAGCGCTCCAAGCACGAAGAAAACAAACGCGAAAGCAAGCAAGATAGTAGTCATGGCTTAACTCCCGGCTGCGCCGCCGTAGCTTGCTGAACCTGCTCAGCCGTGCTATGTGTCGTGTTATCTTTCGCCGCGATCAATCCAATACCTCCGATGATGGCCGGTATGTCCACATTCCAGTTGACTGGCTGCTTGGTAGATACGCTATGCGCGATATCCCCCAAGGCAGAACAGATCGCCGCGATTCCTGTTCCAGTCGTTTTCCAGTTCACTCCGAGCAACTTCTTCAGTAAATCACTCATAACGCCTCCCTTCAGTTCCCTGCAATAACACTAGCCACTTGCGCGATGTTCGCTCCCGGATCAAGGCCGTCGAGTCCCTGCCCTTTGCAGGCATTCACCGAGAGAACGTAGTTCCCCATATTGCCGTTGTTGTAGTTAAGGAAAGCTGCCGTGAAGCTGGAAATTGAAGTCACATTCGTCCCCGGCCACGACACGGTGCCGTTGTTGATGAAGCAGTTCCCTCCGAAGGTCTGCGGACTCCAGCAGGCATTCAGCATGTTCGTGCCGCCCGTCTGACTGAAGGCACAGTTGGTAGAGTCTCCGCCACCTATCTGATTAAACGTGCCATGTGCTCCTGCGACCGAGAGATTATTCGTATAGGTTACGTTACTGATCTGGTTCCCGGTCGCAATCTTGGCTCCTGAAAGTCCGAGGAAGGCGTTAGGATTAGCCGCCGCAGACGCATTGACTACCGTGACATGGTTCACCGTAACATCGTGGAGATGCTGTGCGTTGGTTACGCTGGGAACTTCGATGATGCCCATCGTAACGTTAGAAGATGAACAACCGAAGCAGGTCGAGTAGAGAATGTTGTCGGCAACAACGTCGTGGATGCTCCAGTTCCCTCCCGAGGCCACATTCCCATTGCTGTCTTGGACTACGTTTAGCTGGATAAAGGCTCCGGCAGAGTTAACCGTGTCGTAGCGGATGGTCACGTTGCTGACGAACGGAATCGCGGATGGAGGAGTGACCTGAACTTTGGGCGTGAGCAGCAGAGCATATCCAGTCTGCGAGAATCCTCCCCAGACATTCGAGCAAGTATTGCCCTCGAATAAGACTCTCTGCGCATTCTTCAACTCAAAGCAGTTCTTAACTACAAAAGGATGGCCGCTGATTCCACCGTTGTATGAGGGATCGCTCGGATTCCACGTCATTGGGCGAGTGAGCGTATTGAGCCGAATCTCAATATCCGAAGGCGTCGTGTTCGTTAGTCCTCCGCCATAGAACACGTCCTGCGAGGCGGACTCGATATAGTTGTTGACTACCTTCTGGACGGTCTCGGTGGTACCAGTAACGCTGTTGATTCCTCCGAAGATAGCGTGTCCTTCTACGCAAGCTCCGCTGACCGACACACAATAGAATTGGCTAAAGTAGCTGTCGATAGCCGCGAGATAGCTGACTGCGCTAGTGCTGATCCCGGTTTCAGTCTCGTCCTGCATCTCATCGCCGTGAATCCAGTTGCGGTCAAAAATAATGTGGTCAATATTCGCTCCAATATTACCCGGCTTTACCAGCAAGGCGTTGTATCCCGATCCCGAACTGCGAGTGATCTCCAACCCGATGAAGCGCACGCGAGATGTGCCAGAAAGAAAACTTAGTGCTGGCGTGTTAACAGAAGTAACCAGTTTCGCCATGTAGTTCCCTGCCGTGCCAGGACAGGCGAAAGCAGGGCGGCCTGGAAGCGAATTGACTCCGGCATAGCATGGGCTAATGCGGGTTCCTTCTGCTGGCAGAGATGCAATTCCCGAAGTTTCAATCGTAATCCAGTGTGCGCTATCACAAGCCAAAGCTGGGAAGGTGAAATTGCCAGAGAACGACGTACCTGCCTGCAATTGGAGAACCTGTCCGCACGCGATCTGCGCGAATCCTCCTGTGCCAGCGAAAATGTTCGTTAAATCGGAAGCCGAGACTGCGGTGTAATTTCCGCCGCCGTGCTGATAGAAGCCACTTGGAGACGGAGTGTTGGCTATGAGAGTGTTAAAGCACGCATTCGGCAGAGTGGCAGGACCGTCAGTAGCGCTCCACGTTGGAATGCCGAGTGACGAGCACTTGCCACTAGAGCCACATATATAGTTCGGGAAACTACAAAGGATGCTAGTAACACTGTTGATAGTCCCTGTGCCGATAGTGACTATCGAGCCTGATCCGCCGTTGCCCACCGAGACCTGTGCCTGACACGCTACGACGAGAATTAGCGCGACAGCCATACTCAGCCTTATGTTTTTGCTCGACGCCATCGTATACGCTCAATCGCCTTGCGAATCCGGCTCCGCTTAAGTGCTCTAGTGACAATTCGTTGGATTGACCGCCAGAGTGTACTGCACAATCCCATTCACGACTCCTGTGGGAGTAAGCGTGGCTCCGGTACACGTAGTCCAGTTCGGGCCGGGAATGCCCTGAGCGCCAGTGGCTCCGGTTGGCCCCGGAGGTCCAGCCGGTCCCGGTGTGCCAGAGAAGCTGACTGGAGCGTAGGCTGATCCGTCATCGGTCCACTGAACTGGACCGCCAACAGAAGGCTTGCAGAATCCGAAGTAGCCAAGAGCAGGAGTCGTACAACTCTTGCTGTTGCTAATGCCGAAGGAGCCGCCGAGGGGTGTTCCGGTTTGCGCGTAGAGGAAATAGGTAAACACACTCATCAATAGAATTCCGGCCCCTGTTCCTGTGAGCATCACCTTGAATAGACGCTTCATACTTCCTCCTAAGTCTGGCACGCAAATGCCGCTCGAACTCCCGCTGTCGTATCCGTAGCCTGTCCCGTCAGCACGCGGAGCGAGTAAGTGTCCCCCGCAACGAATGTCGGCAGGTGAGTCGTGTCGTTACAGGTCGTGCCCGTCCCAAGTGTACAGGTCAGAGTCGTCGCTGAACCATTTTTATAAAGCGTTACAACTCCACTTCCCGCGACGGCTCCGGCTGCGGTAGCCACAACGTAGAGGTCTTTGGCGATGCAAGGAGCAGGCACAGGGAATTCCATTGCTGCTGTTCCAGTGCAGGCGTTCGAGTTGGCGACGTTGACGAAGGGAGCGAGGATGTAGGTCGTTGCGTTCGCTGTGCCGATTGTGCCTTGGCAATATCCAGCAGCGACGGGGACAATGATCTCGCCCATTGATGTCACGGAACTCCCGCTGGTAGTTACGGCTCCACTCAGGTTGGCGACCACTCCTGTCATCCCGAATACAGAGAGCACCTTACCCACTCGAATGGGAGTTCCGCCCAACTCTGAAGTGTAGAAGTTTCCGTCGTTTGAGATTCCGAAGCAGCTATGGGCGGGATTGGTGCAAGGATTAAACACGCTCGTGGTAAAGAAATCGAATCCGTTCCCTGGCCACGTTCCCGGACCACTGAAGAGAACTCCTTGACCGTCTCCGACGACGGATGGACTATTGCCGTTCCCGCTAATCAGATTGCAACCATTCGTGCCGTTAAGAGTTGAGCCTCCTGGACAATAAAAGTTGATCTGATCGGTGGCACCAAGGCGAATGAAACCGAGGGGAGCCACAGGAGAGGAGTTTGACATGATGTGATTGAAAGCGGCCTGATAGCCTCCAATTCCAGTCATCCACGGTGCTACCGTCCCACCCGATCCAGCAACCGAGTTCGCAGCGATCTGATTGAAGGTAATGGTGGTTCCAGTGATTGACGCGATAGTCCAGTCTCCGTTGAACGTCGTGTCTACAGTTACGCCTGCAACGTGAATCCGTCCTCCGACATACATCACATCCATTCCAGTCGGCAACGAGGACATATTCAGAGTGCTGACGTTGCTGGTACGAGTAGCGGTCGTGATCGCATAGGTGGTAGGAGAGACGATAGTATAGAGGCCAGAATCAGGAACAGAAGAGAACGAGAACGCGGGGAGAAGAGATGTCCCGTTTGAGCCGTAAAGGATCTGTGTTCCGCTCTCCGTTAAACTCGGGTCACATCCGATGGTTGTTCCTGTTCCTGAATAAATTCCCAACGCTTTCGCCGTGTTGCATGTGGATACTATCCCTGCGGCTCCGTTGCCTGCGATATTCAATGTTCCACCCAGAGCAACTGATGCGCTCCCACTCAATCCTCCAGAAAGCGAAACTGTAATAGAAGGATTTTGCAGCATCGCGTTCGTCACCGCTCCCGACGCAATGCTAATTGTGCAAGTCACTGTACAAGGTCCGCCTGTCAATCCTGCTCCGGTCGCTACACTTGTAACCGTGCCACTCCCTCCTCCGCCTCCCCCTCCGCCTCCAGGAATGATGTCGCTGATATTTACCGTCTGCGTGGATGGTCCAGAAATCGTCTGAATGGTTCCGACTGTTACAACGTCATAACGAACCCCAGAGGTCGCGTAGAAACCGTAGCTGGCATCCGTGTTCGCCGTGAATGGATTGGCTAGCGGAGTGTTGTTTTGATCTGCGTAAATTGTCGCGAGAGTCAGTGTCCCATGAAGGTACACAGTAACCGTGCAAGACGGCATTGACACCTGAGCGGTTGAGGACGAAGCAGTTCCAACCGTAATTACTTTCTGAGCACCGACTTGACACCAATTCTGATACTTCGCTGTCTGGCATTGTGCCAGCGAAACAAAGAGGATCGCGAATAAAGACCATTTCCTCAATGTATCGACCCTCCTGCGTTCACCCTCGCGCCGCCGAGTAGCTGGCCAGACGCAGCAGCCGAAGTGATCGTGTAAGCCGCCGAGCCGACTGCGCTGTCTGTGAATCCCGTTCCTCCAGCGACCGCGTACAGAGTTGCCGATGAAGATATCGTGATCGGCGTAGTGTGCAGAGTTCCGACTGAGCATCCTGTTGAGCCATTAGTAGCGGGACTGCTGGAAACTGTGCTGTAGCAGATGATCGCTCCGCCGCTGGTGGTGCTAGGCGTTACGGCCTGTGGCCCGACGTAGGTTCCGGCGATGGGAGAAAAGGTAGGAGTAGCTGCGACAGGATTTATGACGTAAGCCGCGCTCCCCACCAAACTATCCGTATCTCCCGATAGACTTCCGATTGCCTTTAGTGTCTCGGACACCGCCACCGATACCGTCCCAGAATAAGTCGTCCCATGAGTACAAGTCCCCGCTCCGTTCGCAGTCGGAGTGCTGCCGTCCGTCGTGTAACAAATCGTCGCGCCGCCCGTAACTGTGGAAATCGTGACTGTCTGCGTCGTCGTATATGTTCCCGCGACAGGGCTGAACGTTGGCGTTGCTACTTGTGGAGTGCCGCTGACGAACGCGGAGGCTCCACGGCTCCACGTCCCGCCGTCCGCCGTCGAGCGGTTCACGCCGTCTGGATCGGTAGTGTTAGCAGCGACTAAGGAATTCGTATTCAATCCATTGGGACTGCTGGGAGTCTCTAAAGCTAGGTGGAAATTGTCGCTGGCAACATTGACGAAGTAGTTGGTTGATCCGGTACAAGCATGGGTCTCGCTAGGATTACTGCTGTCGGTGGTCGCCTCATAACAATTGTAGTCGTTAGTTACCGTACATCCAGAGCAGCCGGAGCCTGTCGCTACTGCTTGGTCGTTATAATAGAGATTATTGTACTGTGTGACCGTGCTACCCGATCCCCCGCCGCCGTAGCTGTTGTGCGCGACGGTACCGCTGGCTCCCGTGAACCCGACGATGGTGTTGTTAAAGAAATTGAGTGGATTGCAGACTTGGGAGTTAATGCAGACTACGACTCCAGTGCCGACGTGATACAGGGAATCATTGGTTGTGTTGAACACGTTGCCATAGATGTTGCCGGAAGAAGTGTCAGTGGTGTTCTGGATGGAGACACAAGCCGTACCGTCGCAATCTTCGATCAGGTTGTAGGAGAGGGTGAAATTGGATTCTTTCTGGAACGCAATCGACTCACCGTGGCACCCGCCGGAGGATTGTCCCCGCGCCAGATAGCTCTGGGTCACCGTGAAGCCAGAGTCCCCGCCCGTGGTGAAACCAATGTGACCCCCGGCGATGTCATGAACGTAGAGCATCTTGAGCAATATGTTGTTGACGGCTCCGGTGCCGTCCTTCGCAATGCCGTTGGTGCAGGTACTTGACTGGATGGTGACTCCGGAATTGTCAATTTCAACACCCTTGATGGTGATGTTGGTACAGCCAGATGAGCAGTTGAGTTCGATGAATCCACCTGTTTTAAGATCAACGTTGTCTTGAAGGAGAAAACCGCAGTTGCTCAAGCAGGATGAATTCCCTAATCCATTCCCAGTCTGGTCTGGATTCCCGTCGATGGTGTAGTACCCCCGCTTGATAATCCAGTCTACGAAGTTCCCCGTGGCCTTGAATCTGGCTTGGGTAGTTGCGAAGGTTGATATGTAGCCTGCGACGGCTGAGTCGAGCGTTGATGACGCATGGCGCACGGTAATGACCGTTGTACCAGATTCCGCGTCTTGGAAAATTACATTACCGCTGCCACTGAGGTAGGTACAAGAGTTGGAGCCTGCCACCACGTACGTATCGCCCCGAACCAGAGAGGCCGGAATAGTAGTCTTAGCATTCGTGAAATCGTTCCCGGTCGCTGCACCCGAGGCTCCGCACCAGATATAGTGCGTGGCTCCGAAGGCGGAGGAGCACAATACTAAGATAACCGATAATCGCAGGAGGCGCATTAATTCACCGTCATGCGGAATTTGTCTAGCCAAATCGTCGTGGTCGCTGGCAGGGTACTGCCTGTGGTAGAAATAGAAACCGTCTGGTTTGAGGTGATATTCATAGTCGTAGAAGCCTTAACAATACCTTGCGTGGCCATCGTCGGGATGGCGGTCTCAAAGTTATATGTGCCCGTACCACGTACTACCGCAGAAGCTCCGGGAGTGTACACGACCAAGTGGCAATGAAATTCCCACGGAATGTTTGTGTCGCCCGTATCGACCGTGCCCGTTGTAGTTACGCAAACCGCATTCGAACCCCAAAGCACCGTGAATTTTACGGTTGGATTGGTTCCGGGCGTGGTCATGTGCCCATAAGCATCAATCTCTACTGAAGGAGTGCCACTGAAGCCAGAAGTGGCGAGTGTCGCCGTCGTTGCAAATGCGCCTGCTGCCGTCTGCGAGTCTCCGTCTGCCGCAGAAGCGATGGCCCACGTTATAGTTGTGCTACCGCCACTGGTTCCAGCTCCTACCCCTGACGGAGGAGCTATCATTGCTGATAGTTGTTTATAAGAATTCGAGGCTCCAGTGGTTGACTGCTGCACAAAGAAATCCAGGAACAGAGCGTTTGAGCAGTTCTGATTGGGAGACGACACCCCTGTGTTCGAGTCTGCATAAAGGCTGTCTGCTGCCGCCGTGCTTGCTCCGGTTTCAATTACTAATCCGGGGGAACCTTTGACGATCAGATTACAACTAGAACCATTCGCCACTACAGTGGCAACTAAGTCGTAATTCCATGATGCGTTGGTAAGTGCTGTCGTGTTAAGCGCAGCAGACTGAATCGCGGCAAGCGGAGTCACGGTTCCTGATCCGCAACCTGCAACTGAACACAACTTAGCCGTGATCGTGACTTGCGGAACGCTGGCAGCGGTAGTCGTCAAGACTCCCGAGCCGTGAATTAAGTAAGACTGCCCGACGACGTTCAGATAATTCGCAGGTAGCGACAAGGCCATCAAGATCGTGTCTGTCGCGGCAGTAGGATTACTAACCGTGACAGCAGTTGTATTGGTGACGGCAGGGAAGGTACTCTGCGGATTCTGCAACTCGAACTGAGTACCATCGTAGATCGCGTCAGCGATTGCAGTAGTAGATAAGTCACCCGGAAGCAGCGCCGCCGTACCCAGTTTAGTAATCGCAGTCGCAGTCAAGCCGTTTACGGCAAGAGTTGGAGCAGCCGCCGTATTCGCAGCCGTAGGAAGCCAGCGAACCTCTAGGCCAGTTGTCAAGGCCGTTGCCGCAGGAACTAAGGTAGCCGTCTGCGCCTGTGCCGTTCCGCCTCCAGCAACGTATACTGGAACCGTTGTATCGTTAGTTCCTAGGGCATCGAATGCTCCTGCGATAGTGGAGGCGGTATTATTCCCCCAAAACTTATGCGCCGCTGCGTTTCCGACTGTGGCCGTAACTGCGCCAGTTGACGAACTGTTCGTAAGTAATGCACCGTCGCCAGAGAAAGAACTGACCCCACCAGCCGCAGCATTCCCAGTCTGACCTTGCATCTGCCAGTTCGTGCCGTCGTAAACCAGCAGAGTGTCTTGTCCCGCAAGAATGTCGTTCGCTACTAGCGCCGTGCCTCCGCCCTGCTTCTTAATTGGCGCAGCAGAACTGGAGTTGACATTAAGCGTTGCGGCTCCAGTATTCGCCACATCCGCCTCGAATAGAATTGCATCCCCGTCTGTCGGCGTAAATGTTGGAGTAGTTGTACAGGTGTAAGCGGTCCCAGACGCGGAAGCGGGGACACAGGAAATATTGATCGTTGAACGTCCGTAGGTGACTGGAGCCTGATGCGTGGTTCCGTCTGGTACTCCGATGAATGCGACACTATTCGCAACTGGAGGAGTCGTTGAGAACTGTAATCCATACTGCGTAAACGTTGTCGCGTTTGGTGCGGTAAGCTGGAAGTGATTCGCCGCTACAGTCGGCGCTGTCGTATTCCCAACCCCATCAAAGTAGCTGGGGTGAACACCATCCGACCCAGACGCTAATCCACCCGAGAACTGATCCGTTACCTGTCCCGTGCTAGTAGTCGAGATTAAGTGATTAACTGTGATCGCTGCGTCGTTTCCGTTCCCTGGCAGCAGGCTCCAGAGTTCACATACGCTCACGCTGGCGCTTCCGTGGAATCCAGTGCCGCATGGACCGAAGCTGGGCGATCCTTGACTAGTTCCGACCACCGCTGCCGTAATGTTCTGGATCAGGAATAATTTCCCAGTCGCAGCGTTCGTAGTCAGAGTTGCGATTCCCGCTGCGATATTGAAATCGAGCGCTCCGCTTGTCGCTCCGAGCGGGTCTTGAACGTTTCCAGCCGTAGTCGTACCCGAGATCGTCTCGTTCGTGACATCGTTCTTGTAGAGATAGGTCGTATTGACCGACATCAAGTTATCGTGTGCGACTCCGCCCGATCCGGTCGTATTCTCGTGCAGGACGGCGGCTCCTGAGTTCATCGTAGGATCGCCAACCGCTCCCTTACACGCTCCCCACGAAGCGCCTGTGAATAGACAGACATCGTTCAAGGATTCAGCGTGAACATTGAGGAACGTGCATCCGGTGAACGACCCTGCACAATGTAGTCCTGCTCCAGTCGTTCCTGCTCCCGCTCCTATGACCGTAACCTGATTCCACTGTCCTTGGCTGGAAGTTCCGCTGACCAAGACGCCATCAGCGCTGGTAGTGGCGCTGCCGTTGAACAGGATGTAGATGTGATCCATCCCGAAGTTGGAGGTTGAAGGAGGACTCTGGACGTGGATAGCCGCTCCCCCGTTTACTGGGTTCATATTCCGAAGGCGAATATTGCTTGCGCCAGAACCCTCGTCGATTCCTTGCAGTTGTAGACCGTAGCAACCCACGATTGGAGTATTCCCGCAATCGAACTGGATGTTATTGAACCGCGTGTGGAAGATTGTGTTCGTGCCATCTCCGATGTTGGCGATTGCGGTGTTGGTCGGGAATCCCGTAACGGCTACGACTACCGTGCTGCTCCACTGGAGTCCGTCCACGATACAGTTGGGACAAAGGTTCCACTGCGCTGTCGTATTCCAAGTAGCGCCCGTGAGGTAAACGAATGTGACTGGTACTCCTCCGCTCACTCCAGCATAGGGATTACTCGCGCACGTCTGTGTTCCAGTGAACGTAATAAATACGCGCCCTCCGCGTGTCGAGCCGTTATAACTTTGCGCCGCCGCCGCAATCTTGGCGCAAGCGTCGGCTCCGGCGAAATTGGCAGCCATCACGCCAGTAAGACAATCCGCGCCTGTCCCTGTAGCACAACCGATTGCTCCAGTTGAAGAGACGGTGATCGGGAGAGCGCCGCTTAGTCCGGCAGTTCCAATATTCGCAATCGGGATAGCGACTGGAAGCCGAGCGACGTTGAGCGTTCCAGACGAAATATTGGTGGCGTTGGTTGTGTCGGTCGTAGCTGACGTAGCAAATGGTACGCCTCCAGTTGCCGTGACTGTGAGCACTCCGGTGTTGCTGATGGTCCCGTCCCCACTAACGGTTATTCCCTTAATATGAGTGGCGTCCACCCACATTGCGATCTGTGGAGAAGTGGGGGTTCCGCTATTCGATACGTTTCCTGTGCCGCTTCCAGTCCCAATTACGGTGGCTACTCCGGCAGGACAAATCTTGTACTGATTAGAAGTCGTGTTATACCAGATCTGAGCATTACTGCATGGAGACGGATCACTCGCCAAAGAGAACACATTCAGATTACTTCCCGGCTGGAAGTTGGACTGAGCGGAAGCGGGTGCTACAATAAGCAGCAGTGCGGCCAGACCCGCACTCACCGGAGGCAACCGATGAGCACCCTGCGAAAACAGGTGACCCAGCCGCTTGATAAGTCTATTCGCCATATTCCCCTCACGCAAGGACAGGTCGCGATTGTGGATGCCGCTGACTATGAGTGGCTCAATCAATGGACGTGGCACGCCAAATTCGACCGCAAAACTGGGGGATTCTATGCCAACAGGAATATTCCATTGCCCAATGGACGCCAAACCAGAATCTCCATGCACACTGTTATTTTGGAACTTAAAAAGGGAGAGGAAGGAGATCATGAAAATGGAAACAGTTTGGACAATCGGCGCAATAATATTCGCAAATGTTCTAGATCTCAAAACTGCGCTAACCGACGAAGATTCAAAAACAATAGATCTGGCTTTAAAGGGGTTGTGCGACGCCCAGGATACCTTCGGTGGAGATCCTACATTCGCGTAGGGAAGAAGCGTATTTATCTTGGAGATCATCCATCCGCTAAAGCTGCTACTCTTGCATACGACAACGCAGCGCGACACTATTTTGGTAAGTTTGCTCATCTCAATTTTTCCTAAAAACGTCACGGTGCAAACATAGTGTTTGTTTTTGCCGATACCCAAGGGAGCGCCGAAATATAAGAATCTTCGGGACTGTTAATGACATGTCTATGACTTGCTTCTTCGTCTTTCAAAATATAGTCATCTAACAGACCGCCATTGCCAGATTTGCCCTCGTATTCTATTTTTGCGGCACCATAGAGAAACCTGAAGTCCCCTTTCCCAGCTTTATCTGGATTAGCAGCGCACCATTCATAAGCCAGCATCTTGGCTCGTGCCATGACTAGATCTTCCCCGAGCATAGGATTGACGGTATCGTTGTCATTTACAAATAGTGCTCCGCGCCGGAAGAACGATCCGAAGTATGTGTAACCAGCAAGGGGTGCTGGCCAGAGTTCGTACATCGGAAAGCCATTAAAGTTCCCGGCCTGCGGATTCACAAGGTACGGAATTGGTCCCACAGGCCATCCTGACTGAAATCTCTGCGGATCTTGCGCGTCTACTTCCTCGCGAGTCAGTGTTGTGCGAAGCTGATATCCCGAAACTGGATCGGTAACCGATTCCCACCAGAGAAAGTCTGCAACGGGAGCATTGAAGTAACTCTGAAAGATTTGATAGCTCGTTCCCACACCGAACGGAACATCCACATAAGCAGTGTCCAAATCAATCGAGTTCGCTCCGCCTGAACCGGGGAACGCTACGATGTTATAGATCGTCCCTTGGCCAACACGAAACTGCCGAGAGGTCAGAGGGATTACCAACCCTGCCGTATTCCATGCGGCAACTGCGGTCGCATCTCCTACTACAGTTACGCTTCCTGGAGTCACCGTAACCGTTCCCGCTTGCATAATGGTTGGCGTGGGAATAGCGGCCTTGCCCCAAAGGAAGGACCAGAGATGTTTTCTCTGCACGTTGAGCCATGCCCGATTCACGAGAATTCGTGCCAAGAGAAATGGCACTGGACATTGCAGTGCTAACTCGCTCGACATGGTGATCCAAGACATAATAAAAATAGGGCAGAGCAAGATTGGTTTTGCCCTGCCCCCTGGGGAAGCGCCGCACACGCACCGCAACCTAAACTAGTTCCCTAAAACAATGACGCGAATCTTTTCCGCACTGAGGTTGGTAGTGTTCGCCACTTCTGCGTTGGTAGCAAACACGTACCATTTCACGAGGACAGTGTTAGCGTTCGTTCCTGTGCCCGTTCTCAAGGCACGAATGTAATACGTGCCTGAGTAGCTGATATCTTCCGGCTGAAACGAAGTCAGCTTACTGAGAAGTCCGAAAAGTCTGGCAGAGACTAGATACCCGCCAGTCGGATAAGAGGCAGGACCGCTTAACACAGCGCCCGACATAAATAACTCCCCTATCGGGGAAGGCTGCATAAGCATTTCATTGATATCAGTGATTGCCATGCGTCCTCAGTAGAGACCGTGCAAGAACTTCATGCGTACTGTTTTTAGCCCAGCATTCGCCGGAGCCTGAATCGCGGAGCCGATGATGTTGAACAGATTCAAGAAGGTTGGATTGCCGGATTGGGTAGGAGCATCGAATACTCCTGTTCCAGCACCCTGAACAAGCACTGAAGATCCAGCAGTCGTAGCCGTAACTACGGCGCGATACTGAACGGTAGCCTTGCCGTGAACTTGAATGATTCCGTAGTTTCCGGGAGTGATCGCGTTCAGGAACACTCCGCAGAGATCATTCAAAGCGTTGGCGTGAGCTTCGTCGGTTACGACGTAACCTGCCGCGCCGGAGTCCAAAAAGAATGCCGCCGTGCCTTGGGCCACGTTCGCTCCAGTGGCCGATGCGCTTAGTTGCACGAGTTGATAGATTCCGCCATAGAGCGCGGTATTTGCGGCAAGGTTGGCGACGTTGGTATAGCGCTTGGAAGCTCCGCCTGCTTCGGTCAAGATGATTCTCTTTCCGAGATCATCCTGAGAGCCGTATTGCGGAGCCGAAGTCAGTCCAAGGTTGGCGAAGAAAGCGTTGACTTCGCCTACGGTTGCGACGTTGACCCCGTTGATTCCAAAACCCGGAGCCGAGTTCCAGATTGATTTATCGACAAAATTTACAAGGTCAGCCATCGCTTTTCCTCTCGCTACCCGATGTATCCAAAAGTGAGTTGGTTAGAACTTGGGACCAAACAGTAGACAACGAGCGCTGCACGAATGATGTCAGCCAAGATGTCTCCATCGAACGCTTCTTGCAGTCCGCGTGGTCGGAAAGCGTATCGTCCAGACTTCGGATACGAGAAGCGCCATGTGTCAGAGCGCAGCCAAGTGAAAATGTCTCCGACCGTCACAGTGGTAGTCGAAGCAGGGAAGTTATTCAGTGACTGCTGCGCGTCCGAGGTAGACGGAACCGAGAACGTCGAAGTGGTAATCGACGGCAGCACCGTCTTGTCCTGAATGTAGAGCGCGTTCTGAAGTCCAGGAGAATACGAATCCGGGAAAATGACGGCGTTGTTGAACTTGAGGCCATTCAGTCCGATGTGGGGATCGCGAATCTCCGCGTCTACGCGCTGCATGGGGAACACGCGGTCTGCGATTGAGCCGAACAGGAAGTCAGAGCATAGACCGTAATCCGGCTTTCCTCCTAAGACTTCTCCTTCTCCCTTACCCTGCTTGCAGCGGTGATAAACGCGATTCAGAATTTGGTTCGAGATCACTCCGCCTGCTCCCGAAGCGTCTCCACCCCAATAGGGAACGGAGTTGAGAACCGTTCCCGTTAGAGGACCGTTGCGAAGCTGGTTTCCGTAAGTCGTGAAGTAGTCACCCGTCCAACTCGCCGTCGCGCCATCATTCAAGGCTTCGGTGATGCCGTTCATGTTCTTGATGCGATTCGCAGCTACGCCGGTGCTTGCCGCTTGGCCGTGGTTGTACCAGTCGGCGGCAACTTTTGAGTCAATCGAATTCGATCCGTTGCCGTACTTCTCTTTCAGGATGTTGACAATTTGATACGGCTCTCGGTTGTAAACATCCGTGTAGGTTGCAAGGATGACGATTTCCGCGTTGTAGAACTTAGGCGCAAAGGCCATGTCGTCCGTGGTCTGAAGTTGCTGGAGACCGAAAGTGTCCGTACCTGGAGCGTAAGCGCCGGACGGTACAGGCTGGAGGTCAAACGGCACCTTCATGTACGATCCGCCCTGCCACGGTCGATAAATCTTTTTGTTGGTGCGCAGGACGCGAAGCCAAGGTGTAGCGGTGAAGAGAGTGCGGGAGACGCGGCCTTTTACGAAGGCTTCAATAGTAGTCGCTGAGATTTCATCGAACAAGGGATTTGTCGCAGCCATGTACGGTCTCCTGTTTTACTGCACTCTTGCTTTGCTCAACTCATTCATGAGCGCTGATTCATCTGCTGGAGTGTCGGTCGCATCCCACGGCTGTACCGCTTTGCCATCTGGCGCGGGAGTGTAGAAAGGATTGCGCGAGTCCGTCAGATCGCGAGTGGCCGGATTCGATTGCTTGGCGATGTATTCGTCCACAGCCTTTTTGCTGACATCCTGATCGTGCTTCTCCGATGCTTGCTTCGCAATCTCTGCACGCTTTTCTTGGACCTTGTACTTCTCTTCCCAGTAGGCTTGCGGATCTTTCTTCGCGGCCAGAGCGTCGAGAGCAAGTTGCTTGGCGCTGATACGCTGTCCGAACAACTGCTGGTGAGCGTCTACGCAGTCTAGCGCGTCCAACTCGAATCCCCGCGCGCCAACCGTGAATTCTGCGGCTTCCTTTTTTGCGGCAGCGAGAATTTCCTCTTTGAACTTGGCTTGATCGAAACCAGAGAGTTCGGTCACTTTTTTCTCCGCGTCCGCAAGTTTTTTGGCGGCATCCTCTTTCTCTTTCTCGGTCGCTCCAACTTTGGTTTCGAGTTCCGTCACCTTGTCCTGCATGGCAAGGTATTCAGCGTTGGCGGTATCCCAATTGGCCTGAATCTTGGCGCGTTCGGTCTGAAAGGCTTCATTGGCCTTGAACATGGCATCTTCCTCAACGGCCTTCGCGAGAGCTTCACTGGAAAACGCTTTGGTCGCTGCCTCCGCCGCTTCTCCGGTAAGACCAGCCTTCGCAATGATTGCTTTGATATCGAGTGCCATATCATCTCCTAAACTGGCGGAGCCTTCGCTTCAGGAACTCTCTGCGGATTGCCAGCTACTTTCCCCATCCACTTCTCGACCGATTTCAGAATCGTGGCCGCTTCTTCTTGGCCTTCGGGATATTTCTTCCCTAACTGCTGTACGGCGTCGGCTAGAGGTCGAAACTCCTGCAACATGGCTTGCGCTTGCTGTTGCTGCGGATCGCCAGTCTGTGACTGCGGATTCGGAGGTTGCTGTCCGCCTTGCGGCGTTACCGCAGGAGTCATGTTCAGGCTTTCTTGAACGAGCCTTTCTTACGGCCCTGCTTACCCTTCTTGCCTTTGGTGGGAG
>Ga0307479_10002287_pt1 | contig 17401 bp, 15 predicted proteins | sample atmos_gasesECM4C_FD_203743 | JGI IMG/M metagenome (GOLD analysis project Ga0307479, IMG submission 203743) | Hardwood forest soil microbial communities from Morgan-Monroe State Forest, Indiana, United States - atmos_gasesECM4C_515 | ecosystem: Environmental > Terrestrial > Soil > Temperate... | reverse complement strand
GTTCATCAGCTCGGCAAAATCATCGGTGGCGGCCTTCCCGTCGCCGCGTACGCTGGTCGCGCCGAGCTGATGAACCACGTCGCTCCACTCGGCCCGGTCTACCAGGCCGGAACACTCGCCGGCAACCCGCTGGCGATGAGTGCCGGCATCGCCACTCTGAAGCAGCTCAGCGAGCCGGGTTTGCACGACCGCATCACCCAAAACGCCGGTCGTCTGATTACCGGCTTGCGCCAAGCTCTAGCTGAGACGCGCATCGCCGCACAAATCAACGCCACCGGCTCGCTGAGCACAATTTTCTTTACCTCCGAGCCGGTACAGGATTACGGCGGCGCAAAGCGCTCCGATACCAAACGCTACACGCGCTTTTTCCGCGAAATGCTCGACCGCGACATTTTTCTCGCACCCTCGCAGTTTGAGGCCGCCTTCGTTTCCGCGGCGCACACGGCAGAAGACATCGACAAGACCATCGCCGCCGCGCTCGATTCTCTGCGAGCCATCGCCGCCGAACCCTCAACTTAACTCGGATTCGGGAGTGAGACCTCCAATCTTCAACGAGGGCGGCCACGCAGAACAAAAGTGAACCTCAATCTTCACCGAGGGCGGCACGCGGAACCTATAATTGTCATCCCGACCCTTAGGCTGCTGTCTTCCGCAGCCTAAGGCGGAGGGATCTGTTTTTCGCTTTTGGCTTTCACTTTGAATTCTCAACAGGAGACGCATCGCAAATGCCCGAAGGCATCGAACTGCCCGAAGCTCCAGAGCACACCGAATATCGCTACACGCTGCCGGTTTCCGTCACCATGTCGATTCTCGCCGTCCTCGTGGCCGGAGCTACGCTGCTAGGCCATCGAGCGCACACCGAAGAATTGCTGCTGCAGTCGCATGCAACGGATCAGTGGGCTTACTACCAGGCGAAAAATATTCGCCTCCACGAAGTGCAGGGCATTGCCGATTTGCTCGGGGCGCTGGCCCCCGCCGATAAGCAGAAAACCGAGGCATTGCGCGAGAAGTACCTCAAGGAGGCGGAGCGTTACTCCGGCGAGAAAGACGACATCAGCGAGCAAGCCAAGGAATACGAGAAGGAGCGCGACCTGCTCAGCCGCCGCGCCGACCGTTTCGACGCCGGCGAAGCCTTCCTGGAAATTGGCCTGGTAATCTGCTCGCTGACGCTGCTCACCAAACGCGTCGGTTTCTGGTTCAGCGGTATCTTCATAGGCCTAGTCGGCATAGTAGTCGCCCTTACCGGCCTCCTCCTCCGCTGATTTGGAGTGCGGCGGACTTGCCGCCGCTTTCACAGTTGAAGAGTTGCCCACAAAGCTGCCTTCATCTAGAGAATCTGTCGCGGGCGCGCTTCAGCGCGTCCCAGTTCGCGTAGCGAGCCCGTTCGCTACGCCGTAGCCGGCGGCCGCACACCGCGCAACTGCGCGACTTCGAGCGTGAGCGCGTCAAACCGCTTCAGCAATTCCTGATGTCGAATATCCTCGCTGTCCGGTTTTTTGGCGATAAAACACAACGTCCCACCCGGTTCCAGCACACACCGTTTCACGTCGCACAGCGACTCAAACCCTTGGCGCCGCGCCGCAGCCTCTAATTCTTCCATCGTGATCAGTTCTTTCTTCAACCGCGAAGTGTAAACGTGGCCGTCTTCGACCAACACGTCGGCCCGGCCCTCGACGAGCTGCTCCAGCTTGCGGTGATCGTACATAAAGCGCACCACTAGATAGTTAATGGCCAGCAGCGAAGCCGCGCCGATGATTCCTCCAGTCACGGAATTGTCGTCGCCAATAATGGCGTTCTGCACCGTGTTCGACAGCGTCAGCAGCACAATCAAGTCAAAAGGATTGAGCTGCGCCAGCTCGCGCTTCCCCGACAGCCGCAGCCCGACAATCAGAAACACATAAACAATCACCGGCCGCAGGATCTTCTCCAGAATCGGCAGACCCAGAGCAAACATGTCGTGCCACATCGTGTGCATCGCTAGATCTCCCTCATCAAAGACAACGACTATGCCGAAATTGTCATCCCGACCCTCAGGATACGGCCTTCCGCGCGTTGACAGGAGTCACGCCGCGAGCTTGGGGTGCCTGTGGTGCCAGTCTGTATGCGCCTGGTAGGTGCGAGCCGCCTGGATCACCGCCGCGTCATCGCCCGCGCGCGCCATAAATTGCAAGCCAACCGGAAGATTCTTGTCTGTAAAGCCGCACGGCACGCTGAGCGCCGGCAAGCCGCACAAGTTCCCAATCCCGCCCAGCGGGTCGGCAAACGAAAGTTCCGCCTCCAAATTCATCGTCAGCGGCGTGGCGGCAATCGGCTGCGCCAAGCTGACCAGTACATCGAACGAATCGAACAATTCGTCCATTTTCTTCTGCAGAATTTCGCGCACCCGCAGCGCCTGGTGATAATCCGCGCCGGAATATTGCTCGTTCACGTAGCCGGCAAGCTGCCCCAGCGGGTCAGCCAACTCGCCCACTTGTCCTAAGCGAATCAGCGAACGAAACGACGACGCGCCTTCCACCGCAATAATGACGTTTCCCGCATCTTCAAACGGGCCTTCCGGCAGTTTGGCATTCTTCACGCCGGGAAAATATTTCTTGACCACCTTTTCCGCAGCATCCGCAACCTTGCCGACACCGGATTCCGGCTTTTTCCAGGCATTCGTGAGCCAGCCAATTCTCAGCGCACGCCCCTTCAACTCCAGCGAAGGCGAGTAGGTAAACGCCGCCTTGTCCAACGGCAGCGTGCTGCGATCCCGCGAGTCGTGCCCGGCCATCACCGCAAAAACGTGCGCGCAATCCTCAACCGAGCGCCCCAGCGGCCCAATCTTGTCCATCGAAGGCGCCAGCGCCATCGCGCCAAACCGGCTCACGCGACCATAGGTCGGCCGCAATCCGCTCAAGCCGCAAAATGCCGAAGGGCAAATAATCGATCCCCACGTTTCCGTGCCAATCGCGAACGGCGCCAATCCCGCCGCGACCACCGCGCCCGATCCCGACGACGAACCACACGTCCAGCACTTCAAATCCCATGGATTCTTCGATTCGCCCTGCAACGAAGCCGACGCAAAGCGATACCCCATGCCGCCAGCCAGTTCAATCATCGCCGCTTTGCCGATCAGCACGGCGCCGGCGCGATTCATATGCTCGATCACCGCCGCGTCGTAATCGAACACCTGATTGGCGTAAGGCTTGGCTCCCCACGTTGTCGGAACGCCGCGCACCGCCAGCAAATCTTTCGCGGCATAAGGAATGCCATGTAGCGGCCCGCGATAATGTCCCGCCTTGATTTCTTTTTCCGCCGCTTCCGCTTGCGCCATCGCAATGTCGGGCGTCAGCCGCGCATAGGCGCCAAAGCGCGGGCCCAGCTTTTCGCTGCGGTCCAGAAAATATTTCGTCAGCTCCACCGGCGAGAGCTTTTTCGACTGGACGCGCTTCGCCAGTTCCGTTACCGGGAGGAACGCGAGTTCGTCAGTGGGCATGGAAGGAGTCCGTGGGAGTCTTCTTTGCGGCGTTGGGCGTTTTGCCCTTGCGCGTTCCCTCCAGGGGATTTTTGTCGTGCTCCACCAGCGGCTTGAGGTACAGCGCGGCTGCGTCGCTGTTCGCCAGGCTGTAGGCGCGCAAGCGATCCAGTGGCGGCTGCGCCATAAAACAAAGCCGCCGCAAATCGGTCTTCTGCTCATCAGAGAAGCGCTTGCCATACTGAGTCACGATGGATTGATACCGAGCCTCCGCTTCCGCTTGGCTCTCCGCCGAAAGCTTCGGAGTATTCGCGGGCTGCTGCGCCGGCGGAGCAGCGGCGAAAATGCCCGTCGCCTGCGCGGCTGGCAAATTTGCTCCTGGCAACGTAGCGGCGTCCGGCGCTGCTTCAGCAGCGCTAGACGCCAGCGCTTCCGCCGCGGCGGATGCACCCGCTACGGCGGGTGCAATCGACGCGACGGCTGAGGCCAGCGCCGCCCGCCGCGCAAACTCCCGCCGCGAAATCCCTTGTTCTTTCTTCCCGTTCATCTTTGCTCGTTCCTTGTGATCAGCGGTTGCATCCGCTGACACCGTAAAAGCGGCGGCAAGACCGCCGCACTCCATATGTCTCCTCGCTAAGTCATTCCTGCGTCGCTTCATTGCATCGTTTTTCGTTCCCACCGTCAACGATTCCCAGCGCCGGACGTTCCGTAAACGCACGCCCCTGCTTGAAGGGGCTGAGGGGACGCGCTGAAGCACTCGTCTTCAGCGCGGGCGAGTGAACCCGGCTTGCTTCCACAGCTTGTCCCATTGCCAGATGCGCCACATCGCTTCATGGGCGCGGTAGCCGAGTTGGTGGGCCAGCATCAGAATTTGCCCGCGATGATGGGCTTCGTGCGAAAACATGTAGGCGAATATCGTCGCTCCGGCCGGCCATGCTGGCGACCAGCCGTCGCGAGAGAATTTTGTCACGCGGCGATTCGGACCGGCCGACAAGGCCTCGGTCAACATGCGCAAGACCTGCTTTGCGCTTTTCTTGTGCGCGGCCGCGGCCTGCTTCATCGTGCAACGGTTGGGATCGAGCGGCGCCGGACGCTTCAGGTGCGGCGCCGAATTTCTCAGTTTCACCAGTCGATCGTTATGCAGGTGCGCGAAAATCGCAGCAATGGTTCGCCCGCCGCGTTTTTGCCCTGGCAACTGAGCACGCCAGGCACGAGCGTCCAGGTGCGACAGAATGAGCTGGTTCATGGCATCGCTGACCGCGTACGTCTCCAGCAGGACGTCGCGGATGTCCGCTGCCGCAGATGCGTCTGGCTTTTGCATAACGTCCACTTTTCGTGTAGACCTGTGATTTTTGTGAGCGATGCTTCTCTGTACCTCTGCTGCTCTCTGCGCACGCTGTGTTAAATCTTTTTGCTTTCGGTACTGACCAAATACCGATCCATCCACTCCAAAATGAGCGCGCGCATCGGCGGCAACTCTTCATGCGCGCAATCGAACAACTCGATATGCAGGTCCTCTTCCTTCCCGTACTTGCGATACAGCGGCAGCAAATCGTCGCGCACCTTTTCGACACCCGCCGGCGGCGTCAGCCCGTCCTTGCGGCCATTCACGCTGAGGCGCGGACGCGGCACGATCAACTCGTTAATGTCAGCCGTTTGAAAATGTTTCAGCAGCGCCGGCACGTAGAAGTAGAGGCCATGCCCCTGCAGGTTGTGCGCTTTGATCAGCTCGTCGTAATCCGTCAGGCAACACACATCCATGCATGCCTTCACGCGTGTATCGAGCGCCGCCAGCCACCACGCCTTGGTCGAGCCCATGGACATGCCCAGCACGCCGAGCCGCTGCTTGTCCACCTCCGGACGGCTCGCCAGGTAATCCATGGCGCGAAACTCGTCGAACATCATCATGCCGTAGAGGACTTGCCCTCTCCACAGCATCAGCTTGAAGGCGTTCGCTTCGCCTTGACGCCCGTCGGCTTCGTGCTTGCGCTCCCCAAAGCACCAGCTATCGATGCACAGCGTGACCAGCCCCTTTTGGGCGCACACTGGCGCGTATGCGGGCGCCACGTCCACGCCCTTGAGCAGCATCTCCTTCCCCAAGTCATACATCCCGCCATGCCAATGGATGTACAGCAGCCCCGGCGCAGGCGTTTGCCGCTGGTGCGGAAGCAGCAGCAGCGCCGGCACCGGCTCCTCGCCGTTCAGGTCGAGCACCAGCCGCTCCAGCGTGTAGCCCTCATGCTCTTCTTTGCTGACGACCTGCACCGGCCCCGGTTGATGCTTCCAAGGCAAATCCCCCAGCAAGCCCCACAACTCCCGCCTCCGCTCGTCCTGCTTCAGAGCAAACGCCGTCGCCGGAGGCGCCAACGGCTGCTTCGCCTGCGCGGCCGAGTCCCCTGGTAGCGCTGGCATCCTGCCGGCCTGCGTTTCGATAGCCGGGACCGCTCCAGTCATAACGACAGCCGCTGATCTTTGCAGAAACTCACGGCGACTAGACGGGCGAGGGTTAGTTGGCTTCATGGATCCTCCGAAAGCAAAACCACGAGAATACAGTCATCAGTAAACCTCAAGACCGTCGACGAGATGCAAAAAGAAAGGCGACTCATTTCTGAGCCGCCCTCACCATACCAAGTCACGCCCTGCCTAACGCAGCCACGCCAAGCACTACCCTACCAAACCAGACCGGACCATGCCCTGCCGAACCGCGCCCCGCCAAGCCAAGAGCGTTCCTTACCGTGCCAAGCCTCACCTCACCTTGCCGTGCCTTACCATGCCTGACCTCGCCGCGAACGGGAAACGACAAAAGCTTTTGTGACACCCGTGACCTCTTGCGGTAAGAGGTCACGGGTAATTTACGCAGACCTGGCCATGCCTCGCATTGCCTCGCCTAGCCACACCTTGCCATGCCACGCCCCGCCAAGCAGTATTCTCACCTTGCCGGACCTTGCCAAACCAAACCTAACCTTGCCGCGCCTTGCCATACCAGACCCCGCCCCGCCAGACCATACCGCGCCTAGCCTCACCGTGCCTTACCGCGCAGTTGCCAGACCTTGCCTCACCAAAATCAACTTTCATTTTATCCGATTGTTGAACCTCCCGTGGCCCTTGTTGCAAGAAACCACGGGAGGATTTTCCTTACCGCGCCGGACCCCGCCGGACCTCGCCACGCCCCACCTCGCCCCGCCATACCCGGCCACGCCTTGCCTAGCCTCGCCTAAATTCATTCACCCGATGCGGTTTTGAAATCTCCCGTGACCGCTAATCAGCAAGAGGTCACGGGAGGTTTTCCTCACCCAGCCGAGCAATGCCGAACCCGGCCGTGCCCTGCCTTGCCACGCCCAGCCGAGCCTTGCCGTAAAACTCGTCTGCCGGATACGGTTTTGAAATCTCCAGTGGCCTGTTAATCAGCGAGAGGCCACGGGAGGCTCAAGCTGGCCACGCCACACCAAGCCATACCACACCGGAACGAACCTTGCCTTGCCGCACCTGACCAAACCACGCCGGGCCATGCCTACTCTTATTCCCTATTCCACCTTGAACCTGCCGTACTTCGGCCTCCAATCCCCAACGCCGACAATCTCTCCTGTGACGCGAACGATGTGCTTGACTTCTTCCTCGTTGAGCAAGCTGTCATCGTACTGCACTTGAATCTTGCAGGACCAGTCGCGGAAAATCGGTCGCGTGCGCATCACTCGGTTCTGCTGCACACGCGCTCCCACCGTGTATCGATATTGTCGGTCGCCCCACAATTCGTCGGGCTTACGGGCACCGTCGTAATTGAGTGCATAACTTTGGGGACAGATGATTCCCGCCTGCGCTTGCTTGCCTTTCTTCTGCTTCTTGGCAGCAGCGACGAACGCCGCCTCAAGTATTTCTCCGGGTAGACACGGCTTGCCATCCACTAAGTAAAGTGAGCCGAGCCACTCAAGCCGAGCCAGTTCCTCAAAATCTGCGTCGGTCTTGTCCCTTTTGCTCGATATTTTCCGCATCTTCTTTGAGAAGTCGTTCGCGGGGTCGGCCAACTGTCCGTTATGCATAAGGAGGGGTGCGACGCCGGTAATCTTGAAGTTTAATGTTTTGTAAGCCATCATGATCCTCCTCATTGGACACAACTGGCGTTCTACGCTTGAAGTCCACAAGAACAAATACTCGCTTCGCGTACTTCTGCCGACGCTGCTCCGAGGTCTCAATCGGGTGGCAGAGCACACAAAGCGTTTGGAGGTCTTCCATGCGCTCGCTGCCTAATCGTTCGTAGGTGAGATGGTGCACTTCCAGCCGGTACTCCCTGGAAGTGGTACCGCATTTCTGGCAGGTGTTTCGGTCGAGCTTTAGCCGCTCCTTGCGCTTGCGCCGCCACTCTGGACTTCGCAGATATTCTTCGTAAGTCACACGAACATCCTGGCAAATGGCCGAAATTCTAGCACGTTCTCGCAGATAGAGAGTGCCTAAGCACCACGAAACCTTGTTGTTCTTCTGGTTAGTACCAGTTCACAGATTGGTACTTGCAGCCATAGCTAATCCGTGCTATCCTCCATCGTGAAATCGCAAGTTCCAGCTCAAACCGCGCCTCATCGTTCTCCTAAGTCATTTGCCCACTTTGGATTGCCAGCTCTTGCCCCTCTCTTTGCAGCGAAATACACCCTCGTTTTCTTTGTTTTCAGCAGCTTACAGACACTTTTCTGCAAAGACCGGGGGGTGGGTTGTACCTGTCGATGGGCTACCCCATACCTCAAAGACGCTAAGTCCTTTATCTGCCGCTTTACCGTCTATTTTCGTTGCTAGTCCTTTATTTGTCGTTTTTACGCTTTGCGACCGGGGGTGTGGGGTGCAGCATTCCCAAAATGGAACGTGCGATCAGGGAGAGGTGTGATGGGGCACGGCCCATACGACTTGCATTCCTGCGACAAAGGCGCGGCCGGGCATGCGCACACCGGGAATTTCCGCGTAGCCGGTGTTGGTTACGTTGGTGACTTGGGCATAGGGCTGCAGCCAGCGGAATTCGCGAGTCGCAGCGAGTTCCATCAGGGGATACGGGCCGCCGGAGTTGTAGCGATCCGTCACGCCAACTCGGGCTCGGAGGTGGACCTGGCCGGGGGCCGTGCCCATCCACCCGGCGGTGGCTTGGTTCTGCGGATAGTTCAGTGCGTATTTCGATTGCAGGCCGCCAAGAGAGTTTTGCTGTCCGTAGATCGTGGTGTAGCCCACGTCGAGTTGCTGCGATTCCCCGAGCTTCAGGCGGGCGAGCAGCTCCAGACCGGTGAAGTGGAGGTTCTGAATGTTCACGGCCTGGTAGAGACTGGTGGAGCTGGCGCGGGCGTAATCGATCACATCGTGCTGGCGGCTGTGGAAGATGGTCGCGGTTCCGGCCAACCGACTGGTGGCGGTCCACTCGAGGCCGCCTTCGTAACTCCAGGCCGTTTCGGGGCGAAGGTTGGGATTGCCGATGTTCGCGGGATCGGAGTAGTAGAGGTCGGTGTAGGTGGGAAGGCGATAGGCGTGGGCCACCGAGCCTCGGAGTCTGAAGCGAGACGAAAGCGCGTAGCCTGCGGCAACGTTCGGGCTGAAGACGGTGTGGCCTTCACTGAAGGCTTCTGCGCGGCCGCCGATGGAAAGCGAGAGCCCGCGAAGGGTGCGGGCGTCGAAGTTCACGTAGGCCGCGCCGCGATCTCTGGCGTGATGGCCGAGGTTGTTGCTGTCGATGCGGTCGCGAAAAAATTCGACGCCGTAGTAGAGGCGGTTGTTCTGCGTGAACTTGTGGCGCTCGCGAAAGGCGGCCTGCCAGCTTTCGTCAATGTGATTGTTCTCGTAAACCTGCGGCATGTCGCGCAGGAGGATGAACTGGTCGGTATGGCGGCGATAGCCAATGGCCACCTGAGTGTTGGCGCCAAGCTGCTGCGAGAGGCCGGCGAACCAGCCTTTGGTGCGCTCCCAGGAGTTGAAGTTGCCGTAGAACTGATTGGCTCCGAAGGGGCGATCGCTGAGGCCGAGAAGGACATCGGTATTGCCGAGCGAGGTCGTGAGGCGCGTCTCGGAAGAAACGGCGAAGGTCCGATAGTCGCGGTCGGGCATGAAGCCTGTGGAGAAATCGCGGGTGAAAGCAAGCTGCTCTGACCAGCGCTTGGCCAGATACGCAGCGGATCCGAATTCCGTGTTGGTGCCAAAATTACCAGCGCCCGCGCCGAGGCGGAACTCCGTCGCCACAGGGCGCGCGGTGATGAAGTTCACCGCTCCGCCGACGGCGTCCGAGCCGTAAAACGTGGAGCCGCTGCCATGGAGGACCTCGATCCTGTCGATGGACTCGAACGGAATGGGCAGGTCGAGATTGTGATGCTCGGATTGCGCGTCGTTCACGCGCAGGCCGTCGACCAGCACCAGCGTTTGGCCGACGGTGCTGCCGCGGATGGAAAGATCACCCTGGACGCCGGGTTGACGTTGGCGGAGGTCAATCGTTGGATCGAGACGCAGGACATCGGCCCAGTTGCGAAAGAGGAGCTGCGATTGGCTTAGTTGGTCGAGGACGGTAACGTCGCGGTCGGACTCTTCGAGGGGAGCGGGTTCGTAGGTGCCGGTAACGATGACGGTCTGTTGCTGCGGGGCTGGGGCGCTGCCGTTGCTCGGTGCGTCTTGCTTGTCGGATTGAGTTTGTTGCGCGGGTGCGCAATTCAGAAGTGCGAGAAGGACACCGAAGATGCCGAGCATTGCAAACGGGAGTTCCTTTTTTGGGTTGAGATGGCGGGTAATCGTGGTCCAGCCTCGGACAGATGTCAATTACGAGGTTGTAAAAACTTGCACACAGGCAGCTGCACCGACGGAAAGAGACCTTCAGAAAAGACGGTCCCAGTGAGAAGGGCACGGCTGCGTCCTTGCGCTACAGTCGGTGATCGCAAAGACTTAGGGAAACTGCCGGAGGGCTGCGCGGACTCCGCCCTGCGCTACACCTTGCTTAATCCGTTCGCAGCCGAGGGAGTGTGTACAGCTCGAAAGCGGCGGCAAGACCGCCGCACTCCAAATTAGCAGTGGTTGAGCCAGCGGGCGGCGTCTTTGGCGTGGTAGGTGAGGATGATGCCGGCGCCGGCGCGCTGGATGCTGGTGAGCACCTCGAGCACGACGCGCTGCTCGTCTAACCAGCCGTTTTGGACGGCGGCTTTGATCATGGCGTATTCGCCACTGACGTTGTAGGCGGCTACGGGCACATGAAATTGCTCGCGTACGGCGCGGATCACATCGAGATACGGCAGCGCGGGCTTGACCATGACCATGTCGGCGCCCTCTTCCAGATCGAGTGCAACTTCCTTGAGGGCTTCGCGGACGTTGGCGGGATCCATCTGGTAGCTCCGGCGGTCGCCAAATTTCGGTGCAGAGTCAGCGGCTTCGCGGAACGGACCGTAGAAGCCGGAGCAGTATTTGGCGGCGTAGGAAAGGACGGCGACGTTCTCAAACTTGTGGCTATCGAGTTTTGTACGGATGGCGCCGACGCGCCCGTCCATCATGTCGGAAGGCGCGACAATGTCCGCACCGGCACGAGCATGCGACAGGGCCTGCTCCGCGAGAATCTCGATGGTCGCATCGTTGGCAACCTCGTTGTGTTCGAGGACGCCGCAATGGCCGTGATCGGTGTACTCGCACAAACAAACGTCGGTGATCACCAGGAGGTTCAGCTTGGCCTTGCGAATGGCCTCGATGGCGCGCTGCACAACGCCATCGGATGAAGAGGAACTAGAGCCACGGGGATCTTTCGACTCCGGCAAGCCGAACAGGATGACCCCTGGGATTCCGAGGGATTCGACTTCGCGGCATTCCTTCACAATTTCGTCCACGGATTGCTGGAAGATGCCGGGCATGGAGCCGACTTCCTTGCGGACTTTCGCGCCCGGGCAGACGAACATCGGATAAATCAGGCCAGAGGCGCTGAGGCGTGTTTCCTGCACGAGGTTGCGCAGTGCTTCGTTGCGCCGCAGGCGCCGGGGGCGTTGGGTGGGGAAGCTCATAACGGTTCAGCCGTCCCTCCGGGACTCATTAGTACGTGCCCGATTTTGCGAAGCAACCTTCCAGGGCGCTGACCACGGCGTCTGGAGTGGCCTCGGAAGCAGTGACAATGCGCTGCACGCCTGCATCACGAAGTGCCGCTGCCGTAACGGGGCCAATGGAAGCCATGGCCACGCGCGCCGCTAACGCCTTCACGCGTTCGCGGCCGACCAAATCCACAAAAGTATGCACTGCGCTGGGGCTAAAAAAAAGGACGGCATCGGCTTGGCCCTTGGCCACGCGAGCGATGGCTTCCTGGTCCGCGTCAGTGGGGCGCAAGGTCTTGTAGGCAATCACTTCGGTGACGTCGGCGCCAAGCTGACGCAGCGCGGAGGGCAAATCCGGGTTGGCACGATCACTGCGCGGCAGGAGCACATATTTGTCGCGGACGCGGTCGCCGAGCTCCTCGGCGAGGGAGACACCGAGGTGGGTCCGGGCCTGATGCTCCACGAAAAATCCGGCCTTCTCGGCCTTGTCCTTAGTGGCGGGTCCCACGACGGCGATATCTGGCGGCGCTTCGCCTTTAGCGAGATTACGGCCGACCTTTGCGGCGCGCGCCACAACCGCCTGAACGGCAAACGCGCTCGTGAACATAACCCAATTGAACTGCTTCCAGCGTCGCAGCGCGGAGTCCAAGGGCGAGTAATCGTCGGGCGGGGCGAAACTCACTAGAGGGAGGACGACAGGGATTGCGCCACAGTGCTTGAGCTTGTCAAACAGCTCTGAGCTCTGCAGCGCGGCGCGCGTAATCACAACACGCTTTCCCGCTAAGGGAGATGTACTTACCTCAGCCACGTTGACGGCTCACTTCCTGAAGAATATCTTGGGCGCCGGCATCGAGCAGCAGACGGGCAATCTGCTCGCCGAGCGCCACGGCTTGGTCGGGCGGCGCGGTGGCACGCTGCTTCACATACTGCGCGCCATCGACCGAACAAACGCAAGCCTCCATCACGAGGTCCCCACGGTCAAGGCGCGCCCAAGCCCCAAGCGGCAACTGGCAGCCGCCCTGGAGAGTGGAGAGCAAGGCACGCTCGGCAATAATCGCGGTGCGCGATTCCGCATCGTCGAGAATGCCAAGGACCTGGGCGGCTTCGGTATCTTTCAAGCGGCACTCCACGGCAATCGCCCCTTGGCCGACGGCCGGCATGCAGATGTCAGGTTCCAAAGTATCGCTGATGCGGTGTGTCCAGCCGAGACGGTCCAGACCCGCTTTGGCCAGAACGACAGCTTCGTATTCCCCGCTTTCGACCTTGCGCAACCGCGTGTCGACGTTGCCGCGGAGGTCGCGGACATCCAGATCGGGTCGGACGTGGCGAAGTTGCGCCTGGCGGCGCAGGCTGCTGGTGCCCACACGGGCACCGTAACGCAGAGTGGTCAGCGTCGCGCCGCTGCTGGAAACGAGACAGTCCCGCACATCTTCGCGGCGACACACCGCGGGAAAGGTGAGTCTCGAGGGCACATCCGTGGGGATGTCCTTAACGCTGTGTACGGCGACGTCGATACTTTCTTCGAGCAACGCGTCTTCCAGTTCCTTGATGAAGACACCCTTGCCGCCGAACTGCGTGAGCGGAATGTGCTGCAGCTTGTCGCCTGAGGTTTTGATGATGACGATTTCTGCTTCGACGCCGCCGGCCGTGAACAGGCGCTTGCGCACATATTCGGCTTGCCATTTCGCCAGAAGACTTCCGCGGGTGCCGATGCGGAGATGCCTCACGGCTTCTCCCGCTTGGAAAGGAATAAATCACGGAGGGCTTCGACGTTTTGTATTTTACGGCGCAGCTCTTTCTCGCCGCGCAAGCGTTCCGCGGGCTGCAGCAATAGCTTTTCGAGCAACTCGTCCATCAAGGTCTCGACCCGCTCGCGGTCCTGCGCGCTTAAATGATTCGCGCTTTCCAGGCGGGCGCGGATGAAAGCAGCGCGTTCCTCGCGCAAGCGGGAACGCAGTTCTTCGACGAGACCCACCAACTCCACGCTGGCCTGCCAGGACAAAAATTTGCCGACCTGTTCTTCGATGATGGCTTCTGCACGCGGGATTTCACTTTCACGAGCGTGGCGGTTCTGCTCGACAATTTGAGTGAGGTCGTCAAGGTTGTACATATAAAGGTTGTAGAGGCTCGCCGCGGAAGGCTCCACGTTGCGGGGCAGACCGAGGTCCATAATGAAGAGCGCCCGATTATTGCGCGCGGCCATGGCTTCTTCCAGGACACCGCGCGGCAGAACGGGCTGTTCGGCGGCGACGGAGGCGATGACCACATCGGGCTTGAGCAGCGCGGCTTGCCAGTTACCCCACTCCACGACTTTGCCGCCGAATTGCTGGGCCAGTGATTGCGCCCTTTCGCTAGAGCGGTTCATCACGAGGAGATAAGCGATCGAGCGGTCGCGCAGAGCGGCGAGTACTTGCTCGCTGATGGCTCCGGCTCCGAGGACCAGGGCGGTACGTTCGCTGAGCTTGCCGAAGATGCGTTCGGCAAGTTTCACCCCCGCAGCGGCGACGGAGGTCGGCCGCGTGCCCAATTCCGTTTCCGTGCGGACCCGTTTGCCAATTTCGAGCGCGCCCTGAAAGAGGCGGTTGAGAACCGGGCCGGTGGCGCCCTGTTCGTGAGCGAAGCGATACGCATCCCGGACTTGGCCGAGAATTTCCGCCTCGCCGAGCAGCATGGAATCGAGTCCGGCGGCGACACAGAAAAGATGCCGCACGGCGTCACGGTCATAGTGATGGTAGAGCGCGCCATTCAAAGCATCCGGGCGCAGCGAGTGAAACTCGCTCAAGAAAGAAGAAACCCCGGTGAGGCTGTCGCGAGACGATTCTGGTGGAACACCGTAGACCTCGCTGCGATTGCAAGTGGATAGAACCAACGATTCTTCCAGAATGCCCCGTGCGCGCAGCTCGCCGGCGGCGCGGCGGGCCTGTTCGGTGGTGAAGGAGACGCGCTCGCGCACCTCGACCGGCGCTGTCCGGTGATTCAAGCCGACGAGGACGATCTCCATTTCGTTTCTCACGCCCTAAAAATAGCGGTGGCTGTGCGAAAGATACAAATTGACCACCGTGAAGCTGAACACCACCAGGAAAAAATTGAACACGCAGAGCCGCGAAGCACGGGCGCCACGCCAGGCGGTCGTTCGTGACAATTGGAAATAAATGGCGTAGAGCGCCAAGACGATCAGAGTAACGACATATTTGGGATCCCAAATTGGGCTGGTCAAACGATCTACCCACACGAACCCGAGGATCGTGCCGATGGCGATGGCTACGAGTCCAATGAGAACGCTGGAGCGACTCATGCGCTCAAGAAGCTCGAGGGGCGGAAGCCGCCAGACCACTTCAGTGAGCTTGCGGTTGCGCAACAGGCGGTTCTCGATGAGAAACATCAGGCTGAGCACAAAGGACAAAGCAAAGGCGGCGTAGGCGAGAATGCTGAGCGTCACGTGGAAAGCAAAGACGACGCCGCGAGCGGGCGTAGGAGAGAGTCGGTCGGCAGGGGCGAGGTGGGCCGCTACAAAGAAAACAAGGATGAATGGCAACACAAAAGCGCCCACGGAGCGCTGGCGATGGTACAACTCCAAGCCGAGGTAAGTCAGCGCCAGCAGCCAGCCGAACAACGACATCGAGCCGTACAGGTCATGATACGGAACTGTGTGCATGCCGCGAGAGCGCTCGAGAAGGGCGACATAGTGTGCCGCCAGGCCAACAGCAAGGAAGGCTGTTCCGAGGCGGCCGGCGATATCTTTGCCCGTGTAGAGAAAACGTAGATAGGACGCAAAGCTCAGGCCGTACGCTAACACCGTCAAAGTGAAGAACAATTTTGGCATCGTTCTCGAGTCACGCGCAGACGCGGGCAGACGGCCTTGCGGTGCGGATTTGCACGCTATCTCGGTAGCTTAGAGTATAGCCCACGCAAGCGGATGGGGCACGGCGAGGCAACCGGAAGCGTTCTTTGCGTAGCAGACAGGCAATTGGCTGATTCGACGGCCTGCCAGCAGTCCAGCCGCGGATTTGCTATGCTTTTGCGAGCCGCACTATGAGCATCGGCAAGTCCCTATGAACCGCAAGGAACTCTTTCTACGCGCCTGCCGGGGGGCAGCGGTGCCTCGCGTGCCGGTGTGGATGATGCGCCAGGCCGGACGTTACCGGATTTGGCGGTGGAGGTTTCGCTGCAACCGTTTCGCCGGCTGGGCGTCGATGCGGTGATTGTTTTTTCCGACATTCTGATTGTGGCCGAAGCCATGGGCTTGCCCCTGGAACTTGGTGATGCAGGACCTAATCTTCCGAAGCCGGTGCGGTCGGAATCAGACGTTCGCGCACTAAAGACTTTTGACCCCGAGGCAGAGACTGGCTTCCTGATGGAAACGATTCGGCGGCTGGTGCGGGAGGTTGGTCCGGAAGTTCCTGTTTTGGGGTTTGCCGCGGCGCCGTGGACACTGGCGTGTTACATGATCGAGGGCCGCGGACACGAGGGCTTTCCCACGGTGAAGAGTTTTTTGCTAGCCGAGCCGCACAATTTTCGGGAGCTGCTCCATCGGATTGCGCAGGCTACTGCGCTGTACTTGGAGGCCCAGATTGCCGCTGGGGCTACAGCAGTACAACTATTTGACACCTGGTGCGGCGAGTTGAACCTTCGCGATTACCTGGAGTTTGCGCTCCCCGCGATGCAGGAGATCGTCACCGCACTGGGGAGAGTTGTTCCGGTCATTTACTACACCAAGGCGGCGAACCACTTGATCCTTGCAGCGGCTGACTCCGGAGCGGATGTGCTCAGCGTGGATTGGCGCATAGACCTGCGCGAACTGCGAAGGACCTTGGGGCCGCGCATCGCGCTGCAGGGCAATGTCGATCCGGCGGCTTTGTTCGCATCGGCGGACGCGATTCGACGGGTCACGCGGGAGACGGTAGCAGCCCTCGGTGGCGTGGGGCACGTGCTCAATCTGGGCCACGGCATTTCAATGGATACCCCGGTGGAGAACGCCAAGACGTTTGTGGAAGCCGGCCAGAGTGCGACATTCAGCACGGAGAAGGAGCCCGCCGTGCAGTCGCGTTAAGGGATGGGGTTCGTGACGCTCGCCAATCCATCAGTGAATTCGATGCGCGAGGAGCTTCGCGTCAGTGAGGAATTCCTGGAGCGCTACAACCGCCCCGGGCCACGTTATACCAGCTATCCGACCGCGCCGGTGTGGAACGATGCGTTTGGGGCTGGGGACCTGCAACAGGTCCATGAGGAAGCGGAACGCGCGCACAGCCCGGTTTCGCTGTACATGCATCTCCCCTTCTGCGAGAGCTTGTGCCTGTTCTGCGCCTGTAATGTGATCATCCAGAAGGACAAAGGCGTTGCGCCGCCATACCTCGAGGTATTAAAGCGCGAGATGGAACGTGTAAGCGCGAGTGTCTCGGGGGAGCGCAAGGTAGTGCAGTTTCACTGGGGCGGCGGCACGCCAACGTATCTGACGCCCGCGCAGATTGAAGATTTGTTCGGCGCGACGAAGGAGCACTTCACGTTTGCAGAGGATGCGGAGGTCGGCATCGAAGTCGACCCGCGCGTGACTTCACGGGAGCACCTGGAAACGCTGCGACGGCTTGGCTTCAACCGGCTGAGCATGGGGATTCAGGATTTCCATCCAGAAGTGCAGCAAGCCATTCATCGCATCCAGCCGTTTGAGTCGACGCGCGACTTGCTCTTTGCCGCGCGCAAGCTGGGATTCGACAGCATTAACGTCGATCTCATTTACGGGCTCCCGTACCAAACGCCGGAGCGTTTCGCGCATACCGTTGAACAGATTCTGCAACTTGCGCCGGATCGCGTGGCGCTGTTCAGCTACGCGCACGTGCCGTGGCTGAAGAAGCAGCAAGGCTCCTTTGCGGCGCATCTGCCGGAGGGCATGCAGAAGTTTGAGATTTTTCGCACCGGCCTGCTGAAGTTCCTCGAAGCC
>Ga0307479_10002286_pt1 | contig 17402 bp, 15 predicted proteins | sample atmos_gasesECM4C_FD_203743 | JGI IMG/M metagenome (GOLD analysis project Ga0307479, IMG submission 203743) | Hardwood forest soil microbial communities from Morgan-Monroe State Forest, Indiana, United States - atmos_gasesECM4C_515 | ecosystem: Environmental > Terrestrial > Soil > Temperate... | reverse complement strand
TTTCTACGCCGCAGTGATGCGAGCAAGCCGAGGTGTCTCATGGGAGGCAAACCGAGTCCTACGATGATGACCCGACTGTGCTGGCAGTTGGTCGAGACTTTGTCCCGAATGCTGGACCCCGACGAGCGCCAGGCAGTTCGTGGGGATCTCGCGGAATCCGGCGTGAGCGTCGTTACCGCATTGCGTGATCTTCTGGGTTTGATCGTCCGTCGGCAAGTCGGCTTGTGGACAGTGTGGCAGCCCTGGCTTGCCCTCTTCGGCGTTTGCGGTCTAGCGGGAGTGCCGTTGAGTCGAATCGCGTTCCGCCTCAACGTGGACCTCGGACTACAACTGATGGCGTACCGCCATGGAGCGTACTTCGGAACCAGCTTGACCCCTGACCAGGACATGGCGTTCTTGCTGTGTCTGACGGTCGCGTTGCTCGTATGGTCATGGACGTGCGGATTCGTCCTAGGCTCGCTTTCGGGCCGTGCGGTGTGGCTCACATGGTCCGTGTTCTACCTCATCGTTTTAGATTCAGCATGGGCCAGATTCGTCCTGTCCGACAATATCATCTTGCGTGACCCGCGACCTCTGGATCTTTTGATGGCCACGACTCTGCCCCTCACCATCGCGCCCCTTCTGTTCACGCTCTCAGCTCTCGGGGGTACGCTTCTGGGGGTACGGCGGCGGGCGCTACCGTTGCGCGCCGCATACGTGCTGGCCTCGGCCGTTACCATCATCACGATACTTACAACGTGGATGAGCGGCTGGTACGAGACCGCGCACGAGGTGTGGAGCGGAGGAGCCTGGCACGGAGTTTCGTGGCCCCTGCGTCTGTTGCCATTCGTGCTGGTAAGCTGGCCGGTTGCCTACCTGCTGGCCATAGCAAACCAGCAGCACACGCGCGAGAAGGAAACTACATGAATCAGACTCTAGCCCCTTCAGGGATTCACGGATTCGGGGCCAGTCGTCTCATCATCTGTGGCGATGTCGAGCGAATCACGGTCGGCTTCTTGGAAGTAGCTCGATTCCGCAAGGGGGGTATTTGAAACGTTCTTCGCCCTTGATCGTTGACATCACGATTGACAAGTCCAAGTTCCGCTAAGGTTTGGCCCCGTCGACCTACAAGTTGATACGACTTGTCCAACTCTGCAGCCATCTCACCCGCGTACATTGCACGACCTTCAGTTTCGAGTGTCTGAAGAATCCCCAGTTCAGTTGGCGCAACAGCAGCTCAGGGGCGACACTATTCAGCAACGACTCATATTTTCTGGATAGGTTCGTACCCACTACGCCCGGCTGCTTCTCTGCTTTCGCTTTTTTCGCCGCCATTGTCCTTCATCATGGCCACGTGCTCAAGTGTGGTCCACGGAGTTGGCGTACTAAAACAGACTTGCCTCCACAGGAGGCGGCGGAGTAAAACAACTTAGTCCCAGGCCACTTTCCGTTGGCCGGTTTTGAAGTGACCACCGTTGGCCGGTTTTGAGGTGACCCCTGAGGCCATTGTCTTGTCTACCCAGTCCTGGGCTGTTTTCGCTACCTGTGCCTGCCCGCTTTTGCCCGCCTGGTTACTGCTCCAGCCAACCAATGAACATGAGACGGACAGCCTACTTGGCAAGAGTGAAATTCAGGTCGATCTCGGTCTCCACTTCTACGGGTTTCCCCTGTTGAAGATATGGCCGGTACTTCCACTGCTTGACGGCTTCGATGGAAGCCGGGGCAAGCTCCGGGGGCCCGCTGACTATCTGCAGATTTTCGACGTCTCCGTCTTTGCCGATGATCGCTTTCAAAATTACGTGGCCTTTGATGTGCGCCTTCTTCGCTGCCTCGGGATATTCCGGAGGCACCTTTTTCAGGACAAGCGCAGTCATCTCTTCCTTTGAGGCATGCACCGAGGCATGTGCGGCGGTGGGCTGCTCTGACTGCTGTGTGGCCGCGTTTCGAGCCGCCGACTCAGCACGGGTAGGGTTTGCGTTTACCAGCCCAAACGCGATCGGGCCGGCGACTGCCGCCAATCCCGCTCCGCCGAGCAATAGTTTTCGTCCAAAATCCAGTTTGTGCAGCACGCGTTCGTTCATGATATGAACCATCCTTTTCTTGAGATCGCCGCCCGCAACCCCTGACATGCGGGCGAGCGGGGACGTCACACAGAATTCACACACTTTCAGAATGCCCTCGGCATAGATCTGCCGTTCGCTCCCCAATTCCAAAACGTCTTCGTCGCAGGCGCGCTCGCGCTCCTCAACCAACCGGGCCCCCAGCCACCAAACCAAGGGGTGAAACCAGAAGATTGCCTCTACGACCATGTGAAGCGCAGACGCGAGGTTGTCGTGCCTGCGTATGTGACGGACTTCATGCGCGAGAATGGCATCGAGTTGGGCGTCTTCAAGGCGTCTGGAGATCCCCTCGGGCCACATCAAAACCGGCCGGACTATGCCGAATATTCCGGGTTCGATCGAAGTGCGCGACTGCCGCATCTCGGTCCGCTTCCGTATCCCCGCAGCGCGTTCCATCCGCCGCAGTGCATCCACTTCGCGTCCTTCGAGCAAGGGCGCCGCGTCTCGTGTCGCAACAGACATCTTCTGCCATTGCACGTACCAAAGAAAAAGCACCGCCAGGAACCCGCACAGCCACACTCCGACAAGCGCCGGAAGTAGATGGACTAGACCAGGGAGCACAGTCGGGGGAGTGACCGAAGAAATCACCTCGATCGCGAAGTGAAGTCGATTACTCGTGACTGCCGGCCCGCGAGACCATGCCAGACGATTTCCAATCGCGACCAGTAATGAGAAAGGAATCAGGAATTTGATCGACGCCGCCAGCCAGAGCCCGTAGCGAACCCGAGCATGACACTTGCGCAAAATCAAGGTCAGCGATCCGGCCATCGCTGCGAATAGCGTCGCCTGCCACAGGTGATTGCCCAGAGCGGTCAGGATCATTTTGATTTGTCCTTTCCCTCAAGCTTGCGCAGAGTCTTCTCTGCTTCCTTAACATCCGCGAGGGTCAGCCTGCCGGATTCGATCAAGTGTGCCATCACGGGTTGGGTGCGCCCACCGAACAGTGCCAGCAGGTCGTCGATGAGCTTCCGTTGAGCGATATCGCGGGAAACCGCGGCTTCAAAAATATGGAAGTTGCCCACTTTCCTGACGCGGTGAACGGCCTTCTTGCTCTCCATGCGATACACGGTCGTCTGGATCGTGGTATAGGCGGGCCTGTGTTTCTCGGGAAAGTCTTCCTGAATTTCGCGAATCGAGGCGCTACCGCGAGTCCAGAGCGTTTCCATGATCTGGAGTTCCAGCTTGGTTAGTTTGGGTCCGGCCATGACATCTCCTATCAGCGTATGCAGTATTACTATATATGTAGTAAATGTCAAATCTTTATTTTATCGGTTGTCCGGGGGGTGGGGCAGTTTTGCCGTCCTTTCCTTCCACCCCTGGTGCGTTGACGGGAAGATGTGACGCCCGTAAGATGGGGCCGCCTATGCGGGCACCGTCCGAATGATCGGCCAGACAATTTCACACTACAAGATCACCGGGAAGCTCGGTGGTGGCGGCATGGGTGTGGTCTACAAGGCCGAGGATACGCGCCTCCACCGCACGGTTGCCCTGAAGTTCCTGACGGACGATACCGCCAAGGATCCTTCTGCTCTGGAGCGCTTCCGACGTGAAGCGCAGGCCGCATCGGGACTCAATCACCCAAACATCTGCACGATCTACGACGTCGGCGAAGAAGCAGGATCTGCCTATATCGTCATGGAATTTATTGACGGGCAGACCCTGAAACACCGCATCGAGGGCAAACCGATGCGGCTGAGCGAGGTGTTGGACATTGCCGGACAAGTCGCCGACGCCCTCGATGCGGCCCACGCTCAGGGCATTGTCCACCGCGATATCAAGCCGGCAAATATTTTCATCACTCGCAGCGGCCAGGCGAAAGTCCTGGATTTCGGCCTGGCCAAATACACCGCTGAAGCCCACACGCGGCACGCAGCGGGCACAGGGGACACCATGCCGACCGCCGGCGCCGATCTCCTGACTAGTCCAGGCATGGCAGTGGGAACGATCGCCTACATGTCGCCCGAGCAGGCCATGGGCGAAGAGTTGGACCGCCGCACCGACCTTTTTTCTCTGGGGCTCGTGGTCTACGAGATGGCCACGGGACGGCAGGCGTTTTCCGGTTCCACCAGCGCTGCGGTCTTCGACGGGATTCTCAATCGCTCTCCCGTTCCACCCCTGCAACTCAATCCTCAACTCCCGCCAAGACTCGAACAGATTCTCGACAAGGCCCTCGAAAAGGATCTTAAACTTCGTTACCAGACTGCCTCCGACTTCCGCGTCGACCTACAGCGTTTGAGACGAGAGTCGGACTCGTACCCAAGCGCGAAGGCCTCGGTACAAGCCGCCACAGCGGAACGGACGGCCCCCACGGTGGCCGGCTGGTTCAGTCGGGGGCACGCCGTCGCTCTGGCATCGGCGATGGTCGTAGTTGCGGCAATCGTCGGAGCGTACTTTCTGGGAAAACGCGCAGGCTTGGCTTCCAGTATTACGCCGCCAACCTATCACCAGCTCACCTTTCGCGGTGGCACCATCCGCATGGCGCGGTTTGCTCCGGACGGGAAAAACATCGTCTATAGCGCAGCCTGGGAGGGAGGCGGAATCGATCTGTTCGTGACCCGGCCCGACAGTCCGGAATCCCGCCCGTTTGGGTTGTCGAAGGCGGAAGTGCTGTCGATCTCGTCGGAAGGCGAGATGGCGGTTTTGCTGAACAGCCACAACGTCGATCCTTATACGAACGAGGGCACGTTGGGCAGAGTGCCGCTGGGGGGCGGCGCTCCCCGCGAGGTACTGGAGAACGTGCAGTGGGCCGACTGGTCGCCGGATGGGACAAATTTTGCGGTGGTGCGTGAGTTCGGCGGGTTGAGCCGTCTCGAATATCCTATTGGGAAGGTGCTGTATCAGACCGGGGGATGGCTCAGCCACCCCAGAGTCAGCCCCAAAGGCGACGTGGTCGCCTTCATTGAGCATCCCGTCCGCCGTGACGACGCGGGATTGATTGCGGTCGTCGATCTTTCCGGGACGAAAAAGACATTGTCCACGGGCTGGGAGACGGCCTGGGGTCTGGGCTGGTCTCCGAGTGGAACCGAAATCTGGTTCTCGAGCACCCGGCTTGGTTATGGACGTTATCTTTCCGCGGTAGACCTGTCAGGAAAGGAGCGGCTTCTGGCACGAGAGCCCGGCACACTGACCCTGCAGGATGTAGCGAAGGATGGGCGTGTGCTAATTACCCGCGATGTGCCCCGCGTTGGAATGGTCGGCATGACGGCGGGCAGTGCCAAGGAACGAGACCTTTCCTGGCTGGACTGGTCGGCGCCCAAGGAGTTGTCCCTGGACGGCAAGAAGCTCTTGTTCACGGAATCCGGCGAAGCGGGTGGGGAGAATTATTCGAGTTACCTGCGCGGCACTGACGGGTCGCCTGCCATTCGTCTCGGCGACGGATTGAGTTTTGCGCTATCACCGGATCAAAAATATGCACTGTCCGGTCTGCCCAAGCCACCCGTCCAATTCAACCTGCTCCCCACCGGCGCGGGAGAATCGAAAGAGCTGACCCACGACCAGATCAATCGCATCTGGGCACGCTGGTTTCCCGACGGCAAACGAATCCTGTTCGCCGGCGACGAGGTCGGCAAAGGCGTGCGACTTTACGTGCAGGACTTAAGCGGCAGTCCACCAAAGGCGCTTACGAAAGAAGGCGTAAACGGCAGCCTCATCGCAATCTCTCCCGATGGAAAAGAGGTGGTTCTGGTCGGCCCGGATCAAAAACCCGCTCTACTTACGGTGGACAGCGGTGAGATGCGCCCGATCCCCGGCCTCGGTGCTGGAGAGGCTCCCATCGCGTGGACCAGCGACGGCCACTCCCTGTTCGTTTATCGGCTCGGCGAGGTTCCCGCTACCGTCAATAAGCTGGATTTGGCCACGGGCCGCAAACAAATGTGGAAACAGTTGGTTCCGCCAGACGTATCCGGCGTTACCGACATCAGTTCCATCCTCATCACTCCCGACGGCAACAATTACGTCTACGAATACGGCCGAACGCTCTCCGACTTGTACCTGGTGAACGACCTCAGGTAAGCGGACGCCTGCCTGGCTTCGTCCCTCGGAGCTCTTGCGATTCGGGTCCAAATCTCGGCAACACGACCTGCTAGCGATGGTTCAAGACGTCCGCTGCACGAACAGGCTGGCGAAGTGCTGGCGGTGACGGTAGGCAAGAATTCCCCAAAAGATTGCGACGAGAATCGCTACCCCGGCACCCGTGTGGCTCAACAGCAGGTGATAGAGCAGGATGTTCACGATCACCGGCCCCAGCACCGTCAGCGCGAGAGGAACGTAGCGGTTCACCAAGAGAAGCGCGCCTCCGATGACCTGAAAACCACCGATAAATAGCACGTAGTGCGACCGAATGAGTATGTTGACATACTCGCCTGCCATTCCCGGAGGCAGGACTGCCGGGATGAAGTGAAGGAATGCGTTCAGGCCAAACACAAAGAAAACCAGGCCGAGCAGGAGGCGGATGATCAGGAGCGCGATTTTCATTTTTGTTTTCCCTCCGGGAGTTTGCAAACAATATCAGATTCGTGACTCGAGCGCCTACGGACGCGTCAGGGACCTCAGTTGATCGAGGCGGCAAGAGTCTTATAGGGTTGGTGGCGGAGCTGCCCATTGGACGTCCATCTGGTCGACGGCACTTACGAACTGTTCCGGCACTACTACGCCCTGCCGTCGGCACGAGATAAAGACGGCCGCGAGGTGGCTGCAGTCCGGGGCGTGCTCGCGTCGGTGCTGGGCATGATGAAGGGCGGCGCCACGCACGTGGCCGTGGCCACCGATCACGTCATCGAATCTTTTCGCAACGAGTTGTGGCCGGGTTACAAGACTTCCGAAGGCATCGAACCCGATCTGTGGGCACAATTCCAACTCCTCGAACAGGTGCTCACGTCCGCGGGGATTGTTGTCTGGCCGATGGTGGAATTTGAGGCGGACGATGCGCTCGCGGCTGGGGCGGTAGCGGCGGCTCGCGACGCGCGGGTCGAACGCGTGATCATCTGTACGCCGGACAAAGACCTCGCGCAATGCGTGAGCGGCAAACGCATCGTTCAGCTGAACCGCCGGACCAGCGTCACCATCGACGAGGCTGGCGTGGTGCAGAAGTTTGGCGTTTTGCCCGCCTCGATCCCCGACTACCTGGCGCTGGTGGGTGATTCTGCCGATGGCTATCCGGGTCTGAAAGGCTGGGGTGCGAAGTCGTCGGCTGCAGTCCTGGCCAAGTTTCTTCACCTGGAAGCAATACCCGCCGACAGTCGCGAGTGGTATGTGAACGTTGCGAACCCGAGCGCGCTCGCGAATACGCTGTCTCGCGAGCGGGAGCGCGCGCTGCTTTTTCGGACCCTGGCTACATTGCGAACGGACATCGACCTGTTCGACAACGTCGACCAGTTGCGTTGGAGCGGGCCTACACCTGAATTTGCGGCCATCGCGGCACGGTTGGATGACGCGGTTACCGAGGGCCGCCGTGCCCGGCCGATCAGATCGTGACCGCGGCGACTATAAGAATCGCTCAGCGCAGTTAGGAAGGGTTACCACCAGCTGTTTGATCTGTGCTCGGGGACTGGTTCAGCAATTCTCAGTCCCCCGCTTGCTCCAGCGGCGCCGGTTCGAGGTTCTCGATCTTCACCTTGGCGATGCGGTGGGCTTCCATCTCCTCCACGCTGTAGCGGCGGCCCTCAAATTCGAAGGAGTCGCCGACCTGCGGAATCTTTTGCAGGCGCGCCAGGACGAATCCCGCCAGCGTTTCAAAGCCCGCGTCGCGCGGGAGGATCAGTTGGTACTGCGACTCCAGGTCGCGGATGTTGACTGAGCCTTCCAGGGTTAACGCCGTGTCCTCGTCCAGGGTGGGTTGAGGCACGGGCTGGATGTCGAACTCGTCTTCGATTTCCCCAACCAGTTGCTCCAGCACATCTTCCACTGTGATCACGCCCGCCGTCGACCCGAACTCGTCGACGACCACGGCCAGGTGACGCTTGCGCTCCTTGAATTCGGCGAGCAGGTCGGTTAACGCCTTGGTTTCGGGAACCACCAGGACGTTGCGCATGATTTGGCTGACCTGCATCTTGGCGATGCGTGATGTGATGGCCTGGTTGGGGCTGAGGGTGAAGCGCAGCCGCATCCAGCGCATGAGGTCCTTGGCATAGAGCACGCCGATGATGTGCTCGCGGCCCCGTTGCGGGTCATAGACGGGGATGCGTGAGTGCTGCTCCTCGACCACGCGGGCAAGGGCCTCGTCGAGGGTGAGGTCCGCGGGAACCGAAAAAATGTCGGGCCGGGGCACCATCACTTCGCGGACGGTGACGCTGTCGAGTTCCAGGGCATTGTGGATCATGGCTTCCTGGAACTCGGGAATCTGGCCCACCTGGCGGCTGGCGGTCACGATCAGCTTGAGCTCGTCGGGCGAATGGATCGCGCCGCGACGCATCTCGCGCGAGCCGAACAGACGCAGCACGAAGCCACCCGACTTTCGCATCACGTAGAGGAAGGGCTTCATGACCGTGAGAAAAACATCCATGGGAGCGGCGACTGCTAGCGCGACGCGCTCGGCCTGTTGCAGGGCCAGGGTCTTGGGGACGAGTTCCCCGAGGATCACGTGCAGGTAGGTGATCAGGGTGAAAGTCAGGACGATGGCGATCGTGTGCGAATAAATGGGAGCGTGCGGCACGCGGCCGAGCATCGCTTCGGTGATGTGGGCGAGCGTCGGCTCGCCGACCCAGCCTAGCGTGAGACTGGTGAGGGTGATGCCCAGCTGGACGCCGTTGACCACCTCGTCGAGATTCTGATGGAGGCGCTGCACGGTGCGCGCCCCGATGCGGCCGGCCTCAATGAGCTGCTGGATGCGGGTGTCGCGGACGCTGACCAGGGCAAATTCGGCTGCGGCGAAGAATGCGTTGGCTGCGACCAGAAGCAGGATGAGTAATATCCGGAGCAGCACAAAAGCTAGCATGGAAGGGTAATTCTAACATTCCAAACGGCTAAAACAGCTGCGAGCGACGGGCTTGGAGCTCGGAGCTTACGACCTCCAGCCTTCGAAGAACCACTTTCGGCGGCCGGTCTAGGGTCTTTGCCGGCCCCTGAAAATCCACAACATCCCTGCTTTCTTTTCTTTGGCGGTGGGGTCTAACTAACTGAGGTTGTTCTGTTGATCCCCATTTAGGGAAAACCCGCCTCGAAATTTTGGAATCCTAGCAACCTGCGGGAACAAAATCCACTGCGGCTCCGTAAGATCAACTGTAGGTCATCAACCAAGGCTCACCTTTGTTAGCGGCAGGAGGCACGACGTGAACGGCATTAGCAATGGTAACGGCAAGAATAAGAAGCGGCGTAGACGGATTATCTACATTTGCGTCGCCGTGTTCGGCGTTCTGGTGCTGGCCGGAGCGGTGATTGCGGCCACGCGCGGCGGGACGAAGATCGATCCCTCGAAGCTGGCAAAGGTGGAAAAGGGCGACCTGGCAAAGAGCGTGGTGGCCACCGGCAAGGTGGAGCCCATCACCAAGGTGGAAATCAAGGCGAAGGCCAGCGGCATTGTAAAGAAGTTGTACGTCGACGCGGGCGATCGCGTGAAGAAGGGCCAGCTTCTGGCGGAACTCGACAAGGAAGAGATTGAAGCTCGCGTCGCGCAGGCCAAGGCGCAGTTGGAAGCTTCCCAGGCCAGCGCAAAAGGGACTGAAGCAGACCTGGAGCGCGCGAAGGTCGATGCCGAAGGACCGGATGTGCCCATGTTGAAGCGCGCCTATGATCGCGCCCAGGGCATGGCCAAAGAAGGCGTAGTCTCAGCCTCCGCGCTCGACGACGCGCAGAAAAATTACGAACTGGCGCTGAATAAACAAAACGTTGCCAAGGCGCAGTTGCAGGTTCTGAAGGCAAAGATCGGCCAGGCACAGGCTCAGGTTCTGCAGGATCATGCCAACCTGCAGCAACTGGAAGAACAGCTCGGCTACACCACGATCACCTCACCGATCGACGGAATCATCCTTTCCCGCGATGTGGAAGTAGGCGACGCGGTGAGTTCGATCCTGGTGTTGGGCTCCTCGGCCACTCTGGTCATGACCCTAGGCGACACCAGCGAAGTCTACGTCAAGGGCAAGGTGGACGAGAGCGACATCGGCAAGGTCTACATGGCGCAGCCGGCGCGGATTAAGGTGGAGTCGTTCAAGGACAAGACCTTCAATGGCAAGGTGACGAAGATCTCTCCGATGGGCGTTGAGAAAGATAACGTCACCACCTTCGAAGTGCGTGTGTCGATCAACAATCCGGGCGGCGAACTGAAAGCGGCCATGACCGCCAACGCCGAAATCATCCTGGAAGAACACAAGAACGTGCTGCAGATTCCGGAAGGCTCGATCCTCTACGACAAAGACAAGAAAGCGTCGGTCGAGATCCCGGACGAGAAGGGCAAGGAAGGCAAGCGCAAGGTTGCGGTGAACATCGGCATCTCGAATGGCGCCAAGACCGAACTGCTCAGCGGTCTGAAAGAGGGCGACCAGGTAGTTTTGCAGTAGGGATCGGTTGATGGCCTCCGCCCGAGGAGTCAACCGAGGGGGCGCGGATTTCGGTCCGCGCCCTTGCTTTTTTCTTGGCCGATGCTCAGGTCGGAGTCCGCTCCCGAGCGAAATGGCAACTGAATCCGCCGACTTCTCAGGACATATCCCCTCGAGTGATTGCAAACACCTTTTGACAAATAAGTGACACGATTCGCGCATCGTCTCCGTCTGTGTTGAATCAAACCCCTCAAACGTGCTGAAGACAGTCTTAACGAGCCCGCCGTACGGCCGTTGCGTAGTGGGCGCGGTACCACAAAGCATCTTGAGGGGCGGCGTTGTGGCCTGCACCGGCTGCCCACGGCTTCGACCGGGAACAACTTACAATGGCGAACGCCCCCAGACCGACGCAGTACTCGTCTCTGTCCCTGCTAGAGGTGGTCTGTCTCTGCGCCGGACCTTGCGATGACGCGGCATGGGAGGAGTTCCTATCGCGGGTCGGCAAGCCCATCAGTCTGACCATCATGCGCACTGCCTCTCTGTGGGGCGAGCCTTCGCGATCCCTGGTGGAGGACCTGGTCCAACTCACTTATCTCAAACTCTGGGAGGACGGCTGCCACCTGCTACGGGACTTCGCCATCCAGCATCCCGAAGCGATTTTGGGATACCTGAAGAAGACGGCGGCCAACGCCACCCACGACCATTTCAAGCACGGCCGCAGCCAGTCCCACGGGGGCGACAAGGCGCATGTTTCCACGAGCGACGTCGACCCCGAAGCGGGCAAAGAGGTTGATGGGAGCCAGGAGAAAATCGCCTTCGGCGTCTTTTTGAACGAGATCGATGAATACTTGAAGCACAGCTTGATCGCGCCTGAAGGGGAGCGCGACCGTATGATTTTTTGGCTCTACTTCCGGCAAGGAATGAGCACCAGGGAAATTGCCTCTCTGCCAACCATCGGCCTGGGTACGAAAGGAGTTGGGAGTGTCATCGAGCGGCTAAAGCATGGCATTCGGGAGCAGATCGTCAGGGGGAGCTCGGATTCAAACAGGAAAGAAGATAAAGCCAAAGGCAAATTCCCCAGGGATCTCGTAATGGGTTTGTATGGGGCTCCAGACTATGGGACGTCCATTCGATAAACATATCGATAGCAATGAACTTGACGCTCTCGTTCCCTCGTCGAAGGGTGCGGAGGAGATGCGCCGGATTTCTCCGGACTCCGTTCGTGAGGCCAAGCGTCATGTCGAGGCTTGCGAGGCTTGCAGCAAGAAGCTGTCCGAATACCAGCGGCTGATGAACCGGCTGACGAACGGGGCGGTAGCGCAGGCTGCCGCACGGGGTTCCGACTGCCCGCAAGATCAAGATGTGGACTGGGACGAGGTCGCGGCGGGACTGTGGCCGGAGTCGAAGGCAACCCAGCTCATCCAACATGCCGCGCTCTGCGACCACTGCGGCCCCTTGCTTCGCGCCGCTACGTCGGTGGACGACGAACCGACTCCCGAGGAAGAAAAACTCCTGGCGGAACTGAAAACCCCGTCACGGCCCACGGTTAAGGTCAGAGAACCAATCCCATCCGGTGTTTTGCCTTCGCCGGTCTGGCGGCAGTTCATGCACTGGAAGGTGTTTGCACCAGCGTTAGCCCTAGTGTTCATGGTCGCAGCGTTAGCCACGAGGCCGCCATCCACTCCGCGACCACTCGCAGGACCGCAGTTTGCTGAATTCGCCGTTCGTACTCACAGGCAGCACGCCCAGGGCGATCTGGCGCTCGACGTTCGCACAGAATCGCAGCAGGCTCTGAATGAGTGGTTTAAAGCGAAGGCAGAGTTTTCGCTGGCTTTGCCGGCGTCCCCTGCGGCTCCAGGAGAGGAGCGGCCTAACCGTCTGGAGGGGGCGCGACTGGTGCAAGTAGGAGGTAAGACCGCTGCCTTCATCGCGTACCAAGTGCCGACGGCCCAGAGGCCGATGGCCGCGGTTAGCCTGATCGTCGCACCGGATTCGGTGGCCGTCGCTTCGGGAGGAGTCGTCGTCGATTTTAAGAAAGTAAGTTTCCACTACGCCACGGTCGAGAGCTACAAGGTTGTTACCTGGTCGCTTCATGGGCTAACTTACGCCCTGGTTTCGCAAGAAGGTAATAGAACCCAGCGATCCTGCATGGTTTGCCACTCGGCGATGCGCGACCGCGACCTGACTCACACGCCGACTCCCCTGCCTGTTGAGCGAAGTCACGTTGAGCCTGTCTGGCAATAGTCTCTATCTACGTCCACTCATAAACAGTCTTTGGGCGTGCGCGACGTCGGAAGGCAGACTTCGCGTACCCGATCTTCACCAAGCCTCCGGCACTCTTCGTTGCCGACAATCGTGCTGGCGTTCGATGCCCCAGGCATAAAATTACGCGCACGAAAAAGCAATGTCCGCTTGGATCTCGTCCTGTCTAGTGAGGCCGATTACGCCTTCTAAGTGGCAGTTGAACACAGCAGACATTAACAACTGTAAGAGGCAAGGCCATCTGATTCGTACGAAGTGGTGCGGCAGAGAGCCTTCGAGCTAGTTGTGTGTCTTAACCTCAACCGTTTGTAACCCGTGATTCGAAAGGAACTGGAGAAAAATAAATGAACCAGAATCTCAGTCAGCTAGCAAAGAAGACTGCGCGCGTTCCGAGCCGGTTTGCGGCCGCTCTCGCGCTTGCATGTGCACTTGGCACGGTCACTCACGCGGCGGCGCAAGTCACGCCTCCGACCACTCCTGACACGATTGCAGTACCGGCGGGAAACCACGCCTATTTGGTCGGCCATGCCTTCGGTAGTCAGGGCTATACTTGCCTTCCCACAGCCACCGGTGGCACTGCCTGGAATCCCACCGCTCGCCCTGAAGCAACGCTGTTTACGGATATCTTCGGGTCGCAGTTCCAGATCATCACGCACTTCCAGAGCATCAACGAAAACCCTAAGCCGGGCGTCATTGTTCCCCTCAGCGGGAACGCGACGTGGCAGAGTTCGCTCGATAGCAGCCGGGTGTGGATGGTAAAGGTGAACGGAATCGACGCCGGCTCCGACCCCGCGAGTTGCCCGAATAGCGGCTCGATTCAATGCCTCTTGTTGCAGTCCGTCGGGAACAAGAAGGGACCCACGGGCGGGAACCTCCTCGCCAACACCACATTCATCCAACGTCTAAATACCGCTGGAGGCGCTGTTCCGACAACCGCCTGCACGGTGGGTCAGACGCAGCTGGTGCCGTACAGGGCCGACTACTTCTTCTTCCGGGCAGACAAACAGTAAATTCAGTTTCCTTAACCGAGGAGGCGGGTTGTGCATGCGGAGTGTCACCCTAGTTGGTGCTCTTCGCGTGCACAAACTGCCAGTCGAGGCAAAGCAAGTGTTGGCGGGCTGGCGGCGGCTTCGCTTTTGTGCGACTTCTCCCGTCTCAGACTCATCAGTCATACATCCCATATGCCTGGAACCCACGACGCCGCGCGCTTCGAGCGAGCCTTCCCCCTGCCCAGCCCAACCGGCAACATTGAACTGAAGATCCAGCAGGGCGGTGCCGGGCGGTTTTACATCATCGCGACCCTTCCGGCAGTTCCTCAGACCAACCAGATCGTCCTGTCCGTGCCCAGCGAACTGGCGGATTCCCTCACCCACGCGATTGGCAAGGCGGCGGACTACTCCGGAGAGTGAAAGTTTCAGTCTCGAGTTTCGAGTGACCCGCGGCACTCCCATGTGAGCTGCTACTGGAAACTCGAAACCCGAAGCTGCCCCTTCCTGTTCTGTTTTGGAACTGAAACTCCCGTCGAATGAACCTTTTCCCGCTCCCCTTCGTATAGTCATGTAAGGCTGAAACCAAGCCCCTGCGCGTCCGTCTAAACCATACGCAGCAGGCCGGTAACCGTACTTGGGACGACCTATGAGCCTGTTCGAGATCTTCCGTCAGACGATCGCCACCTTCCGGGCGCACAAAATGAGGATCTTCCTCACCATGTTCGGAATCGTGTGGGGGATTTCGTCGGTGATTCTGTTGGTGGGCCTGGGGCGCGGATTCAGCGCGGACCAGAAAAGGCGCATGCAAACCCTGGGCAAGGATCTGGTCATTGTCTGGGGCGGCCGCACCAGTTCGCAGGTCGGGGGACTCGCAGCCGGTCGGGAAATTACCCTGATCATCGACGACGCGCGCCTCATTCGGGACGAGTGCTACCTGGTCAAAAGCGTGAGCCCGGAAATGCGGCGCACCATCCCGGAGGTCAGCCAGTTCAATTCGGCGAGCCGCGGCGTGGTGGGCATCTGGCCGTCGTACCAGGATTTTCGCTCGCTGATCCTCGATGAAGGACGCCTGATCACCGACGACGACGAACGCGATTCGAACCGCGTGGTGATTCTGGGCTTTGCCGCCCGGCGCCAGCTGTTTCCCGGGCAGCCCGCGGTAGGATCGACGCTGCTGATCAAGAGCGTGCCCTACACCGTGGTGGGAGTGCTGGCGGAGAAGAAACAGAACTCCAACTACAACGGCCCCGACAACGACTACCTGTTTGCGCCCTACTCGTCGGTCGCGCGCGACTTTCCTCCGCCCGAAAAGAAAGGCGTCGTGCGCGGCTTTCTCGACGACATCGTGTTCGAAGTCGCCAACGCCGAGGAGCATGACGAAGCGGTGATGCAGGTGCGCCGTACCCTCGGCCGCGTCCACCACTTTGAGGCCAAAGACAAAGACGCGCTCTTCATCTGGGACACGATGGAAGGCGCCAAGATGGTCGCGGGCATCTTCAACGTGGTTACCATCTTCTTCGGCTGCGTGGCCATTGTGACGCTGGGCCTGGGCGGCATCGGGGTCATGAACATCATGCTGGTTTCTGTGACGGAACGAACCCGGGAAATCGGAGTGCGCAAGGCGATTGGCGCGACCCGACAGGACATCCTCAAGCAGTTCTTCGCCGAGTCGGCGTTGTTGACCGCCGCCAGCGGAATTCTGGGGCTGACCTTTGGCCTGGGAGCGTGCATTGCCCTGTCTTCCCTTCCCTTGCCCGACTTCGTTCCGCACCCGATCGTTTCCACGATTTCGATTGTGGTTTCCCTGGTTACGCTGTCAGTGATTACCTTGACCGCCGGGATGTATCCGGCACAACGCGCGGCCGACATGACTCCGGTTGAGTCGCTGCGCTACGAATAGCGGGCAGAGGCGGAGCAAGCTCCGTCTCCACAACACGAGGAGAATGCAAATGCGTCAAGTATTCACGAAGTCTTTGGCGGTCGCTCTTGGTCTCCTGCTGGTAACCACGCTTGCGGTCGCATCCGAGCAGGGGCGATTCGAGAAAACCCTGCAGGTCGGCAACGGAGCCGACCTTGAAGTTATGACTCGTTCCGGCAACGTGACGGTGCACGCCGGCTCCGCCGGGACCATTTCCATCGTCGGCAAGATCCATGTTGGCGACCGTTGGTTTAGCGGGAACCGCAAGGCCGACGTCGAGGCCATCGAGAAGAACCCGCCCATCAGCCAGAGTGGCAACAGCGTGCGTATCGATTACGTGAACGTCAACAACATTTCGATCGATTACGAGATCACCGCGCCCTCCGAAACGCGCCTCCGCACAAAGTCTGGATCAGGTGATCAAATGGTGGAAGGCATGAAGGCCGGGGTCGAAGTCGAGACCGGCTCGGGCAACGTGCGGCTGCGTGACCTGGCCGGCAACCTGCGGGTTCATACCGGCTCGGGCAACGTGGAAGCGCGCGGCGCCGCGGGACCCATTGAGGCCCAGGCTGGCAGTGGCGACATCAACATCGAAGAAAACGGCCAGGGCGACGTACACATCGAAACCGGCTCCGGCAACATCGAGGTTCGCGGCGTCGATGGTGGCCTGCGCGCCTCCGCCGGCAGCGGCGACGTGCGCGTGGACGGCAAGCCCACGAGCAACTGGAATATCAAGACCGGCTCCGGCAATGCCGACCTGCGCTTGGCGCAGGAAGTCGCCTTCGACGTCGACCTTTCGACCAGCTCGGGAAGCATCGTGATGGGTCAGCCCGTGACCACGACGATCCAGGGCCGGGTTGAAGACGCGCATAAGAACATTCGCGGGAAGGTGCGCGGCGGTGGTCCGGAAATCAGCGTGCACACTGGCTCCGGCGACATTCGCGTCGACTGAGTCGGGTTTGTATCAGGGCATGCCTTCAGGCATGCCGTAACTGCTCAAAGAGCAACGCGCTTTAGGCGTTGAGGTCGTTCGGCGATGTTCCTGAAAGAACTCATCTCGCAAGGCTGGCAGGCGCTGATGCGGAACCGCATGCGCTCCGTCCTCACCATGCTCGGCATCGTGTGGGGACTGGCCTCCGTCGTCATCCTGCTGGCCTACGGGCAGGGCCTCGGCGGCAGCGTCCTGCACGCTTTCATGAACATGGGCAACAACGTCATCGTCATGTGGCCCGGGCAGACCAGCCTGCAGGCCGGCGGCCAGCGCGCCGGCAAGAAGGTCACCTACGAGTACGAAGACGTAGAGGCCGTGCGTGATGAGGTTCCGCTGGTGCGCGCAGTCAGCGCCGAATCCTGCAGCAGCTTCGGCTACAAGGTTGGCACGCGCGTCGTTTCCATCCAGACCCGGGGTGTGGAATTGCCCTACGGCCAGATGCGCAAACTCGAACTGGCTGATGGACGGTACTTCAATGAAGGCGACTTCGTGGACCATCGCCGCGTGGTGATTCTCGGCTACAACGCCGCCAGGAAAGCGTTCCAGGGTGCGCCCCCCGTCGGCCAGAACGTGAACATGGGCGGGCAGGACTTCGAGGTGATCGGCGTCCTGCGTAACAAAATCCAGGACTCAATGTACATGGGCCCGGACAACGAAGACGGATTCATTCCCTTC
>Ga0307479_10002285_pt1 | contig 17404 bp, 13 predicted proteins | sample atmos_gasesECM4C_FD_203743 | JGI IMG/M metagenome (GOLD analysis project Ga0307479, IMG submission 203743) | Hardwood forest soil microbial communities from Morgan-Monroe State Forest, Indiana, United States - atmos_gasesECM4C_515 | ecosystem: Environmental > Terrestrial > Soil > Temperate... | reverse complement strand
GGACCAGCTTGAACTCCACCCGCCCCATGCTGTCCGGAGCGGTGATCGTGCTGGCCGCGAAAGACTGAGCGGCCAAAGGAGCAGCGAGGCCGGCGTCGTTGATGTCGAAAACGCTTCCGTTGCCGGAGATGGTGCCGGAGCCGTCCACGTTGACGACGCCACCGATGGCCGTGGCGGACTTGGCCGAGTCTCGCCCAAACGCGAAAAACGCATACCCGCCTGACGGCGCTGCCGTGCTGGCCTGCAAATCCAGCGTTCCGCTGGAGGTTGCCGAAGAGTCGAACTCGATGAGCGAAGCCCGCGAGCCGGAAAGCAGCGTCGCATCGAGGGTCTCAACGCCGCTCACGCCGATACTGGAGTCTCCGGTCTTGAGAGCGATCCACAGGTTACCGTCGTCGATGGCAAGGATGCTGCCGCCGGTAATCGTGTCGCTTTTGGCTCCAGCCGGGTCCACGAAGTCCTGCTCGCCGCCGGTAATCGACCCATTGTTGACGGTGAAGGCGCCGGACACAGAATAAAACCCGTGGGGGTTTGTTCCGCTTAGCTGAAAGACGTAAGAGCCGCTGGCTAGCGTAGTGGGCTCAAGGGAGAGGAAAATCGGAATCGAGAGGGAATCGCCGGGATTGGTCACCGAGGTGGCCACCACGGTCACGATGCTGCCCGCACCAAGGACGGAAGGCGCAGTGAACGTGGCCGCAATACCACTGGCTGTTTTGGCGGGAGTAAACGAGCCGCAAGGCGCCGCGCCATTGCCGCAGGTCGCCGACCAGCTCACGCCGTTATTCGAGGGGTCCCCGGTTACGACTACGGCGATGGGCGCCGAGGCGCCGACTTGCAGAGCGTTTGGCGGATAGGCACTGGAACTGAAGGTAAGACTAATGCCAGGCGCAGTGATGGTGATGGTGGCCGAGACGGTTTTGGTGGTATCGGTCATCGAGGTAGCCGTCACCGTCACGGAATTGTTATTGCCGGACGGAAGAGCTGAAGGCGCCGTGTAAGTGGTAGAGATCCCGGGACCACTGGTGCTAAACGAGCCGCAAGCGCCGTTGCTGCCGCAGGTCACCGACCAGTTCACCCCGGCGTTGGCAGAGTCGTTGGTGATCACCACAGCGAGCGACGCCGTGGCATCCACCTGCAGGGCGGCTGGCGCGGCGGAACTGAAAGAAACAGCAATCGGCGGGGTTGCGTCGTGCTCATGGTGGAGGAGCCTCCGCACGCCACCAACACCACACTCATGCTCACAGCGATAAGCAGCAAGAGCGATTGGCGGAATGTCATCCTGGGCCTCCATACAGAGCTCATCCGTGGCGGTTTTTGTTTGCTACGAGCATGATATTCAAGTTAGCCGGAATTGCCTTTTTGACTTCGAAAACGGCACCATTTTACGCGCATCTCGCACGTTCGCGACATTGTAAAACGATTTTCATCGGGAGCACTCTGGCGATGGATTCTTTGTCTGCCGCTTTTGGGCGTATGGGCCGCGTACTGGTCACGGCAGTCCGGCGGCACGATCTCGCAGCGCGCTCTCGCTGCGGCTACGCCGGCATTGGCTTTCGGCAGCTTTCTGATTAATTTCGTTGCAGCCGTACTTCTCTGGAATAATCATCTCCACGTCAAAGGCATCACCAGCAATTTTGGCCAGTGGTTACAAGGACTGGCTTTGGTGCTTTTGATCTGTATTCTTCTGCCTATGCTTGCGCTGCTGCTGGGTGCATTCCCCTTCTTGCGGGGACACGCCGAAGAAGCAGCGCCAGTTGCACTGGCACGATAAGCAGCCACAGGAACAAACAGCCAAAACGTTGGATCGATCTACTATCCTTGGAGCACAATTGTTCCAAATACAAAACTCCGGTAGCCGTATACATTTCTATTTGTTCAAACTCCATCGCATCGGCGGTGTAGCTGCAGGCTTGTTTCTGTTGATTCTCGGAGTCAGCGGAAGCGTAATGGCGTTCTCAGAGGAAATTGATAGCCTGCTACATCCCAGTCTCTTCAGGGTAGTTTCCCAGGGACAGCCGCTGCCCTTGGGCCAACTCGCAAGCAGCGCCGCATCCGTGTTGCGTCCAGGAGAGTCCATCGGTACTTGTGTGCCTTCGACTAGAGCGGATGCTGCTTCTTCTTCATTCATTGTTTTCGGAGGACACGATCGTATTCCTCGGCAGATATTTGTAGACCAGCACACGGGGCGGGTGCTGGGCAGCCTTAGTGGGCTTCGGTTTGTAACGATCATGAAGGCGCTGCATTCGATTGCAGGGGTGATGGGTTGTTCGTCGCTCATCTTGGCTTTTCTTGCGCTCAGTGGACTCTATTTGTGGTGGCCGCGCAAACGAATCAAAATAGGTTTATCCGGCAATGTGCAGCGCCTTTCCTTCGATCTTCATAATGCTATCGGTCTGTTCTCGTCTTTATTTCTGTTGTTTTTTGCCATCACCGGCACCTACATGGCATTTGAGCCCCTATTCTATGGAATCACCCACAGCAAGCTGGTAACGCAGCCTGCTTTTTCAATGGCGCAAGTTGGCCTCAAACCAGTTTCACTCGACCTTGTAGCCACCGCTGCGAAAGATACATTGCCGGGAGCGACCGTCTTGTGGATCGTTATTCCGCGGCAGCCGCGTGAAGCTTACTTCGCCAAGATGCGATTTCCCGAAGATCGTTCTGACAACGGCAGCAGCATGGTTTGGATTGACCAATTCTCCGGCAAAGTTCTTGCTGTTGCCAGCTCGCGCACGGCTCCATTGGGAAATAAAATTCAGAATATGAACTTGCTCATTCATACAGGCGCTGTTTTTGGAAATGGGGGCAGAGCGTTCGCCGCATTTGTGTCGCTCATTCTTGTCCTGCAGACCGTGACAGGCCTGCAGTTGTGGTGGAATAGGCGCAGAGAATCCGGCGCGGGGAAGCGCAACATTGTTCGGAGTCCAGGGCAGGCACGCGAAAACGGTCGACTCTGGAGAGATGCAATGCTTGAAGTTAGGGCAGTGGTAAAACGGTTCGGGAAGAGCACCTGTTGTTGACGGAATCTCTTTCGCTATGGGAGTCAAAGAAGAGGTAGAAAATGACGTCAGTCACGGTTGAAGTGCCGGAGACGACGCCCTCGACATAGAATAACTCAAAGGGGGTATTTACTTCACTCAGGTAGGCCACCGCAGCAGGAAACAACCGTCCGGGCGGCCAGTCGTTGCGCGGGAATATCAAGCATGCCTGAGCAGGCGTCCTAACTATGATCGATAACGCGACCAAGGCGATGCTGCTCGCAGTCACCGCAATTGGGGTGCAAATTGAGAGACCGAGACCCCAATGATTGAAGCAGGATCCCCCATCTCCGCAGGGCACGCTGCGCAACGCCATAATTCTATTTGGGCGCTCCAGGACGACGAGCGGACGAAGGAATGTCCCGGGGACCGCGGTTTTAGGCGCTCTAAGTCAGTCCCGATTCCCCGAATCGCAAGACCTCGCTGGTAGGCCTCGTCATCAACCAGATCCCCTAATTTGATGATGGTTGTTCCATATCTCCTTACGCGCGCTATGTTCTCAGGGGTTGGTCGCTCGACGTCCCGCATTTCACCTCGCAATTCCTGACGAAATAGGAAGAGTCTCGGGTTGTCGTAGACCTCTTTGCCAAGCGCGCGAATTCGTTCACCAGTGAAAGGATGGTCTGCTTCTTGGATTAGATATTGCTCGTACGTCTTTCGCGACGGAAAGTCGGTAATCATGGGACCCCAAGCCGCCGTCATGGTGAGAAACATCATCACGTTCTCAGCGTCAGGTCGTATACGGCTCAATGCCCCTGTCCGCCTTCGCACGGGGTTCGCCATTCGACAATGGCTTCACCGCTCTGCAGACATTATTCACCGACACAATCGCCAAGGTCGCGAGTCTCATTGCGATCGAGCTAGACACCCCAAAGCCATGTGAGGACGTTGGCCGCAAGCACAGCGATCCCGGTGCCGGCGGGCGAGTCTTCAAGAGTCTTCATAAGCCTCTGACTTACCTCGGCGTCGAGCCAACCGTCTTCTACTTCGTCTGTGTCGGGGCTGCGGTTGATTCATGGCACACTTTGGCACGCCACAGCTTACTTCTGTGTTGTTTTGGAAGTGGCTTGGAATTTCTCCAAATGAACCTTTGCCAAATCTGGTTGATTCAACTTCCGATAGAGATTTGCTAAAAGATAGTGAATCTGGGCGTTGCTGGTGCCGAGCTCAGGCAGAGTCAGGGCTCGCTCTCCTTCGAGCGCAGCGTTCTTGAAGTTTCCCTTGTGGTCTAATCCCTTTGCCAATTCGTAGTGCGCATCGCGGGACTGGGGGTCTGCCTCAATGGCTCTTCGATCTTTTTCGATACCATCATCGGTCCTTCCCAGTGAAAGCAGTAACCTTCCGTATGCAACGAGAATTTCTGCGGTTTGTGGCGATTTCTCTGGAGAGAGATTCTCTGCCTGCTGATATAACTCCAGCGCTTTAGTCTCATCTCCTCGAGCTTCCTGGGTCATCGCAAGGTAGAACACGGGCAAGGGATTCTTGGGAGAAAGCGTTTGGGCTGTCTGAAGCGGTGAAATCGCCAACTTAAAATCTTTTTGCATGAAGTACAACAAACCGAGATAGAACTGCGCTTCTTCGGACGTCGGATCGACCGTAACCGCCGATATGAGACAGCTCTTGGCAACATCGGGACGATGCGCAAAAGTAGCGAGCCTGGCCTTGAGGATCAGGGCCGGAACCATGTACGGGTTCGCATGCAGGGCGGCATCGACTTCGCTCGCAGCTTTGGCATACTTCTGTTGCGCAAAATCCTGTTTTGCCTTTTCGTACTGTTGCGCTGCGCCAACTGCGAGTTGGAGTGCGAGAAGCCAGATCATCGAAGATTGGTCCCGGATTGAAGACGGCCGCTTTCTATGATTGTCAAGATCTGATCGGCCGCCACGCGCTCGATCACTTGCTTCACGCCGGGTTGGCCAGGCGAGTTCAATTCGGTAGCAGCACCGAAGCTCGAGAATTCAGGGCTCCTGCGCCAGACGCAGCCGAACCAGTCACGAAGTTTCTTCGCGAAATTGCCAACCTTATTGAACGCTGATTGGACCGCTTGCCATCGGCCAGCAACGCTCTATAAACTTAACAGGCCAGATGAACTCATCCGGCCTGTCCGTTGGACTTTCAGCTGAATTGACGTTTAAAACTGGATTCTCGCGACAATCTCGCCGCTTCTCGGAGCATAGTTACCGCCGGCGCCGCTGATACTTCCCCCCAAGACACCGAAGAGTTGGGAACCGGATCCGGAGGCAAAAGGATTGGACGTATCTGGGAAGTTAGGAAACGCCCAACGGTTAAAGACATTGAAGAAGTCCGCGCGGAGCGAGAACACCACTCCTTCCCTAAATGTGATCACCTTGCCAATGCCCAACTGTTCGTTAGGGTATCTAGGGCCACGGTAATCGCCGTAGAACGGCTTGGAAGTGGCATAAGCCCCGGGTGCCGGGTTTGCCCACGCGGCGGGATTGAGGAATTGCGTGTCTTGGTTCCAGTTGCGGTGGTCATTGAGGCTATGCAGGAAGAGCGGCTGGCCAGGGACGCGATTCGCCCAGACCCCGTTAGCAAATGTCACAGAAGTCAGGGTGCTGGTTGAACTTGGAGTTTGTATCGGGAAACCGCTCTGGTAACGGAAAATACCGTCCAGTGTCCAGCCGGAGAATAATGCGCGCCTCCAGCCACGTTGCGAGAAGCCGAATCTCGGCACTTCATAGTTGAAATAGAAGTTCACCATCTGCGGTTGGTCGATGTTCTCAAAGGACTTCGCGTTCTTGGGCGGCTGGCTGGGATCCTGTATCGGCGTCGCCGTAGTAAAAGTTGGTTGGTTGGTGGCGGCGACTGTACCCAGATTCTTCGACCACGAGTAACCTAACCCGCCCGACAATCCGTAGCTGAGCCGTTTGGTGACCTTGATCTGAAGAGCGTCGTACCACCAATTGCCATTGTGCTCGTAGTAGTCACCAATGTTGCCGAATTGCGGGAACGGCCGTAGTGCCTGAGCCAGGCTGGCTCCGGATGGGAATGTTGAATACGGAGCCGTGAAGCCCCTCGCCACCACCGCTGGAGAAGAGATCGGCTGCGTCAGCAGGCTGAAGTCGCTTGGGTTCGTGACGTCCAAACCGTATTTCTGGAGGAGCATCGATGGAGTGAGTTCGTTTGTAGCGTTCGTCAGCCCGTCTGAATTCATCCAAACACCCCGGTTGTCAATGAAAGACGCACTCACTGTCAGATTGTTCTTAATCTCCCGTTCGATACCAACTGTTGTTTGCACGAAACGCGGCGGGCGGCCATTGTTTGGGACAACAAACGCTGGGGGCGAGTTGGTCGAGCCGGGATTCGGGAACGCGCCCGGATCGAAGTGGGTGGCTGTCAGCGCGGACGGGGAGTACGGTATGCCATTCGACAACTGCCCCGCTGCAAGGCCATACGAGGGACTGGTCAGAAACACCTGGTTAAAACCAAATCCCTGGTTGCTGTAGATCTCTTCATTCATAAAGAGCTGGGGGCCAGAGTAGAAGCCGTATCCGGCATGGAGCACGGTCTTTGCGTCCAGCAGATAGCTCAAGCCGATGCGAGGCTGAATCATCCAGGGGTAGAACTTCTCGTAAACGCAGTTGCAACGCCCCGATCCATACCCTTCGTATTCGGTTCCACCCAGCAATCCGCCTGCTGACGGATTCACAACGGTTGGACCGAATTGGGCTTCCCGGAGGTGCTGCTCGCGTTGCATCTGCTCCAGATCCCAGCGCAACCCGTAGTTCAAGGTAAGCTTATTTGTAACCTTCCATGTATCCTGCGCGTAAAGCCCACTCTCCCTGCGGTGAAACCATTGAATATTGTCGTTCCCGATGGACGCACCCGACAGTTGCCCAAGAACGAAGCTGGCGAAACCATCGCCAATGGTGGCTCCATAAAGGTTCTGGCCTGCCGCGGACGGCAGAGACGTTTGGTCGCGACTGAAGCCGTAAGATCCAGCCGACAGGTCGTTGTGGGTGCCAAATAGCTGGTGACGGAAATCGCCGCCAAATTCGAAAGTATGACGGCCGTGGACCCAGATCGCGGATCCAGTTTCATACCAATTGTCGTCGATAAAGGGAGCGTTGTTGATTCCCAGTTGCGGAACGGACGTGTTATTAACGGTGAGACCGTTGAAGATCGGGAATGTGTTCGCAGCGCCGCCCGGCATATTCGCCGCCGTGTTTAGCCCAAGAGATGACGCCTTGAAGTTCTGCACCGCCGAATCCTGCAAAGCGGCGTGGCGCGTGAAGTCCATTCCGGCGTGGAGAACAAGATTCGGTGTGGGAGTATAGTTTGCATTGAGATACAACTGCGGCGCTGGGGTTGTATTCCACCGTGTGGAGCCGGCCACGGTGTTAATTCCATCGTCTGCATTGTCCTTGTCCGAATACTCCGCAATGAAGTAGCCCGAAAGGTGCCACTTCTGGCCGATATAGTGATCGATCTTGATGCTCGTCAGGTACTGATACTTGTTGTTCGGCTGCAGATTGGGGTAGTTGTTGGTTAGCGCGTTGGCGGTGGGCCCGGATGGAGTAGGCATGTAGGCGAGAACCTTCTGCGCCACCGGATCCCATGTGCTGGGCGCACCGATAAAGTTGTTCGGGAACGGATCGCGGACCGTTTTGGTCGAGCCATCCGTACAGGTTGCCGTCCTAGTCGTCGCTGGGTTGTACACTGCGCCGTTGATCATCTGCCGGCCTAGGCAGTCGAGAACGGGATTTCCATTGCTATCTTTAATGGGACCAAGCAACAGAGAACTCAGATCGCCATTCCGATAAGCGGCTGTGGGCACCGTGATCGTTCCGTTGTTGAGGGTTTGTTTGTTATGGTACTCCTCGTAAGCGAAGAAGAAGAAGGTCTTCTGGTGGCCGTTATAGAGGTGAGGGATCACCACCGGTCCACCTAAAGAGAAGCCAAAATCAAGCTGCCGCTGCACCGGAAGAGCATTGTTAAATGGCTGCCTGGCGTTCAGCGCCTCATTCTCTAAATAATTGAAGGCTGTTCCGTGCAGTTTGTTGGTGCCGGATTTCGAAGTGTAGTTGAAGATTCCGCCTCCAGATTCACCAAATTGAGCGGAATAGTTGTTGATCACCAGGGATTCTGAGGCAAGCGATTCGACCGAGGGCTGCTGCTCGTCGGAGATGGCGCCCTTCACCGCGGAAGTGTCGTCCAGGCCGTCCATAAAGACGCGGTACGTTGTTGCCGGCGAGCCTTGGATGTGGATATTGTTCCAGCCTCCCGCAATCGTTCCGGGCACTAAAGCGGCAAACCCCATCGGGTCCCGCACAGCTCCGATGCCGGTAATGTTGATCGGAAGCTCGTTCAGGTTCGTCGTGGTAACTTCGATATTGTTCTGTGCACTGTCGGTTTGGAGCAGAGGAGCATTCTCCGTCACCGTAATTGTTTCCGTGGCTTGCCCGACCGCCAGTTGCAGGTCCACACTCGCCGTCTCTCCAACCGAAACCGTGATTCCATTGCGGATCAGTTCCCGAAAGCCCGCTGCCTTGACCGTAACGGAATACTGCCCCGCAGGCAGCTCTGGGATCGTATAGGCTCCCGCGCCAGTCGTAACGGTTGCGTTCTGCGTACCCATTGCGGTATTGGTGACGGTTACGTTGGCGCCCGATATGGCGGAGCCTGATGGATCGGTGACAATTCCCGATATCGTGCCGCGATCGATTTGTGCAAAGCACACCTGGCTCGCGCAACACAGCACAATGAACATCAGGCTCAAATTGAAGTACTTGACCCGGCTTCTTCGTTGCGTCATCTTACTCTCCGTGAGACCTCAGTGATTGGTGATGGCGACTGAATCTGCGATTAGAAACAGGGGCAAGCCGTGTCGAACCAAGGTGCTGGTTGGGCCGCTCGGCAGTTTCGCACTTCACCTTGCATCCCCCTGGTCTTTCGCCTCACGACTACCTTCCTCGGAAAATCGAACAACGGAATTCGGAAGCCGCCATTAACGGTCTCTGCAGCAACACGCTCGGTTTCCCGCTGGGTATTTTCAACTGACAGTTGAGTATCAAAACCGGCTACCACTTTAGCGCCGGCCTTGCCAGTTCCCGCAACGTTAGAATGCATCTCTAACGTATCCTTATTACGTTGAAAACAAGCAAGTTGTATCGTCTGCGGGGTAATTAACAGTAGCGACATGGAGAGGTAACGGTCCCTGCTGGGCTTCATCCACTGAATCATTGGCAGCCGGATTTGTGGAGGCGTATGTCGTATACCGGTGCATGAGTTGCACAAGCGGATGCGATTGTTCACCGCACTCCATCGATGGTTCAGCTCACGTGCCGAGCTACGCACACGCCGATGTGCGAGTTCCCCGTTCGTCACCGTGCGCCCTTACGTTTCCGCCTTCGGAAAAACAAGGCTAGATCCACGGCATTCCCTCGCCTTGTGCCCCACATCGCGGGGATGAAGATGATCGCCACTGTTGATGGGGACAGCCGATGCTGTGGGCTTCTCCAGAGTCCAGCGAGACTGGCCGCTGTCCCCATGGACAACAAGCTCCGGCGATACTGACGAGTTAGACTGTGCGGCTTCATTTCCTCCTCATATGATGTCGTTGTGCACAAGTGCATCCACTAATCCGCTCCCGAGGCCGTGGAATTCTCTGCACTCATCGAGGGCGGCACCTCTTGCGGTGCGCTGCCCCATTGCAAATTCGGATGGTCTGCCATTTCCAGGACCAGCGTTCCTCCCTCGGCAATCTCCGCGTGACGGAACCATGCCCGATCGAGCGGCTTTCCGTTAAGTTCAGCCGACTGGATGTACTTATTGTGAGCGGAAACATGATTCGCAACGATCGTGAACGGCTTGCCATTTCCCATGCCGATCGTGGTCCGCTCAAAGAGCGGGCTGCCCATTTCGTAAACCGGAACTCCCGGGCAGACTGGGTAGAACCCTATCGCACTGAAGACGTACCAAGACGAAGTTTCGCCACCATCATCATCGCCAGGTACCCCCGATGGCCCATCTCCGTACCATACATCCATCAACTGCCGGACTCGTCGCTGCGTCTTCCACGGTTGTCCAGAAAAATCGTAGAGGTACGGAATATGGAAACTGGGTTCGTTGCCTTGTGCGTACTGACCCACCAGACCGGTTGCATCAGGAAACTGCCCGAGGAACTGAAACTTTGAAGTACCGTATTGTTCAACAAATAAGCGGTCGAGTTTTGTGTTAAATGCATCACGTCCACCGACTAAGCGAATTAATCCCGCGACGTCATGCTGGACGGCGAAGGTATAGACCCATGCGTTCATCTCGGTGAAGTAATCGCGTCCCCCCTGACCTCCGCCCAATTTAGGATCGAAATCTAGTACCCAATTGCCGTCACTGCTCCTCGGGGCCATGAATCCAATTGCTGGGTTGTAAACGTTTTGGTAGTTGTGCGCTAATTTAGTGAAATACACCTCGTCGTCGTGCCTACCGAGAATCTTGGCAAGTTGTGCGACGCACCAAGCATCGTAGCTATTCTCCAAAGTCACCGACACGGCTTGACGTCTCTCGCCGCTTACTTCTGGCACTGTCTCGCCTTCCCCTTTCGCAAGTGCGGGAAAGAATCCCCTTTCGAAATACACGCGATCTAAACTCGTCAGCGGACCGCGCCTCCAGGGAATCATCGTCGCCTGCGTCGCGTTCTTTCTCACGGCCTCGTAGGCTTTGTCGAGATCGAAGTCGCGATAACCCTTCGTATACGTATCAAGAATCAATTCCGCAGCGTGATGGCCAATCATGGGCACCTGCTCACCCGCCGCCGAAGGGAATGAATTCAGCCATCCGCTCTGTTCATACATGCGAATGTACGATCGCACCATGTCTTCCTGCCGCTTGCCATTAAGAAGAAGCTGCAATGGATGCAGAGACCGATAGGTGTCCCAGAGTCCATCATCAACGTAGAAGTCGTGGCGCTGTGCCTCATGTACCTTGTGGTCATAGCCGCTGAAATAGCGGCCGTCTTCGGTAATGTTCGTCATCCGGCCCAGGGAGCGGTAGAGGGCCGTGTAGAAGATCGTACGTTGACGTTCCGTTCCTCCAGTAACCGTGATGCCCCCCAGCGCATCGTTCCATATCGCCCGTGTTTTGGCTTTTGTCTCCTCGAATCTCCAGTCCGGAATCTCTCGCTCCAAGTTGCGGCGAGCTTGTTCGGTGCCGATGTAGGAGATCCCTACTCGAACCTCGATTCGGTCTCTTGCGTGCGTCGGGAGATCGGAAACAAATCCGATGTGATCGCCGGCCTGCTTGGAATCATGAGTGAGCTTGTCGCCTCGCCAGGTTTCATACGTACTCAGCGGGCGTGAAAATACAGCGTAAAAGTACTCTCGGGTCTCTCCATCGGCATTCGCGAGTTCTGCCACAGGACCAAAGACACGTTGACTTCCTTCTATCGTACGGGAGTTGATCACGGTTAGATCGGCGTCGGCATCAAGACTGATAGCGCAGTGGGCGTGAGCGCTGGATGGAAAAGTAAACCGGTAGTATGTTGCCTCATGGGTTGCAGTGAATTCTGTTCTGATGTGCCAGGTTTGCAAATCGGCTGCGTAGTAGTATGGCGTCGCGGTTTCAAGGTCATGATCAAAATCCGATGCGTACGTCGCTCGATTCGTACCGACATCGCCAGTCGAGGCCATCAGAACACCGGGCCCGACTGGAAATCCGTAGATTTTGTCCGCCAAGTAGCGGTCGGTTATTCCCGGGGTAGTAATGGGCGCGATTCGTGCCATCCCGTGAGGCCACTGTACATAGGGAATAGTCGCAGTGAGCAATTGCCCAATGCCTCCAATGTTGGGATCCACGTAATCGACTAACTGTTTCTGTGGGCTCTTCTCTCCCGCGAAAAGCACGGCTGCCGATAGCAGAATCGCCACTACGACGATAGGTTTCTTGATCATTTATTTCACCTGTCTGCCAAAACGAACAATAATGGGCCCCGCTATTGCGTCAGGACGAACTTCGTAGTGACGGATGCCTCCGACGATCCGCCCGCCCAGAGCGTGTAGCTTCCGGGCTCTACGATCCACCGCCGGGAAACGTTCCAAACCGCGAGTTGAGATCGCGATATTCGGAAGCTTACGGTTTTCGTCTCCAGCGGCTTCAGTCGTATTCGGGAAAAGCCCACAAGAGAGCGAACTGGGGTTTCCACGCTGCTCACGTCATGCCGCAGATAAAGTTGTACGACCTCATCTCCCTCTGTCTGCCCTACGTTCTTAGCATCAACACTCACTAGAATGGCGCTCTGGAGCCTAGGCGCCGGAGGTTTGGCCACTAGATGGTCGTATCGAAATCTCGTGTAGCTCAGACCAAATCCAAAGGGAAATAAAGGTTGGCCGTCGTCGTCCACATATTTGTGAGTCGTGGATGGATCAATATTGTAGAAATCCGGTAGCTGCCCTACGCTACGCGGAAACGTAATCGTCAAACGGCCGGCTGGATTGTTGTCCCCGAAAAGCGTTTCGGCGATCGCTTGTCCGCCGAATTCTCCCGGATACCACGCTTCGAGAATCGCGGGAACGTGCTCCTTCGCCCAGCGGATAGTCAACGGCCGACCATTTTCGAGTACCAGTACAATCGGTTTTCCGGTAGCCACAACGGCTTCCAGCAATTCTTCTTGATTGCCAGGGAGATCAAGATTCGAGCGATCACGGCCCTCGCCCGAGGTTTCCGGCGATTCGCCTAATCCCAGAACGACTACTTCCGCATCCTTGGCCTTCGCAACAGCTGCAGGGATGTCGCTGCCCGAGTCATAAACGACGGTGCCTACGGGAAGTGTTCGCCGCAGCCCCTCCAGAAGTCCGATATGAAGTCCATTCAATTCCTGCTCGTAATCGCCGTAGCGCGCGACGTCGGCGTTCGGTCCAATGACCGCGATGCGGCGGAGTGATTTGGAAAGTGGCAGCAGTCCACCTTCGTTCTTAAGCAAGGTCATGGACTGACGCGCGGATTCGAGTGAAAGTTGCAGATGGTCTGGCGAACGGTGCACACTGGCGTTCAATTCAGATTTCACCAAAGGGTTATCGAATAGGCCTAAGCTGAATTTCACTCGCAACACGGATCTGACTGCTCGGTCGAGGTCGACCTCACCAAGCACGTCGTGTTGCACGCAGTTTATGAGCGCCTTCTGAAACAAATCGTGATCGAAGTCGTAAAACTGCATGTCCACGCCGGACCGAACAGCCATACACACCGCAGCGTCGGGTGAAGCGGCCACGTGATGAACGTCATACAGGCGCCGGATTGCACCTAGATCCGAGAGCACTAACCCGCGAAATCCCCATTCGTCGCGTAGAATATCCTTGAGCAGGAACGAGTCAGCCGTGACTGGGATACCGTCAATCTCGTGATACGCCGCCATCACGCTCATGGCTTTGCCTTCCCGTACTGCGGGTTCAAACGCTCTTAGCATGACGGTGCGCAATTCACGCTCCCCGATGTGCACCGGCGAGGTATTCGCACCGCCTTCTGGCGACCCATGCGCGGCGAAATGTTTCGGCTCGCCCACTACAGTGTGATCAGTATCCAGCCTCTCTCCTTGCGCACCGCGCAGATACGCCAGGCCAAGTTCTCCAGTTATGTACGGATCCTCGCCGAAATCCTCCTCGACGCGCCCCCATCGCGGCTCGCGGGCGAGATCCAGCACGGGAGCGAGGATCATATCGACACCAGTTGCGCGTGCCTCGGCTGCTATGGCCGCTCCCGTCCTCTCGGCAAGATCAGCGTTCCAGGTGGCGGCTAGGTTGATAGGCGCGGGAAATACGGTGCCAGTATCAAAGCCATGTAGTGCCTCCTCGATGAACAAGGCCGGAATGCCGAGCCGATTGTGCCCAATCACCCATTCCTGGATCGCATTGGCCTGTACTGGGCTTGGGTAGAGGTCATGAATCCCGCCAACACCACGGTTTCCCAGAATTGTCTCAGCTTTATCGGGAAGGAAGACGGCATCGGGGGCAGCGTGTGTTTCATCCCGCTGCTTGCTAACGAAAGCGACTCCAGAGTAGAGATCCAATTGCCTAACTTTTTCTTCCAGGGTCATGCGAGCAATCAGATCATCGATGCGACATTCGATGGGTGCATCAATCCGGCGGTAGAGCGCCTTGCTCGCAACCGGGGACGGTCGCCCCCTGGCTTGGCCTCTGGCAAGGTGACATTTCAGACCAAGGCCGAAGGCCAACTGAAGAGAGCAAACAAATAGAAGAGCTGGTTGGAATCGTCGAATTCTCCGTCTCGTCACGGTCAAGGGCCCGTTAATACGACAATCCTTCTCCGCATACCTGCGGTGTCTTAAATCAGTACGCAGACTTCTAAGCCACGTTCCACATCCCTGCATTCGTTGCAACGCCGCAGCCTGGGTTCCTTTTGGAGTGAAAACAACCTTAGTCGACGGCGAGACGAATTCGCAACGTTAACGCGGTGTCTAACGTAGAGCTGTCATATTGAAAACATTGCACTTACACGCCCACCAAAGCGCTTAACGGTAGGTACTTCAGGAAAATTCGTGAAACGAACTCACGCTGCTCCTTGAAAGTTCCGGCTTGAAGGTGTTAAAGACATTCGACTGGCACGAGTGTAGAATTCCGCAGGTTCGGTGCCCGTTATGCATTCAGTTGTTTCGCCCCACTCCAGAACGGCAGAAATCGCGAAAATCATCCAAACAGAACGCGATGTCGCGTTGGTACGGCAACACGTCAAGGAGGTGGTTGAGGGGGCTGCCTTTAGGGGGAGCCAACGTAGCGGGCAATTTCTAACCTACGTCGTAGAACAGGCAATTGCCGGTCATTTAGACGCGCTGAAAGAACGAGTGATCGGCATGGAGCTTTTTGGGCGCTCGCCCTCCTATGACACTGGTGAGGACGCAATTGTGCGTGTCACCGCAAGTGAAGTGCGAAGACGCTTATTGCAACACTATGGTCAACATGGTACAGCTTCTGAGGTCCGCATCGGCCTTCCCTCTGGATCGTATTTTCCGGAGATCACCCGCGAGCCTCAGAGGAAACGCGACCTCGATGAGGAGACTGGGGTTCGCCGGAGCTCAACGTGCGGGTCGGACGCATCGGTCGGAACGGATTCAACACCAAACCTGACTGTGACCGCTCATGCCGACTCAGGGCAGAAATCCGCATCCGGAGCAAGCAGGAGAATTCCATGGGTCGCGGTCGGCATTGTTCTTTCTGCTATAAACATCGCTTTTCTCATTGCGAGTGCTGGCACGTTCTGGGGAGGTCATTCGCCCGGGAAAGCTGTGGAAACAGTCTCTGTCTTTCCCTGGTCAGCGTTCTTCAACTCACAGAATTTGACTCACCTGGTACTGAGCGATCCCACGATCGTGACAATTCAGGAATTCACTGGCCAGCAAATCTCGACCTCGGACTATGCCAACCACAATTACATCCCCGAACCTAACACTCTGAGTGCCGAAACCAGCCGGCTGAGCCACATTATTCTTCGCGGGGACAACCCCGCAGAAGTGGACACTCCCATCGCTCTGAGCATCGCTCGCATCGCGCAGGCTAGTTCGCGAAAAATCATCGTGCACGGAGCCCGCGCCATCCAACTTGCAGATTTGAAGAATGACGATAATTTCATCTTCTTGGGAAGCCCCCGCTCAAATCCATGGTCCGCGTTGTTCAGCGATCAACTAGATTTCAAATTTGTGTTCGATAAACGCTCGAACCAAGAGATCATTCAAAATGTCCGTCCTCGGCGGAATGAACTCCAGTCGTATGTACCAACGGCTCTCGGCTGGGCTACTGGGCAGTCGTTCGCAATAGTCGCGCTGGTTCAGAACCCTGATCAGAACGGACACGTCCTCCTCGTGGCAGGGGCCAACGCAGAGGGCACTGAGGCTGCGGGAAGAATTGTTACTGATGAGCGGCGCCTTCCTGCCACCTTGCAGCAATGCGGCATCCCCCCAACTGCTCCCCTCCAGAAGTTCGAATTACTGTTGCGATTGAACACGATGGCAGGCTCTCCGAGTAATTTCGAAGTAGTAGCCTGTCATCTTCTGCCTCCGGGCACGTCTAATCACTGATCGTGCCCAGTCCGAGAGCAGCACCGAAATACCACTGCGCTGGTCGATTCGGTTTTGCATGTATGCGGGAGAGGACCGTTGCATCCTGGAACGGTGCAGCCCCACACGACAGCTCTTGCCCATGACTCAATGGCTTCGAAAGCAACAACGATTCACTCGGGAATGATTTCCTTAACGAAGGGAAGTTCAAAGCAGGGCATGACGAGCTGCATAAGTTCAACCTGACTTGGACACACAGGTTCACTCAAGAGGTGGCTTCCTTCCAATCGATGCCGATGAGGCGCGCCGTCTCATCCCAGGAAATCTTTAGGAACTTGCCTTCGTCCAGTTGAATGGCTTGCATAATTTTCTCCTCCTATTTCCGGTTGTCGTTGAAATAAATACATTCCGTTTGCGTACGAAACATCTCCCCTTAGCGCCGAGCGCCCAAGGGCCACGATGCATTACCTCGCTTCCATCTTGCGAAAACACGCTCGAAGCTATTTCACAAACAGATCCCTTCGACGAGCGAACAAAAGGTCAGCTCGGCTTCATGTGGACCTTCGCCCAGTCGGCAAAAGCGGTGAACCCGCCCGGGACCAAGGCATTGGCCGCGGCGGTGCGCTTCTTGTGCTCGGGACCGAAGTAGGTATATTGCTCGTAGTACTGATACATCTCGCGCATTTCTGGCGCGCCCGGAAAGAAGTTGTCGTAGGCCTCAGGTGGCTCGACTCGGACCACCTGCAGGTTGTGCCCCTGTGCGTTCAGTGAGGAGACGAAGTCGTTCCAGGAGTAGACGCCACCGCAAACGGCGAGTGGCTGCCGCTCGGCAACTTATCGCCCGCGGCGAACGCGGCGGCCACCGCGCGGCCGACCTCGGTCGGATCGCCGGTGTGCATGACACGCGCCGCCGGATCCATCGGGACCGCCCAGCCACGACCGCCGTTCGGCAACAGCTGCGGGGTGTTCATCGTGAGGAAGTTCTGGAAGTACATTGGCGCCTGTACAAAGGTGTAGCGCGGAAATCCGGCCCCTTCGACGACCGCATCGACGCGCGCCTTGTCCGTGTAGTGCGCAACCTTGAAACGCCCGCCGGTTATCTTCTCGCAGTCGGGGAGCGTCGACCAGACGAGATGCTGTACCCCCGCCGAGCGCGCCGCCCGCACTGCTGCGGCGCCGATCTCTGTCTCGTGGTGCATCTGCGCGGGATCCCAGAAGTTCGTCACCACGAAAGCGCAGTACGCGCCCTCGAACAGAAAACGCAGGCTGGGAGCGTCGAGCAGGTCGCCCTTGATGACCTCGACTCCCCGCTCATTGAGTGCCTTGGCTGCAGGGCCGGCAGGGTCGC
>Ga0307479_10002284_pt1 | contig 17408 bp, 17 predicted proteins | sample atmos_gasesECM4C_FD_203743 | JGI IMG/M metagenome (GOLD analysis project Ga0307479, IMG submission 203743) | Hardwood forest soil microbial communities from Morgan-Monroe State Forest, Indiana, United States - atmos_gasesECM4C_515 | ecosystem: Environmental > Terrestrial > Soil > Temperate... | reverse complement strand
CGCGAAGCAGCACTGTATGAGGCGGCGTCGAGCCGCAAGCCACGTTAGTAAATCCGCAGCATGATTGCTGTCTCCAACACCACGCCGCTGCGTTATTTGATCGCCATCGAACAAGAACGGCTGCTGGGACAAATGTTTGAGAAAATCATCGTCCCCGTAGCGGTGCACGAGGAATTGACGGAAGCGAAAACGCCCGAGAAGGTGCGCCGCCGCATATTATCGTTCCCCACCTGGTACGAGGTACGCGACGCGCCAAAAACTCAGGGGGCGGCATTCCCGTTCACGCTTCATCTGGGCGAGCGCGAAGCCATTCTACTGGCGGAAACGCTGCGGCCGGATGTGATCTTGATTGACGAACAGGCTGGACGCACGATCGCGCTTAACCGGGATCTCCCCGTTTCGGGGACGCTGGGAATTCTGGAGCGCGCCGACACGATAGGGATCGTGACCGATTTCCCCCACATTCTCAATCAACTCAAAGCGAGCGGTTTCTATTTCGCCGAATCGCTGGAACAACAACTCCTACAACGTCATCTCGTGCGCCAGGGAACCAAGTGAGTGGACAGCAAGCGAATGGACACCTTTGCAACCACACAAGTGACACACATTCCTTCGGACCCGACGTTATTCGTACCGAAGAATATCGACGGGCAGGATACGCGAGGCGGCGCGCGCAGGAATTAACGTTGCTCCGACACTGATCGCGAGTGCGGCAGCGGCGATCCAAACAGCGTCGAGAGCGTTGGCTTGAAACGGCACGAATGGGACGGAATAAACTTGCGGGTCGAGCGGGATCAGGCGGTAGGTGCCCGCGGCCCAGGAGATCGTATAGCCTGCCACTAATCCCGTGATCGTGCCGATCACTCCCACTGTGAGCCCTTGCAGAACGAAAATGTTGCGGACCTGGTTGCGGTAGCTGCCGAGCGACATCAGCACGGCGATATCGCGCGCGCGGTCGGTGACCGTCATGGCCAGCACGACCAAAATATTCAGGCCGGCGACGAACGTGATCAGGCCGATGAATAGCGCGGTAACGAGTTTTTCCAGGCGCAGCGCGCGGAACAACGCGCGATTTTCGTCCTGCCATGTTGTCGTTGCCAGACCCTGTCCGGCGGCAGCGGAAATGACGCGGGCGGAGTCGGCGGCACGGTCGACATCCTGCACGCGGAACTCCAGAACGCTCACCACATCGCCGACACCGGCGAGATTTTGCGTCGCGGCCAGCGTGGCGAACGCCCAGTTGGCGTCGTAATCGTAGAAGCCGGAATCGAATACGCCGGCAACACGGAATCGCCGCGAGCGCGGCACCATCCCGTAGGGCGTGAGCCGGCCCTCGGGACTGGTCAGCGTGACGTAGTCGCCGGTTTGGATGTTCAGCTCCTCGGCCATCAATTTGCCCACCACAATCGAATCGAATCCGTCGGCATCGGGGGCGAAATCGGCCGCGCCGGAAACGATGCGGCGCAATGCATCATCGGTGCGGCGCTCCAGTTCCGGATCGCACCCCTTGATGACGACACCTCGCGCGTGTCCGCTTCCGGAGAGCAGCACGGTCAGATATATGGCCGGAGACACGCTGCGCACGCTATCGACGCGGCTCAAACGCTCGGCAAGCACGCGATAGTCAGCGATGCCTGCGGCGCTGGGGCGGGTCAAATTGACGTGCGCGGAAACGCCGAGGAGGCGGTCCTGAATTGTGCGGCGAAATCCGGTGTTCATTGACAGCGCAATCACCAGTGTGGCCACGCCGGCGGCAATTCCGATCACGGAAAACAATGTCACCAGGCGCAACACGGCAGGCTTATAAGGGGACCGCAGGTAGCGGCGGGCAACGAGCCAGGCGAACTTCATTTTTGGCTGCCCGAACCCTTTTCAGCGGAATGTCCCGTGGAATTTGCTGAGGCGGAATTCGACGCTTCTTCCGCGGCCTCTTGACTCGCAGCTTCCGGCCGGAGAAGCGGGAATAAGATAACCTCTCTTATAGAGTGCGAATCAGTGAATAGCATGGTGAGCCGGTCGATGCCGAGACCTTCGCCGGCTGTTGGCGGCATGCCGTGAGCCAGCGCGCGGACATAATCCATATCCACCTCGCGCGGCATTTCCTCGCCGCCCTTTTCAACCTGTTGGCGGAATCGGCGCTCCTGCTCGGCCGGATCGTTCAATTCGGAAAACGCGTTGGCAAGCTCCATTCCCGCGACGTAGATTTCAAACCGCTCGACGAGCGACGGATCGTCCTTCCGGCATTTCGATAGCGGCGAAATGTCGGTGGGGAAATCGTACAAGATGGTGGGCTGAATCAATTGAGATTCGGCCACGGTTTCAAACAGCAGGCCAGTGATCTCACCATCAGTTTGACCGGCGAGGTCGAGCAGCGGCTCCCGGTCATGGCTCTGTGCCCACACGTTATAGCGCTCCGCAATCGCGCGTGGCCCTCCGGGCTCGGCCAATTCCGTGACAGTAGGAGCCGGGACGGCACTCGCCGGCCAATACCTGCATACTGCCTCACGCATGGACATGCGTTGAAACTTCGCGAAGTCGACTTCATGCTCGCCGTATCGGACGATTGTAGAACCCGTCACCTCTTTCGCCAGATGAGCGAAGAGTTCCTCGTTCAGCGCCATCAGGTCGTGGTAATCGCTATAGGCCTGGTAAAACTCGAGCATGGTGAACTCGGGGTTGTGCGCGGTGGAGATGCCCTCGTTGCGAAAGTTGCGGTTGATCTCGTAAACGCGGTCCAGGCCGCCAACAACCAGCCGTTTCAAATACAACTCGGGCGCGATGCGCAGGTAAAGATCTATATCAAGCGTGTTGTGGTGTGTAACAAACGGCCGCGCCGCGGCGCCACCCGGGATAGCCTGCATCATCGGTGTCTCGACTTCGATATATCCTCGGGCATCGAAAAATCGCCGCAGCTCGCGGATCATATGCGCACGCCGCAGAAAGATTCCTCGCGCACGGTCGTTGGCAATCAAATCCAGATAGCGTTGCCGGTATCTGAGCTCAACATCCGACAGCCCATGCCATTTTTCTGGAAGCGGCAGGAGTGCCTTGCTCAGCAAAGTGAGGTCGTCAACCCACACGGTGAGTTCGCCGGTCTTGGTGCGGAATAGATGCCCCGAGACGCCGACGAAATCGCCCAAATCGAGCCTCTGGAAGAGTTCGAACGTCCGGGGGCCTACATTGTCAAGTTTCACGTAAACCTGCAATCGCTGGCCTGATCCGGAGATATGCGCGAAGCCTGCTTTTCCGTGCAGGCGAAGCGCCACGAGGCGCCCGGCCACCCGCACGGGGGCTTTTGCGGCTTCGAGCGCCGCCGCGTCTGCCGATGTATATTTTTCAACCAGTTCCGCCGGGGTCGCAGTCCAGTCGAACCTATGCGGGTAGGCGTCATGGCCGCGAGCTTCGATCTCGGCAAGCTTCTTCTGGCGTTGGAGATATTGATCGTGCGGCTCAAAAAGTGACAGGGAATTCTCCCCTCGAGAGTGGGGCGCCACAAAAACTAGAGCGCCGATTGAAACCGAAGTATAGCGGCAAGGCCAGCGGCTGGCAAGCAAGGCCAAGCCTTGCGAGATGTGCTATGATACGCGTTCTCAGAGGGGGATAGGGTGGGAGAAGTACGCGCCAAACGCGCTGCCCAACGCTCACGCACCGTGCGTGAGGACTGGTTCGCCTGGCTTCCTGAGGAAATGGACCAGCTTTTCGGCGCCACCCGAAACGAACTCGAGTGGTCCAACGGAATTCTGAGTGTTGCCCTGGACGAAGCGCTTGCCCATTGCGAACAGGAGCAGTTCACAATCGCCAAGGAAAGGGTCGAAGCGTTTGCCGGTCTGTTTGATCGCCTCGCAATTCGACTGCGGCTGGTCATCCGCACAATCGAAGAACACGGGTCGCACTTTGGAACCTTGCCGAATGTGACCGCGCTGGCCTCTGAAAACTTCCGGGGAACAACCGCGCAGAGAATTTCATTCATGGACAATCTCCTTGCCAAGGTAGTCTTCCGGGGCCGGACGCGGTTTTTTCACAAATTGCACGCACTGAAGGAGATCATCGAGGAATTGCAAAAAGAAACCCGCGTTATCGTAGACAACGTTTCTGAAGGGGCGCCACTGTTTCTGGAACGAGCCTGGAGGGACCTCGAAGTGCTGGGGTATGACCTGAACACCTGCATGGGAGAGACGACAGTCGTACTGAAGTCGTTCTTCTGCGCCTTGCCCCCTGAGGAACTGGAGGCTTTTCGCCAGAAACTTGTGTTGCAAGTCCCGACCATTCTTACGGTTAGTCCTAGACGAAGTTAGCATTTCCAGAGAAAATACGGCAGGGGGCAATAATCCAGCTCGCCGCAGTGCAGGCGGCATGCCCGGCTGGAAGCAGCCAGCGCCGGTACCAAGCCAGCACCAAGAACTTACAAAGAACTTACATGAGTGCAACTCAAGGAGCCGGGGGTGCATCCCACAGACCGGATGCGTCCCGACGGGTACGGTGACCCGCACGAGACGTTCAGATTCCAGCGAGATGACGGAGGCAGAGGCCATTCGCCTCGCCCAACGGGGCGACGCTGGCGCGTTCGAACGCATCTACCGCCTTCACAGCCGGCGGGTATATGCGTTGTGCCTGCGAATGGTGGGCAATACTGCCGAGGCGGAAGACCTTACGCAGGATGCTTTCTTGCAACTGTTCCGCAAGATTGCGACGTTTCGCGGGGAGTCCGCATTTTCAACGTGGCTGCACCGGCTAGCCGTTAATGTTGTATTGATGAAGCTGCGGAAGAAAACGCTGTCGGAAACTTCGCTGGAGGAGACGAACGACCCGGAGGACGAATCCAGCGGACCGAAAAGAGAAATTGGAGCGCCGGACCTGCTCTTGACCGGATCGATTGATCGCGTGCATCTCCAACGGGCAATCGAGCAGTTACCGCCAGGCTACAAACAGGTTTTCGTGCTCCACGACATTCAAGGATTTGAGCACAACGAGATTGCGGGGCTCATGAATTGCTCGATCGGGAACTCGAAATCGCAATTGCACAAGGCGCGGATGCGGCTGCGAGAACTCTTACAGGAGACTTTGCGTGACCAGGCGCGGCAGGAGCGCCGGGCGGCCAAAACAGAAACGGCAGGGAAGGATTGACGGCGAGTAATTTGGGATTAATTCGATCGGCTTAGCTCCTGGGGCCGTTCAGTTTCATTGGGACAGTGCAGCTTGGGAAATTTGAAACTAATGAAAAAGGACACCGAAAATGCAGTGTAATGAATTGGAGCAGATTCTCGAGGGGCAAACCGATGGGTCCCTGCCCGAGGTCGCGACCGCGCATATCAAGGGCTGCGAAAATTGCCGGGCACTTACTGCCGATCTAGACGCGATCCACGCCGCGGCGATCGGCCTCGGCGCGGAAGAAATCGCTCCTCCCGAGCACGTGTGGATCACGCTGCGCAATCAATTGGAAGCCGAAGGCATCATCCACGAACCGCTCCCGGCGCGTGAGAGCGCGAAACAAGGCTGGTGGTTTGCGTTCCAACGCCCGGAGCTGGCCGGGGCATTTCTGTCACTCGTGCTCGTTGCCGCAGGAATGATCAGCATCATGGACAACTCCACGCCGTTGGCGGCGCATCTGACGGTTTCTCCGCAACTCGAGTCCAAACTGAGCGCGTCGGCGGTGCCCTCGGCGGAGAATGTGTTCAAGGAAGAACTGATGACGGTTGGCTACCAGAATGCCGCGGGTATTCAAGCGTACGACGCCGAGGTTACGGATTCCATCCGCCGTAATTTGAACGTCGTTGACAACTTCATCGCCATGTGTGAAAAGGACGTACGCGAACAACCTGAGAATGAGATGGCGCGGGAATATCTGTACGGCGCCTACGAGCAAAAGGCCGAGCTTCTGGCCGCGGCCATGGACCGAAGCACGATGGGAGGGGTGCGGTGATTTCAACATACAATTCTGTAAGGCTGGGCACAATCGGCGTGGTGATGGCGGGGTTTGCATTCGGCGCTGCTCCCGCGCACGCCGATCGTGTCGAGAAGCATTTCTCCGTCCAGAGCAAACCGATGGTTACAGTGCGCAATGCCAGCGGACGGATTCAGGTGAGGGCGTGGGGCAAGAATGAAGTGCAGGTCGCGTGGACGAATGCGGGTGGGAAAGCGGTCGTGGAAACCGAGCAAGCGGGGAATCGCATTGAAGTGGTAACCCACATGGCGAATGAAAACGCCCCCGCGGAGGATGTAAAGACGGATTTTGAAATCACCGTCCCAGTGGAGAGCGAGTTGAGCGTGCGGACGGACTCCGGCAATGTGACTGTCGAAAGCGTGCACGGCGATATGACTTTCGACACAGTCGGCGCGAACCTCCAGCTCTCCGACGTGGATGGATACATGGTAATCAAGACCATCGACGGCTCGGTCCTATGTACGCGGTGCGCGGGGAAGCTCGAGGCCAACTCGATCAGCGGCAACATGCAGATGATCGAACCCGCGCTGGACAGCATTCGCGTGCAGACTTCTTCCGGGAATATCCTGTTCGACGGCAGCTTCCTGAACCGCGGCGTTTACATCATGAAGAATTTCAGCGGCACCATCGAAGTCCATTTCTCCGGCACCGATTCCTTCGATGTGAATGCCACCTCGCTCAAGGGCAAGGTCATCAACCAGGCTTCTTTTAAGCCGGACACCCATGGCAGCCATCACACGGTTTCCAAATATGGACAGAGCCTCTTTGGCACCATGAACGAGGGACACGCCAAGGTCGAGCTTTCTTCCTTTAGTGGTACAATCAAGATTCTGAAACGTAACTAACGCGCTCGGAATCGCTTGCAGGATTATCCCCAACCGAAGAAGTCTGTGACTGCGCCCGCACAGGAATGCCGCATGGTCTGCCTGACCGGTTTTATGGGCTCGGGCAAGAGTACCGTGGGGCGTCTGCTCGCCGCGCGGCTCGCCTGGCATTTTGTCGATCTCGACTACGAAATAGAACGCCACACCGGCTTGCCAATTGCGCAAATTTTCGAGCAGAAAGGCGAACCGGTGTTCCGCGACATCGAACATGAATGTCTCACGCGCGTGCTAGGCTGGGCATCGGAGCGGGACGCGCGCGTGGTCCTCGCGCTCGGGGGCGGCACTTTTGCACAGCCCCGGAACGCCGCTTTAATCCACGACGTTGATTCCTCGCCGCGTCTTGGTGTCGCCGTTGTGTGGCTCGATTGCGCAATCGATATCCTGCTGCAACGCTGTGTACTGATGGGAGACAGGCCACTCTTCCGGGACGAAGTCAGTTTTCGTAGACTGTATGAGGAGCGCCTCCCATATTACCGGCAGGCGGATTATCGTATTGAGAGCAGCGGGGAATCCATTCGCGTTGTCGAGCAAATTCTGGCTCTCGGTATTTTTGACCGGTCCGCGCGCATTCAGGCGGACGGCGCCGCGCCGGGTCACCCGTTGCTATGAGCCACGATCGTAAAACCATGAGGAGACTCGTCACACTGGGGATTGTTATTTGTTTTGCGACCGGAATTGCCGTCTTCGCTGCGGCGCCGCCCTCGCGCCTCTTGCCGCAGAAGAATAAAGAAACGAAAGCGGCGGTCCCAACGCCAGGGCTGGTGCCCGACAAAGGAAAATTCCGCATTACGCTGGAGGGGCAGGTAGTCGGCAAGGAAGAATTTGAAATTTCACCGTCGGGTGGAACGTGGACCGCGCGCGGCTCGACGACCGCGCGTGCGCCTGGCGGCGGGGACATCAAGGCAACGGGCCTGCTTACGCTCGGTCCCGACGGCGCACCCATTCACTACGACTGGACCGCACAGACGCAGAAGAAAGGCTCCGGCGCGGTGGATTTCGTGAATGGCACGGCGAAAAGCGCGATCGATCTCGGCGGCAAATCACCCTTTCAGCAGGATTTCACGTTTCCGTCCCCACGCATCGCGGTGCTGGACAACAATCTCTACTACCAATATGCCGTGCTTGCTCAACTATACGATTGGAAAGCTGGCGGCAAGCAGGTGTTTCCCGTCTTGATTCCTCAAGACATGACCCCGGGAAGCATATCGGTGGAATCGATCGGCCCGCAGCAGGTCGAGACCGCGAAATACGAAACCTTGCGCGTTAGTTCTCCAGACCTGGAAATTCTCCTTTACCTGGACGCAGGCCGCCGCCTGATGCGCGTCGAGGTGCCCTCTTCCAAAGCGACCATTGAAAGGGAATAGATTCGCAAAGGGTCTGATGGGAGAAGAGTTGTGAAGACCGCGTCCTAGTCGCGAGCAAGGCTGGGGATGCTGGTCTCAATATTGTTCAGATAATGAGGAGGATCGCAAGAATTCCTTAATAAGTGAACGGAATTGGGCCTAGTTGCCATGACCACTGAAAAAGGTCTCCCCCTGCAAGACGCGCTCGATGGCCACCACGAGGTCCCGCGCGGCCTGTGATTTCTGGACGTAGCCGTGCGCTCCGATCTCACGGATCTCCGCATCCAGCCGGTCCGATTCGTGCATCGTGAAAATCAGGGTGCGACAGGCCAAGCCCATTTTCGCGATTCGCGACGCTGCTTCCAGCCCGCCCATCCCCGGCATCGAGATGTCGAGAATCACCACATCGGGGTGCAATTCCTCGACAGCGCCGACGGCTTGCTCGCCGCTGCCCGCTTCTCCGCAAATCTCCCACTCGGGCCTCGATCTGGTCAGCAGCCTGCGGATGCCTTCGCGCACGATCTCATGATCGTCAACGACAAGAATTTTTGCCTTCATAGGGAAATCTGCGGTTTTGTGTGCGGATTTCTACGGGTCTCGCGCCATCTTGTAACGGTTCGCGAGAGACCCGTTCCGGCACGAACGACGCCGAATACTCCTCCGGTCGCATCTAGAATATATTACCGTTGCCGCATGTAAATCTACTCTGTTTCATCGCTAATTCCTGCGGGGCTGGCGCCGCCTACCGGCGGAAAATCCTTTCGGGGAAGAATGCCACTTCAGCGCGCTGCGCTGGCGTTTTTTGCGGCCTGCTGGACTGCGATCGGAAGGGTGGCGATAACCGTCGTTCCTTGTTTGGAAGAAGTCAAATCGAGTCTTCCCCGCAATTGCTTCATCCGCTCGTTCATTCCTCGCAGCCCCACTCCCGCCGCGAAAAGCTGTCCGTGGTCTGCTTGGCCTAAAATCTCCCACGGTATCCCTTTGCCGGCATCGCTCACCTTGAGAACGACGTTCCCGTTCCTGATAAAGAGTTGGAGGTCAGCCGTAGCGCTGCCGGAGTGCCTTTCCACGTTTGCCAGTGCTTCCTGCAGCACGCGAAAAAGGGCCAGCTCGACGTCGCTGGAAAATCGGCGGAAATCAGTAGAAATCTGAAGCGTGGTCTTGATGCCGCTGTGCTTTGTGAATGCGTCTAAATACCATGGTATCGCCGATCGCAATCCCATATCTTCCAGCATCGGAGGGTACAGCGACTGCGAAATCGTCCGAAACTCTTCGATCGACGCCTTCACTAAATTAATGCATCGCGTTAGCTCATCGCCGGCGTTGCTTTCGCGCTCTTCTTTCGCAGGTAACTGTAAAGACTCCAACTCCATCTTCAATGTCGAAAGGTATTGGCCAAGGTTATCTTGAAGATCTTTGCCGATTCGCCGTCTTTCCTCGTCCTGGGATTGCAGCAAATGAAGGGAGAGCCGGCGAAGGGATTGTTCCGACTCCATGGTATCGCGCTGGGTTTCCTGCAGGGTTTGTTGCTTGAGCATTTGTTCGGTGATGTCCCGCGTGACCCCGGCAAATCCAATTAACCCGCGATCGTCGCCTCGCAGGACCGTAAGCACCGTGTTGGCCCAAAATTTCGATCCGTCTTTGCGGAGACGCCAGCCTTCTTCCTCATATTGGCTTTCCGCAGCCGCCAGTCGCAATGCCTGCTCCGGCTTGCCGGAGTCGAGATCTTCTTCGAGGTAGAAACGGGAAAAGTGCTGGCCAATGATCTCGAAGTCGTGATATCCCGTAACGCGTTCAGCTCCCGCGTTCCAGCTCGTGACGCGGCCCTCGGGGTCAAGCGTGAGGACCGCATGGTCCTGCAGAGAATCCAATAGAATTCGAAACCGCTTTTCGTCCGGGCGCTGCGCCGTCCCCGGCATCGTGGCGCCGCCCTCACTGGGAATGACAATCCTATGCTCGGTGCAGATTTTCAGTAAATGCAGGCCATCTTCCTTCCTGGAAAAGCTGCTGCTGGGATAGAGGCAACAAAGAGAAAATGCGTAGGTCTCGGCCAAATCATTCCAGAGCTGTTCCAATCGCATCGCCGCGGCTGCTTTCCCCTGCATCCACAGATAGGCGGACATCTCGGCGGCGATTGCGACGCATTTATCATTTTCAGCGGCCTGTTTCACGCGCGTAAGAACACCACCGATAAGATCGGTAAATCGTCTCGAATCGGGAGTGTCATCTATCAAGAACTGAGACGATGTTTCAGCCGCATCCATCTGGACGTACTTTCCCTGTCGGCAGAGTCTGCCGATATCATGGCCTTCGCTCTCCAGCAGGTCCGCCAGTTTATCCTAGTGCGCCTGCGTACCGATCACGATTGCGGGGTAACCACCGTCGAGCGCGGCGCGGACGAATCGAAGCACACTGCCAATGAAAACCTGGTCTTGTCGGTAGAACGAGACCGCGTGTCCACTTCGATCGTGCGCCGGATTTCGATCGGCGGCAGCAAATGAACCAAGACTCTGGCCCACCCCGATCGCCATGTTTGTAGTGTCTCCCCTGATCTTGGGGTTGCTCGTGAACCGGTAACCTGTATCGCTTTTGAGCATATTTCAGAAAACCAAGATAAGCTCCGACTTGCCGGCGAAACTAACAGCGATTCGTCCGGCCGGGCATTGAGAAAGGCACAGTCCGTGTATGAAGTCTACATGAATTGTCACGATTCATGACAAAATACTTGTCCCTCTGTGCGTTTTCGTCTATGCATGAAACACCTTAGATGAGTCAGCATAATCATGTAGACTCCTTGGGGCACGCGAGAGGCTATTCTCAAGGCTCCGGTTGCTCCTGCTTGCCCGGCCACTGAAGTCGGCACTCCACAACCAGCAGTAGTGTTCTTGGCTGTAAAGAGCTGTGCCGAAACCGCGAACCATTTTGCGAAGCAGGCCTGGAACAGAACTGCAACACTGGCGCGATTTGAATCGGCCTACCCTTGTTCCCTCCACGCGACTGTCGCCCGGACTTTCTCCTTGTCACGGATCGCGCAAATGGCCACCCACTCTAAATCCTTAGGTCCATAGCATTCGCGGAGAACGTCAAACGCTCCCATTTCTTTCGCCTTGGAGTAGGTCGCAGAATCGAACCGTTTCGAATTTGCAGGCGCGATGACGATTCGGGTGCGCACCCCGGCTTCCTTCGCGGCACCCAGCAAGTCCTGATGCGTTCCATCAACGAGTCGATTTTCGCGGAAAACTAAGAGAGTACGTTTGCGGGTCAGCGCTTCGCAGGCTTGCCTCACGGAGCGAAAACGGACGAGATCTGTGTCATTTGATTCTAAAACGCGGGTGAACTTTCCGCATATCTTAAGATCGGGCGAGTCACTCAGCACGCGCATCTTGCCGTTCATGACCACCTCCCGGGAGCGTTCCACTCGCATGGATGACCGACCTGCGTTCTACTAGTTGGTTCAGACACGCTCGCGGTCCCGAGTGCACACGTCACTAGTCTACTGAGGTTCTGTGTGTATTAAAGCTGACAGTGATATTTGTCCATCGGTAAAATCCTGTAGTTGAGCGTGGGCGATCAGGCATTGCTCCGGAGGATCGGACGGGAGGCCTCTCGGTGGCAGACGACACGCCGTTAAGTTAAAACCCCTGAAATTGGATGTGGCGCGTCATTGACGAAATATCCTCAGGCAACCCAAAACGCAATCCGGCGTGTAACTCCAGTAACGCGAGACTCTTCGCCTCGTACAGGATTTCACCGATTGGCCTTAGCCCCTCGTTTGATGCAAACTTTGGTCGCGTCTGATTCGGCAAACGCGGCTGCAAGGGCCAGAGAGGAAGTCGAACGGAGATCGCAAATGCTGAAGTTACATCCTGAACCTGACTTTCGATGCCCAGTTTGCAGGAGTCGACAAGTGTCCCGGTCAGAGTCTTGGGGCATTGTGGAGCGCGCCATATTCTGGCTGGTCGGCCTTTACCCTCCCCGGTGCGAAGCCTGCAGCCGTCGTTTCTATTTGTTCCCACCGAGGACCAGCCTCTATCGTCCCAATTCGGCACAGCAGTGAGGCTGCGAGGGGGATACAGGATTTTCCCCCACCAAGCTACAGTAAATAATGGATGGATGCCTCTTTCTTACCTCGATAGATTTGGGTAGTGGAGTGTGTGTGGTTCCGCGTACCACGAATTGAAACTTTTTCGGGCTCCCGCTGTGGCAACGAGGCATTGGTGTGATGCAACGGGTTGCTTTCCGGGCATCTGCCTCCGCTGGCGAAGCGAGGAGCAATTTTCTGAATGAACGGTTTTACCGCATGCTTATGTTGTGCGTTTGATCATGAGCGTGGAAGTGGTTTCGAGTGATAGCCACAAAGGAAGATCGAGCCGCTGAGGATGCAGTCAAGCAGTTGGCGGCATTTCCATACTTGGATGCCTATAAGGGGGTGCCATGAGAAACCTAAGTATCTTGATCGCGGACGACCACGATTTGGTGCGCCGCGGGCTCAAGGCGCTCGTCGAATCCCGCCCAGGCTGGCAAGTCTGCGATGAGGCCCACACGGGTCAGGAAGCTGTCACAAAAGCGGCAGAGTTAAAGCCCGATGTGGCAATCATTGACATTTCCATGCCGGAGTTGAACGGGCTGGAGGCCGCCAAAAGAATCCGCGAGGCATCGCCCAATACGGAAATTCTGATTCTGTCCGTTCACTACTCGGATCAGTTGATTCGGGATATTCTCCTAGCAGGAGTGCAGGGATACATCGTGAAGTCCGACTCCGATCGTGACCTGCTCATCGCGCTGGATGCGCTGGCAAACCACAAGCCGTTCTTCACTTCCAAGGCCATGGAAATCGTGCTGACAAAATTCGACCGCTCCGGACCATGGCCCGCCAACGCGGAGGTGGCAGGTGACCGGCTGACGTCGCGAGAGCATGAAATCGTGCAGTTGCTCTCCGAAGGCAGAAGCAGCAAGGAAGTCGCCGCTTTGCTTGGGATCAGTGTGAAAACCGCCGAAACACATCGCGCCAACGTCATGCGCAAGCTGGGGATTCACTCCGTGAGTGAGTTGGTCCGATATGCCGTCCGCAATCAAATCATCGAAGCTTAAGAAACCATACCCACGCCCTCAGCTTCTCCGGATTGCTGTCTGCCCTGAGGCGAATTCGGGCGTTACTTTTTTGGGTGCAGGATGAGTTTCTGCACGCGCCAGTTTAGCAATTCGCCGACGTAGATTTCATTTTCCGACGGGCACGCAATTTCGTGGATCCACCCGAACTGTTTGAGTTCCTTGCCGGACTCGCCGAACCAACCCAGAACTTTCCCGTCCAGGCTGAGCTTGTAGACGCGGCCCGGGAAGGCATCCGAGGCATAGAGCACCTGATTTGGTCCGGGTGTGATGCAAACCGCCCAGGGCGAGCCGGGTCCCAATTGCCGCGCGAATATGTCTGTCCCGCCTAGAACCGGTTTGGGGCCAATCGCCGCAACCTCCTTCGCGTAATCAAACGGTACATTGATCTTAATTTGTCGGAGGTACTTGCCGTCGCTGTCGAATACTTCGATGCGAGAATTGCCACGGTTCGCCACATAGATATTACCCTGCGCATCGGCGGCAATGCTGTGCGGCGTGTCGAGTTGTCCGGGCCCGTCGCCGGGTTCCCCGAATGACTTGAGCCATCGCCCGTGGATATCCACCTTTGCTACGCGGGAATTGACGTAGCCGTCGCTAATGAATGCGTCGCCGGCCGCGTTCCACGTCACATCCGTCACCTGCCGGAACATGCCGTCCACCGGCGGGAGCGGAGGCTTGGGATGTTTGAGCGGCTCGGTTCCTTCGTCTGAAGCTTCCTGCTTGCGCCCGAACACCATGGCTACCTGGCCCGCGGGATTGAACTTGACGACCATGTCCGAGCCCTTATCCGCGGCCCAAATGTTGTCAAATTTGTCGACTCTCACAGTGTGCGCGAACGACCAGGCGTACAGATTGTGGCCGATCTCGCGAATGAACGCGCCATCGGGGCCGAACTCCAGAAGTTGCGCCGCGGTCGAAGCGTACGCCGGACCGGTGGAATTGCCGCGCGAGAAAACAAATATATGTCCCTTGGAATTGACAGCTACGCCCGAGGCCTCGCCTAAATAAAGATCCTTCGGGAGCTTCAGCAAATTAGGAACGGAATCGAAAGGAATTTCAGGCGCCGCCTCCTGAGCGAAGAGCGCCAATGGCGCAATCATAAAATCGCGAGCGTGAGCGCAAAACGTTTCATCGTGACCTCCTCAAACCATGAAAGCGCGGTCTGTATTCGCAGCCCGTCAGAACATTGTCGCAGTGACTTGGAGTTCGACTCTTGGAATCGTCTCTTATTTCATTTTCGGATGCAGGATGAGTTTTTGCACGCGCCAGTTCAACAATTCGCCGACGTAGATTTCATTTTCCGACGGGCACGCAATTTCGTGGATCCAGCCGAACTGCTTGAGCTGCTTGCCGGACTCGCCGAACTTGCCAAGGACTTTTCCGTCCAGGCTGATCTTATAGACTCGGCCGGGGAATGCATCGGATGCATAGAGCACCTGATTTGGCGGGGGCGTGATGCAGACCGTCCAGGGTGCGCCGGGCCCCATCGTGCCGATCAAATCAGCACGCGGCTTGTTGCCTATAGCCGGGGCGGCGTTCGCATAATCAAATGGCTCGCTGATTTTAATTTGGCGAAGATACTTGCCGTCGCTGTCAAAAACTTCTATGCGGGCGTTGCCGCGATTGGCGACGTAGATGTTTCCTTGCGCGTCCGCGGCGATGCTATGCGGCGTGTTGAGCTGGCCTGGCTGGTCGCCGGGCTCGCCGAACGATTTGAGCCATTTGCCATTCTTGTCGGCTTTCGCGACGCGCGAATTTATGTAGCCGTCGCTGATGAAGGTGTTCCCGGCCGGATCCCACGTCATGTCGGTCACTTGCCGGAACATTCCGTCCACGGGAGGCAGAGGCGGCTTGGGATGCTTCAACGGCTCGGTTCCTTCGTCGGAAGCTTCCATCTTGCGCCCGAATACCATGGTCACTTGGCCTTGCGGATTGAAACGGATCACCATGTCCGAGCCCTTGTCCGCGGCCCAGATGTTGTCGTCTTTGTCGATCCGCACCGTGTGCGCGAACGACCATGCGTACAGATTGTGACCGATCTCACGAACGAACTTGCCATCGTGGTCGAACTCCAGAAGCTGCGCGGCGCTTGCGGCGTACGCTGGACCTGTTGTATTGCCGCGCGAAAAGACGAAGATGTGTCCCTTGGAATTCACCGCCACGCCGGAGACTTCGCCGAGAAACAGATTCTCCGGAAGCTTCAGCAGATTGGGAACCGACTCAAATGGAATTTCAGGAGCGCCCTCCTGGGCGAACAACGCCAATGGCGCAAACGTAAAAATCGCGAGTGCGAGCGCAAAACGTTTCATGGTGACCTCCTCGTGTCTCTCCCTGGCGGACCCGGTCCTCTCTGTGACCGTAGCGCTCTCTGAGGCCTCTGTGTTTAGCCGTTTTCTCAAATCCGAAAAGCATTTAGCACCGAGGTCACAGAGGGCGCAGTGACTCGACCGCTAGCCCGCCAGTACCTTACCAGAATTTTTACGTGACGATGCGTAACCGCCGGAGAATATATCGTTTCTTGTGGCGAACGCCAATGGAAAAGGTGTAATGAACGGGGGCAGCCGATTCAGTAACTTCGCACGCTGTCTTCTCTATGCCCTCAGTGCCGTCTGCGGACTCTCTGTTAAGTTTTTGTCTTCGATCCGAAAGTCGTTCAACCCGCCGATCCTGCCCGCGGCATTGCAACGACGGAATCCGCCAGACCGCGCAGCGAGTCTGAATATGGCGCGCGCGCGACGCCTCGCTCGCAGATGATCGCGGAAATGAGGCGCGCGGGCGTGACGTCAAACGCGGGGTTCGCGGCGGTGACATCCGGCGCGATCCGCACTCCGCAAAAGTGGGTGACTTCCTCGGCAGCGCGTTCTTCGATCGGAATCTGTTCGCCCGTCGAGATGCTCAGATCGAAAGTTGAAACCGGCGCGGCAACGTAAAATGGCACGCCGTGTTCGTGCGCGAGGACAGCAATTTGATAAGTTCCGATCTTGTTCGCCGTATCGCCGTTGGCCGCGATGCGGTCCGCGCCGACGACGACCGCGCCGACGCTTCCCGTCTTCATGAAATGCCCCACCATGTTGTCCGTAATGAGCGTGAGCGGGACGCCGCCTTCGTGCAGTTCCCATGCGGTGAGCCGTGCGCCTTGCAGGTAAGGCCGCGTCTCCGGCACGAGCACGTGGAGTTTGTGCCCCTGCTCCACGGCCACGCGAATCACGCCAAGCGCCGAGCCGATTCCGGCCGTGGCCAGCGCGCCGGCATTGCACTGCGTCATCACCTGGCCGGATTTGGGCATCAATTCCGCGCCGTAGCGCCCCATCGCTTCGTCGGTGGCGCGCTTTTCCGCATGGATGGCGCGCGCTTCCCCGACCATTGCGCGGCGCACCGCATCGGTTGGCATATTGGCGTCTGTGAGTTGTTGGAAGCGGCGGGTCATACGCTCGACGGCCCAGAACAAGTCGACGGCTGTCGGCCTCGTTTGAGAGATCGTCTGGCAGATTTCCGGAAACTCAGCGCGGAGTTCATCGAGTGTCCGTGCATTGGAGCGCTCGATGCCGAGAGCGATGCCCATCGCGGCGGCCACGCCGATCGCCGGCGCTCCGCGAATCACCATTTCTTTGATCGCCGCGGCGACGTCGCGATAGTCGGTGTAAGTGTGACGAATCACTTCGCCGGGCAGGCGCCGTTGATCGAGTATCACTACGCCCTTACTGGTCCATTCGATGGGCTGCGCGACTTTCATCATTGTTCTTGTGAGTTGCCTCTTCCTTTAGTCTGCACGCTCCGGCCTGGCCCGTGCCTGAAGTCCGCCAAACCAATCCTCATCTCTGTCAGGATTCCTTCGCAGGATTCCGCGGGTTCGGCTTAGGAACCGCCGGGAATGTGCCGCAGCCCTCCCGTCCCGATAAAAAAGCCGAGGAACAAGAGGCTGTTATAACCGAGATGAACCAAATAACTGGCCGCCACGGTTCCAGTCCGCGCACGCACCCAGGTCAACACAATGCCGACCCCAATCAGCAGGCTGATTTGTCCCCAGCCGCCCCACAGCTGTTGCGCGTGCATGGCTCCAAACAAGACTCCGGTTACGATCACTCCTGCGGCCACGCCGAAACTTCGCGCGAAGATCGGATACAGGAA
>Ga0307479_10002283_pt1 | contig 17408 bp, 11 predicted proteins | sample atmos_gasesECM4C_FD_203743 | JGI IMG/M metagenome (GOLD analysis project Ga0307479, IMG submission 203743) | Hardwood forest soil microbial communities from Morgan-Monroe State Forest, Indiana, United States - atmos_gasesECM4C_515 | ecosystem: Environmental > Terrestrial > Soil > Temperate... | reverse complement strand
GCCGCCATTGTTGAAACCGGGCGGACGGATTGCGATCTGGCTCTACAGCAAGTACAACAACTGGTACAAGATGAGCGACCTGTACCGGAAAGTGACCCGGCGCATGCCGCCCCGGCTATTACACAAGCTTTGCTATGCGGCCATTCCGCTCTACGGAGTGCATCGCGTATTGCGCAAGATCCCGATCGTCGGACGTCCCGCAAGCGGTGTCCTGGCCTATGCGATTCCCATGGCTTTTGATGAAGATCCCAAGTGGCGGGTGCTGGACACATTTGACTGGTATTCGCCCTGGTATCAGTCGAAACATACCTATGAGGAAGTCTTCCGCTGGTTCGAAGACTGCGGCCTGGAAGATTTGCGTGTGGTGTTGCAGCCGATTTCTGTGACGGGCCGGAAGCCGGCGGTGGCGCCAGCGCCTACCGTGGAGGAAGATGAGCGCATCGAGGTGCAACGATGTGCGGAATAGCCGGCATGATCGCCCGACCGGGCGATGCCGTCACGGCCGAGCAGGTGCGGCGCATGACCGGCACAATTGTGCACCGTGGCCCTGATGACGAGGGAATTCATGCGCGAGGCAATGTGGGCCTCGGCATGCGCAGGCTGAGCATTATCGATCTCTCCGGCGGTCATCAGCCTATCTACAACGAAGACCGAAGCGTGGCTGTGGTTTACAACGGCGAAATTTACAACTTTCAGGAATTACGCCGGGAACTGGAGAGCCGCGGACATCAGTTTCGCACGCACACAGACACGGAAGTGATCGTCCATCTCTACGAAGAGATGGGCGTTGACTGCGTCACCCGGCTGCGTGGCATGTTCGCCATCGCCCTTTACGATGAAAAACGCGAAGCCCTTCTGCTGGCCCGCGACCGACTGGGGAAGAAACCTCTGTTTTATGCGCAGCGCGCCGGGCGGCTTTTCTTTGGATCTGAGATCAAGGCCATCCTGGCAGGCGAGCCTGATCTCGCCGAGGTCGATCCCGAGGGAGTGCTGCAATTCTTTTATTACGGCTACGTCCCCGATCCTCATTCCGCCTTTCAGAATATAAAGAAACTGCCGCCGGGCCATCTGGCGGAATACGTCCGCGGGGAAGTCCATGTTCGCCAATATTGGGATCTGCCCAGGTACGGCTCGAACGACCCGGGATCGGATGAAGCCTGCCTGGAGGAAATGGAGCGCCGGCTGGCTGAGGCGGTGCGCATGCGACTGATCAGCGATGTGCCGTTGGGCGCGCTGTTGAGCGGTGGCGTGGATTCTTCGATTGTCGTGGCCTTAATGGCCCGCGAGAGTTCGACGCCGGTCAAGACATTTTCCATCGGCTTTCGGAAGGCAGACTTCAACGAGGCGGAATACGCGCGTCTGGTGGCCGAACGTTTCGGCACAGACCACCATCAACTCATCGTAGATCCTGACATCGCAAAAATTTTGGATCATCTGACTGGAATGATGGAAGAGCCATTCGGCGATTCCTCCATGATTCCGACGTATTGTGTCTCCCAGTTGGCGCGGCAGCAAGTGACCGTCGCGCTCTCCGGCGACGGTGGTGACGAACTTTTTGCCGGCTACGACCGCTACGTTGTAAACCTCAAGCGACGGCGCTTCGAAGTAATCCCCAGTTGGCTGGGACGTATCTATCGCAATCAAATTTACCCGCGCCTGGCGCCGGAGGTGAAAGGGCGCAAACTGGCGTGGAACATCACCCTTGCTTCGCGCGACCGCTACCTGGATGGTGTCGCGTTTCTGCCGGTGCTGCACCGCGAGCGCACTCTTTTCTCCGACCAGTTCGTGGCCCACGCCGTGAGCTGCACCAATCCCTTCCGCCAGTTCGAGCGCTATTACGATGAAGCGCCTGCCTCGGACCATCTGAGCCGGCTTATGTATCTGGATACCAAGACTTATCTGGCCGGGGACATTCTCACCAAGGTTGACCGGATGAGCATGGCCAATTCTCTGGAGATGCGCTGCCCGATTCTGGATCACATTTTCGTGGAGTGGGTTACGGAATTGCCGGCAAAGTATAAATTTCGCAATGGAACCCGCAAGTTCTTGTTTAAGAAACTGGCGGAGCGGCTGGGAGTCCCGGCGCAGCTTCTCCACCGGCGCAAACAGGGTTTCTCTCTGCCGCTGGTGCACTGGATGCGGCACGAGCTGAAAGACGGCTTGCTGCAGATACTTCACGAACCGCGGACCATGCAGCGCGGATACTTCAACCCGGAATCCATAGGAGTAGTCCTGGAGGAGCATCGTCGCGGCCGGCGCGACCACTCGTATACGCTCTGGATGCTGCTGGTGTTTGAACTTTGGCATCGTAACTTCCTGGAAAAAGCTGCCAGTGGTACGGTTCACGAATCGTCGCGCTGTGTCGCCGGACCAAGCTTTGAAAAGAGCTCGGCTCCAATAGCCTTGGGAGACGCGCGGTGACGCACTCGCCTGCAAGCGCTGAGATTGAAAGCGGGGTTGCGCCAGCGCATAACTCAAGTCCATTGGTCTTCCTCATGACCAATACGCTCGAGACAGGAGGAAGCGAACGCCAATTTGTGACCATGGCAAGGGCTCTCGACGCTGATAAATTCTCTGTCAGTTTGGGGTGCCTGAACCCGATTGGTCCGTTTCTCAGCGAGGTGAATGGGATTGTGCCTTTCCCGGTCGGGGGGAGCCTCTTTGGTTTTCGGTCTTGGCGCTCGCGGTTGGCACTGGCGCGGTTCTTACGGCGAAAGAGAGCAGCCGTCGCGCAATCCTTCGATTTCTATTCCAATCTCATGTTGATTCCCGCGGCGCGATTTGCCGGAGTGCCGGTGGTGCTCGGCAGCCATCGCCAGTTGGGGGACTTGTTGACACCCTGGCAGTTTCGGACGCAGAACGTGGTGTTCCGGATGTGTGACCGAATAGTATGTAACTCCGCGGCGGCTGCTTCCCGCCTGCGGGCGACTGGAATTCGCGCGAATAAGCTGACAGTCATCCCCAACGGATTGCCTGCAGAATTGTTCGCCGCGGTCGCGCCCGCATTGCCGCCGGAAGAGGATGTGGTGAGGATCGGAATGATTGCCCGGATGAATCATCCGGTCAAACGGCACGATTTATTCTTGCGCGTGGCTGCGCGATTAGCCCCGCGCTTTCCGCATCTGAAGTTTGTATTGGTTGGAGATGGTCCGCTGCGTCCAGCGCTCGAGGCTCTGGTGCGACAGCTCGAACTAGTCGACCGCGTAGTCCTCCTCGGCGACCGCCGGGATATTCCATCTGTACTTGCGGCGCTCGATGTCACCGTGATGCCCTCCTCTTCGGAAAGCCTTTCCAATGCGATTTTGGAATCGATGGCGGCGGGAGTCCCGGTGGTAGCGGCAAAGGTCGGCGGCAACTTGGAGCTGGTGCAGGACGGGAAGACGGGTCTTTTATTTGCTCCGGGAGACGAGCAGCAGTTCGCCATAATGTTGGAATCGCTGGTGGCGCAGCCGGAACTGCGGAAGGCGCTGGGCGCAGCCGCCCGCGCCCAAGCACAGGCGGAATACGTCGTTCCGCGGGTGCGCGACCGTTACCAGGATCTGTATCGCAGCCTGCTTGCAGAAAAGGGATGGATGGACGAGCCCCGCGCTGCTGCGCCAGCTTCAGCCCGCGGAAACGGGCCCGGAGGGACGATCGCATTGAAGAAAATTCTGCAGATCGGCAATTGGCCTCCGCCGCTGTGCGGATGGGCCATGGGACTGGTTGCGCTGCGCCGCGAACTGGAAAGCCGGGGCTGGGATTGCCCGGTTATGAACCTGAACGAAAACCGGCGAGTGCGCAACCCGGAGTGCATCGACGTCCAAAGCGGAGGAGATTACCTTCGCAAGGTCTGGCGCCATGTACGGCGCGGCTATGCGGTCCAGATTCGGGTGAATGCGGAGTCGAAGAAAGGATATTTGCTCGCGCTGATCGCCATGTTCCTGGCACGTGTGGGCGGGCGTCCGGCTCTGCTGACTTATTGTGGCGGCCATCGCCAAACGTTCTTTCCGGCGCCGAAGTGGTCCTTCCGCTGGTTGGCATTTGCGCTGCTGTTACGCATCCCCACTCGCATCCATTGCGACAGCGAAGCAGTGAAGCAGGTATTGCTCACGACGGGGATCGAAGCGGGTAAGGTCATGCCCGTAGCTTTGTTTTCCGTTGAGAACGTGCAATTCACCAGCGATCTACCCGATTCCGTGCGCGATTTCGTCTCCAGCCGCGACGGTGTGTTCTTCCTTTACGTCTGTTATCGGAAGGAATACATGCTCGACTTCCTCGCAGGCGCCATGCGGCAGTTCCGGATGCAATATCCGCGAATCGGTTTTCTATTGGTGGGAACCAGCGATAAGGAACTGGAGCTTCTCCGCCAATTTTTTCGCGATCAGGGCTTGGAAGATGCAGTATGTATCACGGGTGCGGTATCGCACGATGCCTTCCTCACCATGCTGAGGCGGTCGCTGGCGTGCATTCGCAGTCCCATGACCGACGGCGTGTCTTCCTCCGTGCTGGAATCCCTTGCACTGGGGGTCCCGGTGTTGGGAGTCGATAATGGCACGCGACCTGAAGGAGTGGAGTTGTGGCAGAAAGATGATCAGGAATCTCTTCTGAGGCTGATGACGGAAGCGGTAGAGAATCGTCCAGCGATGGTGGCGCGCATGCCGCGGTTTTCCGCCGAAGACAATACCGGGAAACTAGCGGACGACGTGGAGAGGGCTTGTGGTGCAGAGTCGGGGCAGAAGATAGTGGGTGGCAAATCTGGTGTAGTTACAGCCCTGAAGAGGGTTAGTGGCGATGAAGTTGGACCTCGCTAACAGCCGACATCACGATCGCAGGAGTGTTGCTCGAAGCCGATCATAAAGCCTATTTCCGAGCAGCCTTCTGGCTGCACCTCGCGCGGATTCAGCCAATCGCATTTTTGCTAGCGCTTCTCCTGTGCAGACTTTTTCAAAACTCGCACTGTCAAAGCCGCGCAGAATAGCCACCCGCCCCAAGAGGAACGAGTCTCTCGATGGAGAGTTCGGGCGGGCGTGACTGGTGGCCATTGACCGGTAACCGGCCTCTCTCACCACGGCAATCGTTTGCGCATTGTAGCGACCGCCGGGACAGGAAAAGTGTTCGATCCTCTTGCCAATTAGATCTTCGAGTTGTTTCCCGGAGTCCGAAATTTCGCGCTTTAGAGCAGCCTGATCCAGTTCATCCAAATAGGAGTGGGTCATCGAGTGACAGCCAATTTCGAATCCGAGTGAGCTTAACTCACGCAGTTGTTCCGGCGACAGATAACCCGGCTGACCGATGGGGCCGGCGGTGACGTAGAAAGTGGCATTGAACCCAGCTTCCTTCAGAGTAGGCGCGGCAGCCATGAGATCGGTTTCACAGCCATCGTCGAACGTGATGGCAACTGACTTTTCGTTCGAAAAATTTAGCGCTTCGCTGACCGAGAGGCCGCGCCAGCCGCTCTGTCGAAGCCAGTTCACTTGCGATTGGAACGAAGCTCGCGGAAGGATGTAACGCACGTACCCCGGTTCAGATTGGCACAGGGGCCGGCCCGGCAACTCCAGTTCGTGATACATCAGGAATACGATGTCGTGGCTCGCCATCAGAAGATCCTGCGAAGTTGCGCTTTCAGCGATTCGGGAACGCGGATGCCGAAACGGTCGAGCGTCTGCTTGCCATTCTTCAGGAGGCGCCACATGCGGTGGGAACGCGCATGTACACGGTCGAACTGCTGTAGGAGTGGCTCGGGTAGAATCCCCGAAGACGGCAATAGCAGATCGTCTTTCTGAGCTGTGTATTCACCCGTGGCCAGAGCTGCCAAGATCGCGCTGGGTTCCAGAGAATCACACTCCAACGTCACAAAGAAGTTGCGAAACTGTTTCTTCCAGTGCAGATCCAATCCGTAGAAAGCGCGCATCCCGGGCGCACGCTGCCTAAGCCTCTGTAGTAACGCAAATGTACCGGAGCGTGGAGCATAACGGCCGTCATACTTCGAGTTCCAGGTTTCGACTCCCTGCGGCAGCGTAGTGAAAGTTTCAATCCATTCGAAGAAATCGTCCCGAGGGTGCGCGATCACCGCGAGCCCCCCTTGCTCGTCGATGTGCCGGATTATTTCCTGGGGATTGGTTTTCTGACTGAGCCCCGTGGCATGGTAACCGAGAATGTGCATGTTGCGCTCGCATCTGTACTCCAGGCCGGGGACCAGGCGGAAATTCGCATCGGAGAGCGTGTTGCATTCCGCGACGTAACGCCGTATGGATTCTTCATCGAAATACTCGGCATGATCCGTCATGCACAGGAAAGAGCAGTTCTCGCCAAGAAAAATCTCACGGAGTTCACCAAGAGTGAACTCTCCATCGGAGTATGTGCTGTGAATGTGGAGCGCGCCTTTCAGCATAGCTAGTTCGGCCCCCTATCCAGAAGGCGCTTCACGAGAAAGGCCCAGTCCCCGAATTCGGGCAACGGATCTCCCCATTGAAACAGATCGTGGTACGTGCCCGGAACCGGAGTCAGCACGTTTAACAGCGTGCGCAGGCGGCCTGAGTATATTCCGGGATAGCCCACTGGCGGCCCTTTCCAGACTTCCAGCAGATGGCGCACATCGCCCAACAGCCAGCGGCAACGGATGCCCGTGCGATATCCAGTGCTGGGCTCGATGTCACCAAATTCAGCCATGCGAGCCACTAGCGCGGGGAAATCCACGCCCGCGTGGCACGCCAGGGGCAGGGAATTCCAAAAGCGCCCGTTGACTTCCATAAATACGGGCGCCGATCCGGCCTGCTTGCGGTATTCCACCATCGCAACTCCGTGCCAGCGCAACGCCGATAAAATCTTCAGTGAGCAGCGCCGAATCTCGGGATCGGGTTCAATGCTGATTCGGACCGCACTTCCCGAACCTGTCGGATGGACGTCGCGAATCCTCTGGTGCGCAAACTCAGCGCGCAGTTCGCCATGATTCATAAGTGCGAAATACCCGGTTCCTTCCCCTGGCACAAACTCCTGCACCAGCACCGCCGAGGAATGGGCGCTGATGCCCTCATAAGCCCCATCAAACTGCGCGATGTTGCTGGCATAGTGCGGACGGCCCCCGGTGCGCACGGTTCCTGCAGCCGAGAGTTCCTCAGAAGCACGCGGCTTCAGCACGACAGGATATTGTATCGACCGAGCCAACTCGCGTGCCTGCTCCGTGGTGGCGATGGTCGTGGTTTTGGGTACGGCGACGCCGAGAGACGCCGCCAGGCGCGTGGTTTCCCCCTTGTCGAAGGCGCGCAGCAGATCCTCGTGATTGGGCAAGACGAGGCGCGCTCCGGCAGAAATCAGAGAGTCCCGGTGGCTGGATATTGGAAGCGTGGTCGCCTCAGTCATGGGGAGTACGAGTGTTCCCGGCTTTTCGCGTACGAAACCGGAGATGGCTGCGATGAATGCATCGACTTGCCGTTGTGGCGCTGGGTAGTGAACGCTGCCGGAGCTTGCGCGCGACCATCCAGCTTTTGACCACGATGCCGACTCTCCGGCATAAACAGTGTGTCCTGCCTGAGCCAGAGACCTTACGCTGGCGACAGCCTGATTCTGATTTCCATCCAGCACCAGAACATTCATGGTTTCACGGCGCTCGGAACTGCACTGGGGCGGCGCGCTTTTTCCAGCACGTCGACAAAGCGCTGGACAATGTTCGCCCAGTCATATTGCGCCGCAAGCCTGGCCGCCGCCCGCTCATACTGTTGGCGAAGAGAGGCGTCTCGAATTAGAGAGACAATCGCGTTGGCGAATGCGATCGGATCGTCAGCAAGAATCAGATCGTGGCCGCTCTGCACATCCAACCCTTCCGCCCCGATGGATGTTGAAATCAAAGCCTTGCCCATAGCCATTGCTTCGAAAATCTTCAGCCTGGTGCCGCCTCCAATGCGCAGCGGCACGACGACCACGGTCGCATCGCGCAAATACTCGGCGACCGAAGGCACGGTCCCCGTGACCTCAACATGCTCCGAGGCCAGTTGCTTCACCCGGGGATGAGGGTTGCGGCCAACAATTTGAAAAACTGTGGCCGGATATTCCGCGCGAACGCGAGGAAAGATGTCTTCGCAAAAGAAAGCTACGGCGTCCAGGTTGGGTTCCCAGTCCATCGATCCAGTGAAAACAACGCGCGGTGGATTCGCATTGGCCGGCGGTGCCACGGGATACTTCTGCGTATCCACCCCTGTAGGAACAACAGTAATGGTGCTCTTTGGATCCATGGCAAGCATCTGCTTCCGGTCGTTCTCGGAGACGGCGATGATGTGATGGAACCTGCCGAGAGCGCGCTGCTCATACCTCGCCATCTTGCTCGCCTCGATTCGGTAGGCAGCGCGCCTGATTGGATTGGTCTCCGTGGAAGCCATCCTATGCCAGAGAGCCGTCTCTACGTTGTGCTGGAACAACAGCGTGGGCAAAGCCAGGAACTCAGGAAAATTCCAGGAAGCAGAAAGAAAATCGCAGACCGCAACATCGAAGCGATTGGTATTCAGCGCTGATTCAACCGCCCGGCGAACGCCCGGATGAGTAAACTTGCTCACCGCAAATGGTGCTGGCTGAAAGATACGCCTCAGATAATCGACTGACTGTGCCAGCGCATTCCCGTCGAGAGCGCCCGTGCAAATAGTCTGCGTCCCCGGCAATTCACCCTCAATATCTGTCTCGTACGCGGAGTCCTTTCTCCCGCCGTAGTAGGAGAGAAAGGTTACCTCATGGCGGTTCGCTAGATGGCGGAGAATATTATAGGAGCGAATCTTGCCGCCAGTGTCGACTGGCAATAGCTTGCCCGCTTTGACCCAGAGGATTCGCACATCCCTACCAGCAAATACCTTCGTAGTTGCCGGCCGTGGGCCGGCGGGACTTCTCCAGATTCACCAGGTCGACGACTACATGATCTGGCCGCAGGTGCGCTTGCAACTGGTCGCGCGCGATGCCGCGCGTTCCGATCACCACAACCTCCGCACGCCGGAGAATCTCACCCAGATCGTTTTCGAGCAACGATCCGATATGGGGGATCGCGTGTTCGATGTATTCGCGATTCGAACCAATAAGGCGGCCGAGTGAAACGTTTTCATCCCAGATTTTGAGCTTGCAACCCTCGCCGAGCAGGTGTTTAACCAGCTGCACCTGCGGGCTCTCGCGCAGGTCATCGGTGGCGGCTTTAAAACTGAGTCCAAGGATGGCAATGTTTTTCTTGCCCGTGTCGAGCACCAACTCGATGGCCCGCCGCAGATGCTCGTCATTGCTGGGCATGATCGATTCGAACAGCGGCAATTTCAAATCCAATTCCTTCGCACGATAACTGAGGGCGCGCACATCCTTGGGTAGACAGGAACCGCCGAACGCGAAGCCAGGTTTCAAATAGCTGGGAGAGATGTTCAGTTTGTTGTCGGAGGTAAAGATTTCGGTAACCGCCTCGGCGTCCACGTCAAGCGCTTTTGCCAGGGCGCCAACCTCATTGGCGAAGGCCACTTTCAAGGCATGCCAGCCATTACAGACATACTTGACCATCTCCGCCGATCGGAAAGTAGTCTCAAAGATTCGTCCCGGAACCCAGGCATAGAGTTCGCGCAGCCGGGCCGCATGGGGCGCTTCGGCCACGCCGATTATCGTGACCGAGGGTTCCAGAAAATCGGCAACGGCCGTGCCTTCGCGCATGAACTCTGGGTTCACACAGACGCCGAAGTCCTTCCCTGAACGCTTGCCACTGCTTTGTTCCAGCGCCGGAATCACAATGTTTTCAGCTGTTCCCGGTAGAACCGTGCTGCGCAGAACTACGAGATGAAAGGCGGTCTTGTTTTTCAGCACGCGGCCAATATCGCGGCAGACGGGTTCAACGTGACCAAGATCAAGTTTTCCGCTGCGAAGACTTGGAGTTCCAACACACAGAAATGAGATATCGGTTTGCATTACGGCTGCAGCGGAATCCGTGGTCGCGCGCAGTCGCGAAGCTTGGTGGGCCTGCGACACAAGTTCGCTCATGCGGGGTTCGACGATGGGGCTGCGGCCCGCGTTTAGCGACTCTACTTTGGATGCGCTCAGGTCCACACCCGTGACCGAGTGCCCTTTGGACGCCAGGCAGGCCGCGGTAACAGAGCCTACGTATCCCAGTCCGAAGATGCTGACTGCTATGCTCATGAGATCGAATGGTTAGGGCTTTCCGTCCCGGTTGCGGGGGCGTGCATCCTGGTACGGAGCGTGTTGGAAGCATACCGGAGGCATTACTTAATCATATCTGACGCGGCGGCGGCACGCTTTGCACTTGAGCACCAAGACAGTAAATCGAAGGTCACCTTAGTTTTCTTCAGGGGATGCAGCGCGAGAAGACAATTCAGGTAAGGTGAATGGAGCCGGGCGTGGCGTTCCGGCAAAATATGAAGCTTAAAAACTGGCGACGATTGGCGCAAATGGATCGGGAAGAACTGCGCAATCGTGTGCGTCAGGAACTCCACAAACGGCAGGACGGAATTCTCGCGCGCCTGAGTTTTGATTTTGCCGGGAACCTGCGAAGTTCATCGGATTTCAAACGGGGTAACTTTTTCTTCGGGCCGGAGTCGATTGACACCCGGCTGAAGCTCTTGCGCGAGCGAGTTCCCGGCCAGGCCGAACAAATCGTTCACCAGGCGGAAAAAATCTGCCAGCATCGCTTCGACCTACTCGGCTATGAGGACCTCGACTACGGCAGCCCGCTTGACTGGCATCTCGATCCCGTTCACGGCAAAAGGGCTCCGGAGAAGATGTTCTATAAAGTGCGCTATTTGGATTTCGATGAAGCTGGTGACAGTAAGATCACGTGGGAACTAAATCGTCACCAGCACTTCGTAACACTGGCGAAGGCGCACCGGCTGACCGGCAACGCCCGGTTTGCCGACGAAATTCTGCGGCAGTGGCGGCAGTGGCAAGCCCACAATCCTTACCCAATTGGCATCAATTGGGCCAGCAGCCTGGAAGTTGCATTCCGAAGCTTGTCCTGGATTTGGACTTATCACTTATTGGAGGGGTCCGCGGGGCTGCCCGATTTCCGGGACGAGTGGTTGCGCGGCCTGGCTCTGCACGGGCGCCATATCGAGCGTTATCTTTCGACGTATTTCTCTCCCAACACGCATCTCCTCGGCGAGGGAGTCGGTTTGTTTTTTCTGGGGGTGCTCTGCCCAGAGCTTCCAGACGCCGAACGCTGGCAGTCTCTGGGATGGGAGATTATTGTCCGGGAGAGTGACCGGCAGATACGGGCGGACGGCTTTCACTTCGAACAGTCGACCTACTATCACGTCTACGCGCTGGACTTTTTCCTGCACTCGGCCGTGCTGGCCAGCGTGAACAATATTTCTATCCCGGGTACCTTTGAGCAGAATCTAGAGAAAATGCTTACCGCGCTGTGCTTGCTTAGCCGCTGCGGTCCGCCGCCTCGCTTCGGCGACGACGACGGCGGCCGCGTGTTCGATCCTCGGCGTAATCGCGGCGAGCACTTGCGCGATCCGCTGGCGACCGGGGCAATTTTGTTTCAGCGAGGTGATCTGAAGCAGGTGGCTTCCAGTTTGCGGGAGGAGACGATCTGGCTTCTCGGCCCGGAGGGCGTGAGGCGCTGGGACGAACTGCAAAGCAGCCCGCCCCCGATGGATTCCGCGGTTCTTAAAAACTCTGGGTTTTATTCCTTGATGTCGCCGAACCCTCAGGAGCAGTTGTTCGTTGACGCCGGTCCCCAGGGTGTACAGAGCGGGGGACACGGTCACGCTGATGCGTTGAGTATCTGCCTGCAGGGCCAGGTTCCTCTCCTGATTGATCCGGGAACCCGCGAATACGTCGGGGAAGGAAATGATCGCGACTTATACCGCGGAACCGCAATGCACAACACATTGCGTATCGATGGTGTGGATCAGGCCGACCCCTCCGGACCGTTCTCCTGGAGGCGCCTCACCCAGACGAAAGTCGAGCAATGGATTCAAGGCTCGGGATTCGACCTGCTGGTAGCAAGCCACGACGGCTACCAGCGGCTGCCCCAACCGGTCACTCACAGGCGCTGGGTGCTGTCTTTGAGAAACGGTATTTATTTGGTGCGCGATCTGGTCGAAAGGCAAGGCCGTCATCGCCTGGATATCTCCTGGCATCTGGGGCCGGAGATGCAAGTGGTCGGCCAAAACGTATTTCGCATCAAAAATGGGTCGCAAGAATTGGCAGTTTTTCCGGTACAAGGACATGGATGGGCGGAAGAAGTCCGCAAGGCGAGTTGGTCGCCGGTTTACGGACGAAAAGCACCAATGACAGTGCTGAACTTTGGCGCGACGACTGACGCGCCAGCGGAATTCGTAGTTGTGCTTGTGGTGTCGGAAGGGGTTGAACCCGTCAAGAAATCATTCACCCGAATCGGTGAGCGGGAGTCGGGATCGCCGGTTCGTGCTTACCGGTACGCGGAAGAGCGAGTCGAGTATTCTTTCTATTTTGGAGAGCCGGGCAAGCCTTGGAGACTGGATTCGCTGTCGAGTGACGCGGAATTTGTATGCTGGAAGAAGAGTGCCCGGAACCAGGATCATTTACTGATTTTTTGTAACGGCAGCTATACTGAAGTCGACGGCGGCCTCCAAGTGCGCTCTGAGAGGGTAGTTCGCTGGTGCGAGCTGGAGTTGAAAGACGGCCGGCGGACGGTGCGATCATCCAATCCGGAGGCGGTTGCCTCATCGGCCCACCCTTCAGGCCAGCAGCCGGGTACAGGGCAGGAGCAGTAAAGTTCCTATGTGCGGAATTTGTGGAGTCTTTCTTTCTGATCGCGGCCGTGATGTGACTCGCGACGCACTCACGGCGATGAATGGCAGAATCTCGCATCGCGGTCCCGACGATTCGGGCTATTTCGTAGAGAATAATGTCGGCCTGGCGATGCGGCGATTGAGCATCATCGACGTCCAGACCGGCCATCAGCCGCTGGCCAACGAAAATCAGGACGTCTGGATCGTTTACAACGGCGAAATTTATAATCACACGGACTTGCGCCGCGATCTCGAGTCCAAGGGTCACCGCTACCGCACCCACAGCGACACCGAGACGATTGTCCATCTCTACGAAGAATACGGCCGCAATTGTGTAAAACATCTGCGGGGCATGTTCGCCTTCGCCATCTGGGACCGGCGGAAGCGCATTCTTTTCGCAGCGCGGGACAGGCTCGGCATCAAGCCTTTCTATTACCGCTGGGACGGCCGCACATTTCTCTTCGGCTCGGAAATCAAGGCGATCCTTGCGTTTCCTGAGGTCAAGGCCCAGTTCAATCACGGCGCGCTCGCGGAGTATCTCGCGTTCGGTTATCTCACCGGTCCGCACACAATGTTCGCAGGCATCAGCAAACTGATGCCGGGACAAACCCTGGAATTGTCCGAGCAGGGCGAACCCCGCATAGAGCAATACTGGGATCTCAACACCGAGGTGGACCGGAATCCGCGCCCCCGCGCGCACTACGTCAAGACCTACCGGAAATTGCTCGAGGAAGCGGTGTCTTCTCATCTGATGAGCGAGGTTCCTCTCGGCGTATTCCTGAGCGGGGGGCTCGACTCCAGCGCCGTAGCCGCGCTCACCAAAAAAATTCGCGGCGATCGCATTCAGACATTTGCTGTCGGCTACGGCGAAGAAGCTTTCAGTGAACTTCGCTACGCGCGCGAAGTAGCTCGGCATATTCAATCAGAGCATCACGAAGTCCGGTTGAGCCGTGAAGAGTTTTTTGCCAGTCTCCCCAAGATGATTTGGCACGAAGACGAGCCACTTGTGTGGCCCTCGAGCGTGGCCCTATATTTTGTTGCGCGGCTGGCTCGCGAGCACGTCACGGTAGTGCTTACCGGTGAAGGAAGCGACGAAACCCTGGCTGGCTACACCCGCTATGCATGGACTCTTCTGAACTCACGCATGGACCAGGCGTATCGAGCGGTTACGCCAGATGCCTTACGTCGGCTGGTGCGCAAGGGAATCCAGTCCGGGCCGTTCAGTGCGACGCTTCATCGAAAACTCGACCACACATTCCTGGTGCGGGATGGCAAGGCGTGGCCGTCCTTTTATTACGATAACTTCTTTTCCGCGTTCGCCGCTTCGGAACAATCTGGCCTGCTTACGCCAGAGGCGCTGGCTACCGCCGGTGACGCTTATGCCGGTTCGATGAGCGCGTGGGAGAGATCTCGCGGCGATCTGCTGCACCGCCTGCTTTACGCGGACATCAACAGTTACCTGATCGAGCTTCTAATGAAGCAAGACCAGATGAGCATGGCGGCGTCCGTCGAAAGCCGCGTTCCCTTTCTTGATCACGTGCTTACGGAATTTACGGCGACGATTCCAGAGCAATACTCCATTCGTGGCATGGCAGGAAAATTTATCCTGAAAGAAGCAGTAGAAGACCTTTTGCCACGCGAGATCGTATATCGCAAGAAGATGGGATTCCCCACGCCCTGGGAATACTGGCTGGCGGGGCCGCAACTGGACGATCTGGAACGCATGCTGCTGGAGCCGCGAAGTGTTGAGCGCGGCCTGTTCCACCCTGGAGTAATTGCAAGAATTTTTACTGAACACCGCTTAAAATCTCGGGACCGCGGCAACCAGATCTGGCGTCTTCTGAACCTGGAAACCTGGTTTCGTGTCATGATCGAGGGCGAGACGATGGAGGCGGCCGCCGTGTGCGGCAACCCCAACCACGCGGTTGCGCTCACCTAGGATGGCCGGAACCATAGCGATGCGAAAGTTCCTGCGGCGTGCGGCATTGACAACTCTAAAGAGTGCCGGAGTTTTCGGCATAGTGAAAAACAGCGAGTGGCGCCGCCAACGCCTGCTCATTCTCTGTTATCACGGCGTTTCGCTGGAGGACGAACATGAATGGTCTCCCGGTCTCTTCTTCAGTCCGCAGCATCTGGAACGCCGCCTCGATACTCTGAAAAAAGGGAACTATGCAGTCTTGCCGCTGGGCGACGCCCTGGAACGGCTTTACCGAAAGGACCTGCCTCCACGCAGCGTGGTCATCACTTTCGACGACGGCACCTACGATTTTTATCGGCAAGCCTACCCCAGGCTCAAGCAGCATGGATTCCCAGCGACCGTTTATCTCACCACCTATTACGGCGACTACCAGCGTCCGGTCTTCCGCCTGATCTGCATGTACATGATGTGGAAAGTGCGGGACCGCGGAACAGCGGATCTAGCCGAATTTGGCGTTTCACGTCCGGTGCCTTTGGCATCAGTGAAGGCGAGGCGGGATGCGGCAGATGAACTATTGCAGTGGGTCGAGCGTCAGAATCTAACCGGCGAGCAAGAGGATCAAGCCGCGGCTGCGCTGGCGCGCCATCTACAGATTGACTACGAGGAGCTTCGGGCCAAGCGCATCCTTCAGTTGATGAACCGGCAGGAAGTGAAGCAGCTCGCGGACGCTGGCGTCGACATCCAGTTGCACACCCATCGTCATCGAACGCCCCTGAATGAAGAGTTATTTCGACGGGAAATCCGCGAGAACCGCGCATGGATTTCGAGTGCGGCTGGGATTGTTGGCAAACACTTCTGCTATCCGAGCGGGGTATATCGTTCCGAATTTCTGCCCTGGCTCGCTGCCGAGCAAGTGGTTTCGGCTACGACGTGCGACACGGGATTGGCAACTTGCCGCGACAATCCCCTGCTGCTGCCCCGCCTGGTGGATACCAGCGGGCGCACGGATCTGGAGTTCGAGAGCTGGGCGAATGGCGTTGGCCATTTCCTGCCCAGACGGAGGCGCGCACCGCTCCACTACGCGGCCGACTGACCTAGGAAGATTGCGAAGAAGGTACTCTCAGCTCGGCCGGATGATCGTCGGCCAGCACCGTCGCGTCAATGTCCGAGGCCTTCAGCGTAGGTCGCAGAGCGCGCAGCCAGGAATTGTTCTTGTACCAGAATTTGGTTGCGAAAAAGCTGCGATGCAGCAGCCGTGTAGCTTTCAGAGATAAATTCCCCGCTCGCTTATTGCCGCCGCTCGCAAGCGAGTAGCCAAGTTCCTGCAGAGTATCGCCGACGAGGCGCTCGAAAAACTCCAATTCTTCCGGCGAGAAACCTTTCTTCCATCGTCCCACCGGATTGAAGACTGCCTTCGGATCCTTGGTGCGAAAGGAAGTATTGGGTTTACTGACTGAGCCGTAGGCAACGCGCTGGATAGTTTCATAGTCGAGTGGCTGGCCGATGAACGCGCCAATCTGATCGAGCGTCTCCTGAGGACGCGCCAGCAGTTCTTCGAAATGAACCTCCATATAGTCCGCGCCCAGCAACGGCCTGAAGCTGCGCCCGCGCCGAACAATCCACTCCCAGTACAGGCCGCAGCCAATCACGCTGTGAAGTTTCTCCCATGGGAAAGGACGGACATAGCGGACTTGCCCCAGTGAGAGGGCGACGTCGCGCCCGTCCCGAATGATGTGAACGATCAGGGCGTTGGGAATGAGCTGCTTGACCAACGGCAGATAGAGCATTGTTTCGGGAGAGTTCTCCGCCCAGCGCGGCACACCCTGTGACGCGCAAATCGCCTCCATTACGATGCGCAGGAAGTCCCCCGGATTGCGGCAGTCCAGAAGAACTTGCCGCGTGACTTTTTCCGCATCCAATCCGGAGGCACGGAACAGCTTGCTCCCCAGCCACGCCTCCAGAAGCCGTTCCCGACTTGCGCGAACACTCAAATCGCCGAAACGCGGCGCCAGCAAGTTGAAGACATTGGATTCGGCCAGGTAGACGGCGAATCCTCCAGCCGAAAGCAGCATGTCATACAACAACGTTGTGCCTGAGCGAGGGCTTCCTAGCACGAACACCGGAGCGCGATTTCGTAGGTTCGCGAAGTTCGAGCCCGGCGCGACCGGCGAGGTCACTCACTAACTCCGTGTGTGGCTGACATTACGGCATCAATGTCGGCTCCAATATCTTTCTGATCGTTCCCTGCATTGATATATTTGGAGGTGCTCTTGCAGGAAGGGCTCTTTGCCCGGCACAGGCGATATGCCTCCAGCCCTTTTCCGTCTTTGACGAAGCCAACCGCTTCAATATCCTTCGGGAAGAAGTTGCTTGGAGGCCACGAGCCAATTCCGCGGATGATGGCGTTGTTGGTGACTGTGGCCGAATCGAAGCAATTCTTGAAGATGCCCATCGGTCCTTGCCTCTCGGGCTGGGAAACGCAATTTTCGGGTCCTCCGCCGGTGCTGGTGATTTCCTTCTCATTGGCGCCAATCAGGTTGTTGGTGAACACAAAATTCTGGATGTGCGCCTGCTTGACCCCCACGTTCATCAACACCCGAGGAGAGACCGCCGTGACGTGGTCAATGCGCACGTCCTTCAGTGTCAGCCGGTTAGAAATCAAGACCATGAAGGCGCCGAAGCCCGCATACTTCTTGCCGTCAATGTCGTCGATCACCAGATCGTGAATGCTGTAGCGCTCGCCGGCAGTGGCTGAGCTGCCGTCCGGA
>Ga0307479_10002282_pt1 | contig 17408 bp, 17 predicted proteins | sample atmos_gasesECM4C_FD_203743 | JGI IMG/M metagenome (GOLD analysis project Ga0307479, IMG submission 203743) | Hardwood forest soil microbial communities from Morgan-Monroe State Forest, Indiana, United States - atmos_gasesECM4C_515 | ecosystem: Environmental > Terrestrial > Soil > Temperate... | reverse complement strand
AGAAATAGGAAATGCGCGCAATCGCGCGGATCAGGTCGGTCGATTTGTCCATCACGATGACGGCGGCGGTTCCGAGGCCCGAGCGCAATTTGCCGAGGCTATCGAAATCCATCGGCGTATCGATGATCTGCTCCGCCGGCACCATGCGCACCGAGGAACCGCCGGGGATCACCGCCTTGAGGTTATCCCAGCCGCCGCGGATGCCGCCGCAATGGCGCTCGATCAGTTCGCGGAACGGAATCCCCATCGCCTCTTCGACATTGCAGGGACGCTCGACATGGCCGGAGATGCAGAACAGCTTGGTGCCGACATTGTTGGGCCGGCCGATCGCGGCGAACCAGGCCGCGCCGCGCCGCAGGATATCGGGCGCGACCGCGATCGACTCCACATTGTTGACGGTTGTCGGACAGCCGTAGAGACCGACGTTGGCGGGAAAAGGCGGTTTCAGCCGGGGCTGGCCCTTCTTGCCTTCGAGGCTTTCCAGCAGCGCGGTCTCTTCGCCGCAGATATAGGCGCCGGCGCCATGGGCGACGTAGAGGTCGAACGGCCAGCCGTTGATGTTGTCCTTGCCGAGGAGCTTCGCCTCATAGGCCTGATCGATCGCGGCCTGCAGATGCTCGCGCTCCCTGATGAACTCGCCGCGGACATAGATGTAGCAGGCATGCGCGCCCATCGCGAAGCTCGCGAGCAGGCAGCCCTCGACCAGAAGATGCGGATCGTGTCGCATGATCTCGCGGTCCTTGCAGGTGCCGGGCTCGGATTCGTCGGCATTGACCACAAGGTAGCTCGGCCTGCCGTCGGTCGATTCCTTCGGCATGAAGGACCACTTCAAACCGGTCGGGAAGCCCGCCCCGCCGCGTCCGCGTAAGCCCGAAGCCTTCATCTCGTTGATGATCCAGTCGCGGCCCTTGTCGATGATCGCCTTGGTGCCGTCCCAGGCGCCGCGGCGGCGCGCGCCTTCCAGGCCCCAGTCCTGCAGGCCGTAGAGATTCTTGAAAATGCGGTCCTTGTCGTCGAGCATGATGAGAGTGCTTTCCGATCAGCGGTTGGACTGCGAATAGGCAAGACCCGCGGCGCAAGCGCCGAGCGTCACCGCCCATACCAGGCTGGTTTCAAGCGAGGCGTTCAGCGCGTAGCGCTGCAGCAGGAAGATGAAGCAGACAGCAAGAACAGTGTGCAACGCTATATAGCGCCAGTTCTTCATCAGGATGGAAGCACGCCTCATGTCGTCTCCTTCAGCGTGGTCGGCCCGGTAATCGGCGCGGAGAATTGCCGGCCGTTTTGCGGCCCGGGTCGTGGTGCGTTGCCGGAGGCAAAGCCGTCAAGGACCTTGCCAAAAGTCTCCTTGGTGAGGTCTTCGTAGGTATCCTTCCAGATCAGGACCATCGGCGCGTTCACGCAGGCGCCCAGGCACTCCACCTCCTCCCAACTGAAATTGCCGTCCTTGGAGAGGTGGAACTGATCATGATGGATACGGCTCTGGCACACCTCGATGATATCGGCGGCGCCGCGCAGCCGGCACGGCGTGGTGCCGCAGACCTGGACGTGGGCCTTCTTGCCGACCGGGGAGAGCTGAAACATCGTGTAGAAGGTCGCAATCTCCAGCATGCGGATGTAGGGCATCTCCAAGAGGTCGGCGACCGCGCGGATGGCGGCTTCCGAAACCCATCCCTCGTGCTGCTCCTGCACCCGCCACAGGATCGCGATCGCCGCCGAGGCCTGACGTCCCGGCGGATATTTGGCGATCTCGTTCTTGGCAAAAGCTGAGTTTTCCTCCGAGAATGTGAAGCTGGCGGGCTGCAATTCCTTCGGGGCAAGGCGGCGGACGGACATCGTGCTCTAGACTTTCATTGTATGCGACGCGCGGCATTCGCATTCAGCGAGTTGATCCGGTTTTGCCAGAACGCGCTTGCGGTGCCGAACACATTGTAACCGACGTGGGATGAAACCTTGATGCGGTCGAGGATCGAAAGCTCGGTCACCGTTTCCAGCCGATTGGACCGGGGATCATGGACCATCAACTTGAGCGGGGTCTGTTCGAGGATGTAGCGCGACACGGTATGATCGGGATCGTTGCCGTGCTCCTCGCACAGGATCACGCTGTCGCCCTCTAGCAGCCGCGTACCGCCCTTGATGGCCTCGATCTCGACGCCCTCGACGTCGAGCTTGATCAGAAACTTTCCGCTCCCAGAAACCTTGCTGTCGTCGACGAGATTATCGAGGGCAATCACCGGCACTTCCTCGCCGCCGCGGTTGGTGTCGCCGGCGATGCTGAAGGCTTCGTGCTTGGTGCCGGTCAGACGCGCCGTGCCGCGCGCGGAACCGATCGCGCATTTCATCAACTCGAAGCGGTTGCCGTTCACCTTGGCATTGTTGGCCAGCTTCGAAAAATTCTGCGACGAGGGCTCGATCGCAATCGCCTTGTGTGAGCCGTAGGGCGCGCTGGATACCAAGACCGACCAGTAGCCGTAATTGGCGCCGCAATCGATCAGCGTGTAGTCGACATCGGCGGAACCGCGAAACAACAGCTCCAGCTCGTCCTCGTAATGGTAGGAGCGGTTGAGCAGCTTGCTCCAGTAGCCGTCGCCATAGGGGAACTCGAAAACGGCGTCCGCATTGAGCTTGATCGCGATGTTACGCTCCGGCAGCGTCTTGCGCAGCAGGTTGGCGCAGCCGTTGTAGCCGCGATGCGAAAAGTGCGACGAGATTTTCGAGCCCGTCACCAGCGCCAGCGCAGCCGTCCGCTCCCACAGGTTGGCTCCCTCGAGAGCCCCCGATGTGCGGTCAAACTGGATGGGCGCCAGCGCCGTCACCGATCGACCTCTCCGAACACGATGTCGAGCGAGCCGAGAATGGCGGAGACGTCCGCCAACAGGTGGCCGCGGCAGATGAAGTCCATCGCCTGCAGATGCGCAAAGCCGGGCGCGCGGATCTTGCACTTGTAGGGCTTGTTGCTGCCGTCGGAGACGAGATAGACGCCGAACTCACCCTTCGGCGCCTCGACCGCGACGTAGACCTCGCCGGCAGGCACGTGGACGCCTTCGGTGTAGAGCTTGAAGTGGTGGATCAGCGCCTCCATCGAGCGCTTCATCTCGCCCCGGCGCGGCGGCGCGATCTTGTTGTCGGCGACAACGACCGGCCCCTGCCCGTCCGGCGCGCACAGCTTTGCGATGCACTGCTTCATGATGTGCACGGACTGGCGCATCTCTTCCATGCGGATGCAGTAACGGTCGTAGCAGTCGCCGTTCTTGCCGATCGGAATGTCGAAATCCATTTCGGCGTAGCATTCGTAAGGCTGCGCCTTGCGCAGATCCCAGGCCGCGCCCGAGCCGCGCACCATCACGCCCGAAAAACCCCATTCCCAGGCCTGCTTCAGGCTCACCACGCCGATATCGACATTGCGCTGCTTGAAGATCCGATTGCCGGTCAGCAGCCGGTCGAGATCGTCGACCACTTTCAGAAAGGGATCGCAGAACGCTTCGATATCGTCGATCAGTTTTGGCGGCAGGTCCTGATGCACGCCGCCGATCCGGAAATAGGCCGCGTGCATGCGCGAGCCGGAGGCGCGCTCATAGAACACCATCAGCTTTTCGCGCTCTTCAAAACCCCAGAGCGGCGGGGTCAGCGCGCCGACGTCCATCGCCTGCGTGGTGACGTTGAGCAGGTGCGATAGCAGGCGTCCGATCTCGCAGTAGAGCACGCGGATCAGTTGCCCGCGACGCGGCACCTCGATGCCGAGCAGCTTCTCGGCGGCAAGGCAGAACGCGTGCTCCTGGTTCATCGGCGCGACATAGTCGAGCCGGTCGAAATACGGGATCGCCTGCAAATAGGTCTTGTGCTCGATCAGCTTCTCGGTGCCGCGATGCAAGAGCCCGATATGCGGATCGACGCGGGCAACGACCTCGCCATCGAGCTCCAGCACCAACCGCAGCACGCCGTGCGCGGCTGGATGCTGTGGCCCGAAGTTGATCGTAAAGTTACGGAGTTCTTGGCTTTGTTCGTTCATGACGCGCGCTCCGCTTGCGGGCGAATGGCGGATAGCGAACGGCGAATAGCGCCGTTCCGAAGCTCCCTCATGGTGAGGAGCGCAGCAAAGCTGCGCGTCTCGAACCATCTGGCACCACGCTTGTGGCCATCCTTCGAGACGCCGCGCTGTGCGCGGCTCCTCAGGATGAGGGCAGAACGTGACTCGATGCGCATGCGTCTATCCACCCACCTTCGGTCCTGCCTTCTCGTCACCCGGGAGCGGATAGTCAGCCCCCTCCCACGGCGAGAGAAAATCGAATTTGCGGAATTCCTGGTTGAGCCGGACCGGCTCGTACAGCACCCGCTTTTCCTGGTCGTCGTAGCGCACCTCGACAAAGCCGGTCAGCGGGAAATCCTTGCGCAGCGGATGGCCGTCGAAGCCGTAGTCGGTCAAAAGGCGCCGCATGTCGGGGTGACCGGTGAAGATCACGCCATAGAGGTCGTAGGCCTCCCGCTCGAACCAGTCGGCGCCGGGAAATACATCGATGATCGACGGCACCTGGGTGCTCTCGTCGGCCTCGGCGCGCAGGCGGATGCGTGTATTGAGCGTCGGCGACAGCAGATGATAGACCACGTCGAACCGCTTCTCGCGCTCGGGATGGTCGACCGCGGTGATGTCGGTGATGTTGACGAAGCGGCAGGCGGGATCGTCGCGCAGATACTTGACGACATCGACGATCTTGCTCGCCTCCACCGTTATCGTGAGCTGATTGAAGGCCACCGTATGGCCTGTCGCCGCGCCGGGAAGCGCGCTAACAATCGTCTGCCCCAAGGCGTCGAGCTTGCCGTCGTCCATGCCAAAACCTTCAACGTTCGATGGTGCCGGTGCGGCGGATCTTCTTCTGCAGCAGCAGCACGCCGTAGAGCAGCGCCTCCGCCGTCGGCGGGCAGCCGGGCACGTAGATATCGATGGGCACGATGCGGTCGCAGCCGCGCACCACCGAGTAGGAATAGTGATAGTAGCCGCCGCCGTTGGCGCACGAGCCCATCGAGATCACGTAGCGCGGTTCCGGCATCTGGTCGTAGACCTTGCGCAGCGCCGGCGCCATCTTGTTGGTGAGGGTGCCCGCAACGATCATCACGTCGGACTGGCGCGGCGAGGCGCGCGGCGCAAAGCCGAAGCGCTCGACGTCATAGCGCGGCATCGACACCTGCATCATTTCGACCGCGCAGCAGGCGAGCCCGAACGTCATCCACATCAGCGAGCCCGTGCGCGCCCAGGTGATCAGGTCATCGGTCGCGGCGACGAAGAAGCCCTTGTCGGACAGCTCGTGATTGACTTCGAGGAAATACGGATCGCTGGCGCCGACCGGCCTGCCGGTCGCGGGATCGAGTATGCCGGTCGCGGCCTTCGCAACCAGCGGGCCTGAGGTTTGGGTTGCTGCGGTGGGGCTCAATCCCATTCGAGCGCGCCTTTCTTCCATTCATAGGCAAAGCCGACGGTGAGGACGGCCAGAAACACCACCATCGACCAGAAGCCGGTCGCCCCGAGCTTGCCGAACGCCACCGCCCACGGGAACAGGAACGCCACTTCGAGGTCGAAGATGATGAAGAGGATCGCCACCAGATAGAACCGGACGTCGAACTTCATCCGGGCGTCGTCGAATGCGTTGAATCCGCATTCATACGCCGAGAGCTTTTCCGGATCAGGCTGCTGGAACGCGACCACGAACGGCGCAATCAGCAGCACCAGACCGATCAGGCCCGCTACCCCTATGAACACCACAAGTGGCAGATAATTCTGCAGGATGCCGGTCATCGGCGTCACCTTTTCCCGCGGTTTTCGGACCGCCGCAGATTCGTCGATTTGGAATTATTCAAGGAGGCTTAGCGCAGCGCACCAAAGGGCGCAAGACAAGCTATTTTGACGCCATCCGCAGGCCGGGAATACCGAAAACACTGGTCTTTTGGTAGCCGCTCTCCGTGGCTGCCGATGCATTTTGTGCATGCGGTTCCTGCGGCTGGCGCGGGGGGTCAGCCCAGCTTCTTTTCCGCCTCCAGCATTTCGTCGGCCTTGCGGGTCAGGCGGTCGATATGCCCCAACAGCATCGCCACCTCGTCCTTGTCCAGATCTTCCAGCAAGCGGCGATTGCGTTCCAGCGCGCCCGCTACGATCGCGTCATGGGCGTTCAGCCCAGTCCGGGTCAGGCCGACCAGAACCTCCCGATTATCCCCGGGGTTGACAGCCTTGGAGACCAGCTTGCGCGAGACCAGCCCGGCCAGCGCCCGGCTGATCTGCCCCTTGTCCATGCCGACCGCCTCCGCAAGCGTGACCACGCTCATCGGCGGCCGGCGCCCCATCGACGCCACCAGGCCGAATTCCACCGAGGACAGCCCCGCCAGGCGCTTATAGCGCAGGATCGCGCCCCGCTTCAGCAGGTTGGCAAGCACCATCAGCCGCGACGACATCATCGCCGTGATCGGCGCGAGCTCGTCGCCGGTCGCGGCCGACGGCTCGGGGGAAACCGCCTTGTTCAGTCTCCTTGTCATCGCCAAGCTCTGCCAACAAAGCGAGCCGGTGCCAAGCCGTAATTCGTTGACATTGTCATCGATCTACAGTTCACTTTGCGAAAGATTCGCAAACGATAATGAACACGGCGGCAAAGCCGGAGCGGAGGAAACGGCGATGAATATCATTGAGAGCAGCAGCGAGCGGGATCGCGATCTCGGCACCGCCTATGCCATGAAGCCGCCCGCGACCCGGACCGAGCTGACCGCGGTTGGCCGCGGCACGCCGATGGGCGAACTGCTCCGCCGCTACTGGCACCCGATCGGCCTTGCGTCCGACGCCACCGATATCCCCAGAAAAGTGCGCGCGCTCGGGGAAGATCTCATCCTGTTTCGCGACAGGCATGGCCGCGCCGGCCTGCTGCACGCGCGATGCTGCCACCGTGGCACCACGCTCTACTACGGCAAGGTCGAGGAAGACGGCATCCGCTGCTGCTATCACGGCTGGAAGTTCGATGCCGAAGGCCGCTGCCTCGAGCAGCCCTGCGAACCCGAAGGCGGCCTGTTCAAGGACAAGGTGCGGCAGCCCTGGTATCCCATCGAGGAGCGCTATGGGCTGATCTTCGCTTTTATGGGGCCGGCCGGCAAAAAGCCGGTGCTGCCGACTTACGAATGCCTGGAGAACATCGACGACGGGGAATTCGTGGAGGCCGACGATTCCTCGATCGGCGGCGGCGGGCCCGCGGTCATCCCCTGCAACTGGCTGCAGCATTTCGAGAACGTGGTCGATCCCTACCACGTGCCGGTGCTGCACGGCTCCTTCAGCGGCCCTCAGTTCACCAACATGATGGCCTCGATGCCCGAGGTGAAATTCGAGATGTCGCCGCGCGGCGTTACCGTGCGCTCGATCCGCAATCAGGACGACGGCAAGGTCTTCTACCGGGTGACGGAAGCCGCCCTCCCCACGCTGCGTGTCGTGCCCAACCCGCGGGTGGCGCAATTCGCCCGCGTCGAGTCGATCGGCTGGACGCTGCCGATCGACGACACCTCGTTCCGCATTTATGTCGCAGGGAGGGTGAAAAACGCCGGCGACATCTCTCGCATGCGCTCCAAATTCAACGACAAATTCTGGTGGGACATGACCGAACAGGAACACCAGCAATTTCCGGGCGACTATGAGGCGCAGACCGGACAGGGCGCGGTGACGATCCACTCGGAGGAGCATTTCGGCCAGAGCGACCGCGGCATCCTGATGATCCGGCGCATGCTGAGCGACCAGCTCGAGGCGCTCGCCGCCGGGCGCGATCCGATCGGGGTCTCGTTCGACCATGGCGCGCCGCCGGTTGCGTTCGAGGCCGGGAACTACATCCGCGACGCGTGAGGCATTTCTCGCAAAAAATAGAATCGTTTAGGAGAAACATCCAACTGGAAACACCCAAGAGGAAAGACCATGGTCGATCTCGCGCCCCAGGCGGGGACAGGCGTGCAGGCGCCTGCCGTGCCGTCGATGCGGCGGTACTACGTGCTGGGGATATTGACGGCCGTCTATGCCTTTAATTTTCTCGACCGCACCATCTTCAATGTCCTGATCGAGCCGATCAAAAAGGAGTTCTTGCTCTCCGACACCGCCATGGGCCTGCTCGCGGGCTTCGGTTTCGTGCTGCTCTATTCGGCCCTCGGCATCCCGATCGCGCGGCTCGCCGACCGGCTGAACCGGCGCAACATCGTCGCCGCAGCCTTTGCGTTCTGGAGCGCGATGACCTTCTTCTGCGGCTTGGCCGGAAGCGTGACGACGCTGGCGCTGGCGCGAATTGGCGTCGGCATCGGCGAATCCGCCGGGACCCCCGCCTCGCAATCGCTGGTCGCCGATCTCTTCGACAAGAACGAACGCCCCCGCGCGCTCGGCATCTACGCGATCGGCACCTATCTCGGCGTGTTCCTGGGCTATTTTCTGGGCGGCTATGTCAACCAGCACTACGGCTGGCGGATGGCGTTCTTCTCGGCGGGGCTGCCCGGCATCGCGCTCGCCGTGCTGTTGTGGCTGACGATCGCCGAGCCCAAACGCGGCGCCATGGCGGAGACCTTCACCCCCGAGCCACTCGGACCGACGCTGCGCTTCCTCGCGACCCAGCCGAGCTTCGTCATCGTGCTGGTCGGTTTCTGTCTGACGACCTACACCAACTACGCCACCGCGGCCTGGATCCCGCCATTCCTGGCGCGCGTGCATCACCTGACCAGCGTCGAGATCGGCACCTATGCCGGCACCTTCAAGGGCTTGTGCGGCATGGCGGGCACGCTGGTCGGCGGGCTCGTGGTGGCCAGGATCAGCCGCCGTGACGACCGCTGGAAATTATGGGCGCCGGCGATCATGTCCGGCCTTGCCGGGCCGGTGTTCGCGGTGTGCATGCTGACCCACGACTTCACGACCATGGTCGCAGCGCTGGCGCTAACCTCGTTCATGGTCGGTTTTCATCTTGGGCCGATCTTTGCCATCGCCCAGACCGTGGCGCGGCCGAGCATGCGGGCGCTGGCGTCCGCCATCATCCTGTTGACCGCGACCTGCTTCGGCCAGGGCATAGGCCCGCTCGCGGTCGGCATGATCAACGACGCCCTGAAGGGCGAATATGGCGCCGACGCCGTGCGCTACTCGCTGCTCTCGGCCGCGGTGACGACCACGCTCGGCGCACTCCTGTTCGTGTGGGCGGCGCGCTTCATCCATGGAGATATCAAGCGGGCAAGCTAGCCCATCGAATCTTGGGTGGCCGGCTCGATCTCGAGAGCGAGCCTAGCGCGGGAACAACAATCCGAAGCGTCCTGCCGCGTATGGCGCAGCGCCAACGGGCCAGCAGTTGTGTTCGACTATGCCCCGGGAACTAGGAAAAAAGTGGACTACGGGCCGCATGTCAATGTCAGTTCATGGCAGGATCTCGTTTCAGCGGCGGCGCCATGCAAACCTTTCGACATCGATCAAAACGAGCCGAGCCCTGACCCCAGCCCGATAACGGCGACAAGCGCGACGATCGGGCCGACGATCGCTGCCATGACGACATCGCCATAGCTCTCGCGATGCTTCGATCCACAAACAGCGAGCAGCGTGACCACTGCCCCGTTGTGCGGCAGGCTGTCGAGTGTGCCGGCGCCGATCACGGCCACGCGATGCATCAGGCCGGGATCGAGGCCGGTCTGCATGTAGGTCGGCCCGAGTGCGTCAAGCGCAATAGTCAGACCACCCGATGCCGAACCCGTGAGCGCGGCAAGAATATTGGTCGCCACAGCAAGCGAGACCAGCGGGCCGCCTTCGATACCGAGGACCCATGTCTTCACGGCTTCGAAGGCAGGCAACGACGCCACCACCGCGCCGAAGCCGACCAGGCTTGCTACACTGATGATCGGCAGCACCGCGGCGTTCGCTCCGGCGTCCATCGTCGCCCGCAGGGTGGGCAAGCGGTTGAAACTGGTCGCGATCAACACCACGATCGCCGCCGCCAGCGCGACGATGACGGACCAGACGCCGCCGACCGCGGCGAGCGACGTCGCGCCCCACTGCTCCTCGCTGAGGAAGGAGGCGTCGATCTTCTGGAGAACCCAAAAGGACATGATCAGATTGACCGAAACGACCGTGACGAGCGGCAGCGCGGCCAGCACGAACGGCGGCAGCGCGGCGGCGTGAGCGCCCCTGGCAATTTCCTCGGGATCGAATTCGTGCGCCGTGGTGGCGCGCCCGCGGACGATCTCGTCGGCTGCTGCTGCGGCGGCGGGATTGGTCGGATCGGCGTAGTTGTAGGCCTCTCCGGCGCGCCGCGCCTTGGCTTCCGCCCTCGCCAGCCACCACAGGCCGAATCCGAGCATGATCGCCGACGCCGTCAGGCCGAGGCCGGGAGCGGCGAACGGGTTGGTGCCGAAAAACGGCATCGGTATCGCGTTCTGGATCGCGGGCGTGCCGGGCATCGCCGACATCGTGAAGGTCGAGGTGCCGAGCGCGATGGCTGCGGGCATCAGCCGATGAGGTATGTTGGCAGCCTTGAACAGGGCGTGGCCCATGGGCGCCAGCACGAAGAATGCAACGAACAGGCTGACGCCGCCATAGGTGACGAACGCTCCCGCCAACACGATGGCGAGCATGGCGCGCTTCGTGCCCAGGCGCTCGGTCAGATATTTGGCAATGGCCTCGACCGAACCGCTGGCTTCCATGAGCTTGCCGAACAGCGCACCAAGGAGAAAGATCGGGAAAAACTGCGCGACAAAGGCGGCTGCGTTGCTCATGAAGGTCTGCGTCCAGTTTGCCAGCAGCGGCTGGCCTGCCAGGAGCGCGGCAATCAGGGCGCACAGCGGCGCGAGAAGGAGAATGCTCCAACCCCGATAAGCGAGCCAGACCAGCAGGCCAAGAGCGATCAGGATTCCGACGACACTCATCGTGCCTCATCGTTGTGGCAGGCAAGGGCGAAAGAGAAATTCATGCGGTCAACACTCCGCCAGCAGCACGTCGAAATCGGCGCTCGACCTGTTGCCGAGATCGGCGCCATGGTGGGTCAGGAAATCGCCGGCGCTCTTCCGGCCCTCCCCCTTGAGCATTGCGAGGAATTCCCATTCGGCATTTAGCTTCGACGACGCGCCGAATTCGGCCAGCTTGTCGGTCATGATGCGGTGGGTTCGCATGCCCGCCCAGCGCGCACCCTCGCCACGTCCGGGATCTGCGGCCTGGCGCAGCAGGGCGATCATGCGCAGTTCCTTCATGAGCGGCGAGTTGAAGGAAATCTCGTTGAGACGGTCGAGGATATCGCCCGCCGTCCTCGGCGTATTCAGCCGCTCGCGCGGATTGATCTGGACCAGGATGGTATCATGCGCATCGCTCTCGCGGACAAGCGGGGTGATCGTCGGATTGCCAGCAAAGCCGCCGTCCCAATAGGCCTCGCCCTCGATCTCGACAGCCTGGAACATGGTGGGAAGGCAGGCCGAGGCGAGCAGCACGTCGGGCGTGATTTGACTGTTGCGAAAGATTCGTCCGCGGCCGGTGTGCACGTTTGTGGCGGTAATAAATAGCTTGATCGGAGATGCTACGAGGCGCTCGAAATCGATACTTTCGGCCAGTATCTGCCGAAGCGGGTTGAAGTCCATGGGGTTGAGGTCGTAAGGCGAGAATGCGCGCGACATCAGATCGATGGCGAGATAGGCGGGCGATGTGTCGAGCGTCCAGCGGCCCATCAGCCGCTCCAGGGGAGAGCGTTGCAGCGGGCTGAAGGCGGCAGCGCGTGAGACACGCCGCCAATAGGTATCAAGCGCGGCCCGCGCGCCGTCGGCTCCCCCCTTTGACCATCCGTCCACCAGCACCGCCGCATTCATGGCTCCGGCCGATGTCCCGGAGATCGCCTCGATCTTCATCCATGGCTCTTCGAGCAAACGGTCGAGGACTCCCCAGGTGAACGCGCCATGCGAGCCGCCGCCCTGCAAGGCGAGGTCGATAAGGACCGGCCGGCGGTCCGTTGCCGCTGCGTCGTCGATCGCCGAACTCATCTCACCAACTCCGCAATGGATATGAAGCTAACCTCAACCGCCGAGCGTGTTCTTGTAGATCTTGCCGTCTTTCATGATAACCTTGAAGTTCTTGGCGGAGTCGGCGATCAGGTTGATATTCTCCAGCGGATTGCCGTCGACCAGCAAGAGATCGGCAAGCGCGCCCTGCTCCACAACGCCGAGCTTGCCTAGATATGGACTGCGTTTGCCGGACATCGCCAGCAGTTCGGCGTTGGTGCCGGTTGCCATGGCGAGTGCTTCAGCGGGACTGTACCAGCGGACGAGCGAGGCCAGAATGGCCCCCTGTTTCTGCGCAAGCGCCTGGGAGAACAGGACATCGGTGCCCCACGCCGTCTTGATCTTGTACTTCTTCGCCAGCTCGTATGTCCGAGCGATGCCGGGCCAGACTTCATCGGCCTTGGCGCGTTGGACTGAGCCTTCCGGAAAACCTTGTCTCAACTCCTCAGGCAGAGGTTGCAGACTCAGCCACATGCCCTTCTCGGCAATCAGCTTGGCGGTTGTCTCGTCCATCAGGAAGCCGTGCTCGATGCACTTTACACCGGCGGCAATCGATCGCTGAATCGCCGCTGGCGTAAAGGCGTGCACGGTGACGTAAGTCCCCCAATTGTCGGCCGCTTCGACAGCCGCCCGCAGTTCCGCCTCCGTGAAAGTCGACGCGTCGATCGGGCTGAACGGCGAGGAAACACCGCCACCAGCCGTCAGCTTGATCTGGGAGGCGCCCTGCATGAGTTGCTCGCGGACGCGGACGCGCACCTCGTCGGGGCTGTCGGCGACCATGCTGCCGCCAATCTGCTCCATGCGGCTGAGCATGCCGCCGATCGTCCGCGGCAGTTCCGACAGCTGGCGAAAATCCCCGTGCCCGCTGGTCACCGTGATGAAAGCCCCTGAGGGAAAAATACGCGGCCCTGCGATGATCCCTGAGTCTATGGCGCTCTTCAGTCCGAATACCGGGCCACCCACGTCACGGACCGTGGTGAAGCCGCGCATCAGCGTGTCCGTCGCCTCAGCGCCCGCCGCGATATTGTTGTATCCGATGTCACCGGCGACCGCCTGAACAGGATTGGGCCGTATCAGCATCGCATGCCAGTGCGCGTCGATCAGTCCGGGCATCAGCGTTCGCCCGTTCCCGGCGATGACGGTCATGCCTGGCTCTGCGGCGATCGGCTCCGTCGAGATGCGCTCGATGATGTTGCCTTTGATCAGCACATTGGACAGCGCGGAGAGTGAAGCGCCTTTGCCGTCGAAGATGCGCACATTCTGGAACAACGTCACACTGACATCGGCCGGCGGATTGCTTTGCGGATGGACGGCGGACGCCAGTCCGAGAGCCACGAGCGAAAGCGCGGCGACGACATACCGTCTGGACACCGAATTCATGCAAGCACCTCATGCTTGGGAATTTCGATACCGCTTGTAGTTGAAAATACCAGCTTGCGCGGTACCATTCAATGGGCGCGTCGCTTCGAGCGCTAGTCTGCCATGCGTGGATTTTGTCGCTGACTGCGGCCACGACGGACGTCACAATCATGACCGCCAATGCCGGAATGATTGAAATGAATTTTATCGATCGCCTCCTTGTTCCATATGGTAGCTGGCCATTGATGGCAACGGTGCCGCGCAAGCGGCCCGAGGATGGAAGCAGTTGTTTACACGACGCCATCGATTGGTCGGCGAGTCTGGAAAAGTCTCAGGATTGCGAAACCGGCGGCGGCTGCAGCGAGATGCTTGAGCGTATGTCCGCTCAGAATCGAGCCTGCCGAATAGACCTTCTCGTCAAAATACTCCAGCGCCTTGGCCAGCGCATAGAGCGACGCAGCGGTGACCCAATAGGATGCGCCGGTATATTTCGGCGGAAAGACTTGGAGGATCAGGACCAATGCGAGAAAAGGAAAAAATTGCGCCCAGGCATAGAGCCGCAGATCATCGGTCCAACGCCACAGCAGAAGACTGAAAATGCCAATTGCTAGCAGCGGCCGCAGCAACATCGCTCCGGCTCTCGCATCCACGCGCTCCTCGACGACGGCGGCAAGGATTGCGGCGAAGCACAACGTCATCGGCAGCCGATCCCAAAACAAGGTCCCGTCATTCGGATTCAAGTGGTAATATGATGAACCGAAGCCGGTTAGAAACAGCCCCGTAAACAGCACAATGGTCGTTGCGTCGCGACGAACCCGCAACAGGCCCACCGCGCCGACCGCGATGAAAGGCAGATTCGAGACCACGTTCCAGAAATTCGGTATGCCGAACAATTCACGCTGGTCGGCAAACTGATGGTAGCTCTGATCCTGCAACAATGGCGGAAGCGGCAGCAATGCCGCGAGTGAGACAATCATCAAACCATAAAGAACCGGTACGGGTCGATCTCGGACGGTGCTGCTTATTGTCATTGAGTTTCACATCGTTGATCGAATGATACGCGCTCGACGATATCCTGAACGACCGGCAAGGCTGGCGCCGGGCAATACCGACATGGCGCCACGGCAGGCTGATCAAACACGGCCGCCTGAATGCCTTGCGCTAGATCTCGCCATACTCATCGATGCCAAGAACTCGAAATGAAGCGAGGAAGCCGTGCAGCGTTCAAACTCTACCAGAGCAGGCTTAACAAGTGAAGTCCGGTCGGTGTACGTTCCCTGCTGTCCCCTTCCGCCGCGAAATGACGCATGCCTTTTCGCCCTAGTGAACGGCGACGCCGATACGCGTTCCGCAGAATGAAACAGCGGAGAAGCTAATGAGTTCGCTTCGCAGCTTCTTGTCCAGGCCTTTCGGCTGGCTGATCACGATCATCTTCGCTCTGTGCTGGGCCATACCGATCGCGTGGGCCACGCTGGCCATCTACTATTCGAATCTGCCATGGGCCGGGATGCGTTTGGCGCTGGCGGCAGCCTTCGCGGCGTTCACGATCTGGGCCATCTGGTTTTCGCGTCGGCGGCGCATGCACGCGATGGCGATCGTGTTGTTTCTCAGCGTGGTCGCATGGTGGATCTCTATCCGCCCCTCACACGACCGCAACTGGCGACCGGAAGTCGCGGTGATGCCGCGTGCATTCATCGATGGCAATCGCGTGCGCCTCACCGGCGTCCGCAATTTCGACTACCGCACGCGGGACGATTTCACGGTGCGCTACGAGGAGCGCGAGGTGCTACTGTCGCATTTGACCGCCCTCGATTTCTACGTGTCTTACTTCATGGCAGGTCCGGTCGGACACACGTTCCTGAGTTTCATCTTCGATAACGCGCCGCCACTTAGTATCTCCATCGAGACGCGACCGGAGGTCGGCAAGGGCTTCGCGCCCATCGCCTCCCTCTTCAAGCAATTCGAGTTGATCTATGTGGTAGGTGACGAGCGCGACCTCGTCGGCGTGCGCGCCAACTACCGGCACGAGGCGGTGTACCTCTACCGCCTTAGCACCCCACCCGACGATGCGCGCCGGCTGCTCCTTGTTTACCTCGCGCGGATCAACGAACTCGCCGATCGACCGGAGTTCTATCATCTGTTGACCAACAGCTGCACCATCAACATCGTGCGTTATGCGAACGCCGCCGGCAGGGTCGGCCGCCTCGACGTCCGCCATCTGCTCAACGGTCTGGTCGACAGTTATCTCTACTTTTCGGGCCGGATCGATACGACGCTGCCGTTTGACGAACTGCGGCGACGCTCGCAGATCAACGAGGCCGCGCAGGCGGCCGACGGCGCTCCCGATTTCTCGCAGCGAATTAGGGCATCCCTGCCGACGATCTCCCGCTGAGACGTCTCAAGTCGCTCTGCGATGCCGCAGCCGCCTTCCGTTGCGGGGCAGGTCGGCGCCAATCCTTCGGTAGGAGTTGCCGGACTTGCCCTGCGGTTCGGCGGTTGGATGTAGACTTGAACGGTTTGTTCCGAATCAACTTTCTTTTCGGCTTGACCAAAAGGTCATGCCAATGCCAAGAGCCAAAACCAGCCCGAGAAAACACCGCGCGTGTGTATCCAATGCTGCGGACAATTCGTCCGTCAGGTCAGCGGCCCCGTGTATTTCTCGAGCTGCGCCCAGGCTTCCGCGCCATAGGTCTTCTGCCACTGGGTGTAGAAGCCGGCCTTCACCAGCGCGGCGCGGAATTGCACGGGTCGGGCTTGTTGAAGACCATGCCCTTGGCGACAAGCTCGGCCTGCAGCGAGCGGTCCATGTCCAACAGATCGGCGCGCTCCTTGACGGCTGCTGCGTCAAAATTGTCGTTGACGATTCTGAGCAGGTCGGCCGGCAGACTCGAAAGCGCCCGGCGGTTGGCGACGACCCAATAGCCGCTCCAGCAATGGTTCGACAGCGCGCAGTATTTCTGCACCTCATAGAGCTTGCCGGTCGACACCTGCGCCAGCAGATTCTCCTGGCCCTCGACGATATGGGTCTGCAGCGCCGAATAGAGTTCGCTGTAGCTGATGCTGGAGGGCAGCGCGCCGAGGCCTGAGAACAGCGAGGTCTACAGCGCGGTGACGGGAACGCGGATCTTGAAACCCCTGAGATCCTCGACGCCGTTCAATTGCCGGCTGGACGATGAGGTGATCTGGCGAAAGCCGTTGTCCCACTTCTTCCTCATCGGCACGATGCCGGCCTTGCCGATGGCGTCGCGGACGATATCGCCGACCCCGCCGTCCATGGCGGCCCAGACCTGGTCATAGGACTGGAAGGCGAAGCCTATGCTGGGAAGGCCCGACAGCGGCACCAGCGTCGATAGCGTCATCGAGGGTGCCGCCAATAGCTCGATACCACCGGCACGAAGCTGCGACAGCATCTCGGGATCGCCGCCAAGCTGGCTGTTGGGGAAAACCGTGACAGTGAGTCGCCCGGACGACTGTTCCCCGATCGCATGCGCGGCCTCGGTCAGCCGGACGGTCAAGGGATGGGTATCCGGCGTATTGACGCCCAGCTTGAACTCGAATTCGGCCGCCGCGCGGGCCGGCCCGCCCAGAAACGTGGTGGCCCAGGCGACTGAAGCCGCGCCCAGCAATCCCCTGCGGGTCATGTTTTTCATTGTTTTTACCTTCCCGGCGGGTTTGCCCGGCCTTTGACGCGTCTTCTCGATGCGAACCCGCGCCCCACTTCGCTGGAAAACGCTCTACGCGCAGTTTCGGCCGAACCACCCCGCCTCCGCAAGCCGGCCGTGAAACCGGCATTTCCGGGCGATGAAACCATTTTGGGGAACCCGCGAAACCGGCCTGAAACAGACCGGGATTAATCAAGTAGCCGACAAAGAGGCGCTTCAGACGCTTGGGAGGCTCTCATGAACCACTCAATTCATTCAGCCGATCGTGCGACCCATCTGAAGATCGTGGTGGTGGCGCTGGTTGCAGGTATGGCGGTGGCGATCTTCGGGATGGCGACCCGCTCCAACGTGGATTACACCCAGAGCGCCCGCGTCATCAAAGCC